>Ga0102957_1000579_pt1 | contig 11290 bp, 6 predicted proteins | sample SalPon2_A_H2O_MG_2_FD_84517 | JGI IMG/M metagenome (GOLD analysis project Ga0102957, IMG submission 84517) | Salt pond water microbial communities from South San Francisco under conditions of wetland restoration - Salt Pond MetaG SF2_A_H2O_MG | ecosystem: Environmental > Aquatic > Non-marine... | reverse complement strand
TTTAATGGTCTCCTCACTGAAGACAACGTAGTATACCTCATTCGTCATCTCATTTCTACGTGGGATATAACGGTTTGGTTCCATTACCACAGTGGTAATTTCATACTTCATCTCGTCCTTGAATAAGTGTTGTGTACCAAATGTCATCTGACCTTTTAGACCTATCCTTCCAATAAAGTCTTCCATGTCAAAAGCAACACCCTCACCCGTTAATGTTTCGATTGCTCTATAGGCAATGTTCTTTCTTTCCTCAAGGTCTTCCACCTGAATAATCAAATCAACAATACCATCAACCATCTCACGGTCTTCAACATAATCATCAGCATCAAAGTCATCATACTCATTATTGTCCGTGGCACGGTCATAAGGTTTTGGAGAACCACAAGAGGTACAACATTTCTGTCTTGCCTCCAATTCACCATAACCCTTGTCCATCAAGTCTGTAATACAACCAAACTCTTCAATCATCTCTTCTTGAAGTTGGTTGACGATTCTCTCAGCATAATTCAACATGCTTGGACCACCCCACAACAAATAACTGATGTAGGCACATGCTTCATAATCACCTTTGGAACGGGCTTCCTCAAACCCTTTCTGTGCTCTTGATAGATACGAATAAGTGCGCATGATTGTTTGCTCACTCAGATTCTCACCGTTCGCAATCATCTGACCTCTTCGCTTACCCACGAGCGTGGCACAAGGATTTCCTAATTCCTCGTTTCTCTTAATACCCATGGCAGCATCATCTTTTGCCGATTGAGGGTAGTCGTTATAGAACTTCTCAAGAGTAATCTCACCAGTCATTGCCACAAATACATCTGATTCAAAGTAGTCGTCATCTGCCATGCCACCGATAAAACCAGCAACACCGTTAACAACAATCATCGAGTATCCTTTGATTTCAGGTTCGTTTACCACCAAAGACTTAAATGATGGATATACGATTGAACCTTCAACAAACCCTATTGGTGATAAGTCCTCCTCTTGAGTAAATCCTGCTCTACCTTCCAAAAACCCTTTTCTATTTGAAATACCACCAGGTCCTACCTGTGTTTCTGTTCTGTTTGGTTTTAGACCAAAGGCTCTATTGGCATTCTTTGGTACTGAAGAGACAAACTCTTGAGCAGTTTGTCCTTCAGGTACAGAAATGATTAATTTTTTGAAGATATGTCTACACTGTTTGCCAGCCTTCCATACCTTCAGGTCAACAGGATACCCCTTTGTTCTTGGTATCATTTTTCTGTTGGCATCTTCAATAGATAGACTTGCTGACATCTTCACCAAATCTTCATTTCTATATAGTTTGTTTGCTCTGATAAACTGACGACATACCTGTCTTGACTCCTTGATTAGTTTTGGACCCAATCCCGCATCAACAGCATAGAAATATCTAACCAACTCCTCTGACGTATCCTCACTTGGTGATAACTCATCAGCACTTGATGTCGGTCTGAAGAACTTTTGATATTCTTCTTCTGTGACGTTTTCTACCCTTATGGAAGGGGAATGTGTCAGGTAATGGGAGAAGTCCTCACCAGCGTGATTTGAATGGTCCATAACTTGACATTCACCATCACATGTATTATTGAATACCAACCACTCGTAATGGGTTGCTGGTTGTGATACCAAACTTAACTGGCTAACACCTGAATCTTCCTCGTCTGTAATATAGAGTTCAACTATCTTCATTTTCTATAAATATGTTTTAACAAGTGGGACTTTACAATCTTGAGATTTGTTCCAACCTGCTGTTTATCTTTCTCGTATCTTGAATGTCTTGGTCAAGAACGTATGCTTTAATTGGTTTTTGGTTTTGTCTTCTGATTTCCTCAACAATCAACGAGTTGTCTCCCGTTAATGGTCGTCCACCCGTTGATGTGGATATGTTTCCAAGAATGTCAGAGAATTGACTAACAGCATTTCTGTTGATGATTGCCTCACCACCTTCTAATACCAATCCACCGTTTGCCATGATGCCACCTTGTTCGTGTGATGGACCCGTCAATAGACCAGACGTTAGACCACCTCGTCTACCAATAAATTGTTTACCCTTTGTGAATTGTAATTGTGAGTTGATGGTCGCAATCTGTGCTGCTGTTATTCCTGCGTATAACGCACCCACCCCGATTGATGCGGGGAATGGTACTGTCGCCAATGCTTGTAATGTTGCTGAGGTACCCTGAGCGATGGCATCAGCAATAGAGAATTGTAATTCAGTAATCCTTGATGACTTTTCCAAATCAAATCTCTTTTTAGCAAATTCTTTTCTAACACTTTCTTGTTCTGCTGCTGCCTCTTCCGTGGCATTACCAATACGAGCAAGGGTCACCTCTTCAGCATAAGCCAACTGTTCAAGTAATAAAGAATTTTGTGCCGATACAATAGAAGATATTTTACTTGATATGTCAGAGAATACGGCAGTGATTGCTTGTGCTACCTCATTAACTTTATCTAAAGCGTTTTCAATCTCAATGTTATTTATTTGTCTATTGATGTTCTCAATCTGTTGTTCAGTCAAATTGGAATTTTCAGAAGATAATGTTGAGAAAAACTCTTTTATCTCATCAATTCTTTCTCTATTTTGTTTGATAAAGTTTTCAAGACCTGTGGTATCTTCTAATGTTTGTTTTTGTGCTTTAATATTTTCATCAATCTTACCAGTAAGGTTTTCAAGTTGTTTATTTATACTGAATATCCCCAAATAAACATTTGCTTGGTCTTTTAATGTTTTTGTAATATTATTAGCAATCTTTAATTGTTCTTCACTTAAATTTACAGTATCACTTGTACCAAATAAGTTTTCTAAAACTAAATCATTTATTTGTTCTTCTGCTTCCGCTCTTGATTGTAAATTTTTAATTCTATTCTCTTCAATTTTAGCAATCTCTAATACTAAAGCATTTACATCAAGGTTTTCATTTTTGATACCTTTAAGTTTTAAGTCACTTGCTGTAAGTTCTTTATTATATTGTTTTATAGTATTTACAACATCAACTGATGTTTGGAAATAATCCAATAATGTGTCTAATGATTCATCACCAATCTCTTTTCTTAATTTTTCAATATCATAAGTTGCCAATACTTCTTTGAAAATCTTTTGTTGTTGTTCAACATCTTTTTCACCTAAATCTTCAATTCTTTCTCTTGCTATTTGGAATATTGATTGAAAAGTATCTCTAATCTCATACAACTCTTTAGTTGGAACAACCAACCCACCAAATAAAGTTTTTAACTCTTCATTAAATTCTTTAGTTTCTTGAGTTTGTGATTTCAACACATCACCTCTTTTTAATAAAACTTCATTTTGTTTTTCAATTATATCGTTAGCATCTTTCAATACTTTTACTGATACTTCACCCTCAAATGATATCTCAGCAAATGATGATGCCAAGTCTGCTATTCTCTTAGCGTATTCTTCAGCCGCTTTTGCTGCTTTATCATCAGCATCAGTTTGGTCTTTGGTTGCTTTGGTTCTTTTTGTTGTCCTTTTGGTGACGGTTGCCGTTATCTTGGCAATCTCTTGATTAATCTCCAATAATTGTTTTTCCTCTTCTGTTAAATCAGATGTGGCATCGGTCTGTTCTTCAGTCTGTTGTATAAGTTCACCATTTACAAACACAAGACTTTTTCTGGCTTTTTCTTGTGCCTCGAATTCTTGAATAGTTCCCATGAATCCACCTCCCTGTGCTTTTCTGAAGTCTTCTTGTAGTTGGAATAACTCATCTAAAGCTTCACCCTGTTCTTTGGCTGCTCTTGTTTGTGCTTCAGTCTCAAGTCTTGACAGTTCTTGTTGTTTGATAAACTCTTCCAACGCACTTTGTTTGGCTCTTAATCGAATAAGTTCAATTTGTGTTGTGATGGCATCGTTGATGGCATCTTCAGCCTCTGCTTGTTCATACGTTAAGTCAGTAAGTTCAGGGACAAGTTTCTGTAAGTCTTTATAGATTTCCTTCTTCTCATCAACACTCGTGTTAGAATCATTCAGTGCTGTTTGTAATTGTAGTATGGCAAGTTCCTCAGCCTTCGCTGATTTTGCTGCCTCAAGTTGGAATTCACTTAATGATTTTAGTTCTTCATTAAGTTCTTCTGTTTCCTCTTTGGTGTCAAATAACTTTGAGATAAGAAATCCCAAACCAACTACCAAGGCTCCAACACCTGTGGTTGCCAAGGCAATTCTAAAGGCTCTTAACGCTCCCGTTGATGCTCCAACAGCGATGGTATATGCGGTCTGTGCTGCGGTGTTAAGATTGGTGGCAATGATGTCTTTTGCCTTTACAGCCAACGACAATATCTTCTGTCTTTTAGCAAACGCCTCAGCTAAGGCTTGAACACCCAAGGCAATGTTTACAGCCTCAAGGGCTGCCTGTTCTCTTTTCTGTATTGCTTCAACGGTCTCAGCATCAGCACCAAATGTTCTGGCTGCCGATGACGCAATTAGGAAGGCACCTGTCACCCCGTTGATGGCAGCACCAAACCCTTCAAAGAGTTGCTCACGGTCAACACCTTCAATCTGTTTGTCAACGTCCCTTAATTCTGCTTTTAATTTACCTAACTGTTTTGAGGCATTCTCAAACTCTTCAGTACCAAACTTCAACCCCTTTATGTCTTGGGTTAGGTTTTCAATTTCATTCTCAAGTTCGTTGATGCTCTTAATGACCTTCTGTTGACCATTAACCTCAATTTTAATTCCTAAAGTGACCTGTTTTGCCATATCTATAATTATTCATTTTTATCTTGGACAAGACGAACAGTCGTTATAGCTTGTCGTAATCGTATCTACAGGGGTACCTGATGTAAATCCTAATATCTCAAAACAACCAGGTGAGAATAACTTAACAACCTTACCTGCTGCGAAGAATGCTGTTGACTGTACAATTCTTGTGTCTGATGAGTTATCACAATTTTCAACGTTGTAAATAAATGTGGTTACTGGTGTCTCTGACGGTGTCGGAGTTGGTGTTGGACTCAACCCTTGTGTTGGTGATGGTGTCGGACTTAATCCTTGAGTAGGTGATGGTGATGGTGTCGGAGTAACAGTAGGACATGAAGTATATACGTCTCTGTCAAACCCTAATGGTAATGATAGAGAACCTTGACAGTAACAGAAATAACTTGACGTTTGGTTACTATTCAATCCAACTGTCTGATAGTTACGGTTACAATCTATATAAGCAAATGTTCCAAATTGTGTGGAGTTGTTCGTCACCCTTGTCTGTAAACATAGACAAGCTGACGGTGTTGGTGTAGGACTTGGTGTCGGTGATGGACCTGGTGGTGGTGGCAATTCATTCTGTTCCACATAGTCAGGTGCGATAAGTGTTGTGTTCTCCGTTCTATAAGGAACCTTCAAGAACTTACATCTTACCATAGTCGGTTCAGTGATGTCTCCATCTTGAATCTCCAATAACCTCCACTGTGAGTTTAAGAAATATACCGCATCGTTAAAGGTGATGTCAGCAATATCTCTTGGTGTTAAGTAGAACAGTCCCGTGAATAACCTACCCTCCGTTGAATACAACTGTTCGATGTATTCGTCATAGAAGTTATTGTATACATCATTATTGGTCTCTCCTTCAACCAAATCAGTATTACCCATGAAGAAGTCATACGCATTGTTTATGTGTAAATCTGACAACTCCAAAACGTTCTCCTTCAATATACTCATGTGACTAATGACAGGGTAAGTAAATTGTTCCACCGTTGTTGAGCCACTTTGTAGATACCATGTAATACCAGTATATGATGTTGAGGTATCCCCTGATATCGGGTATTTGTTTCCTGTATAGAATCCTAATCTCGGCTCTGAACTCATCGGTTGGTATTGTGGTCCATCTTCTTGTCTTTCGTAAAATCTTGGTATGATGAAATCCGTATCCTTTGCTCCATCAACCGTATTGGTTGGTAAAGACTGAAATATAAAATCAAGGTCGGTCTCATCGGTCAATAAGTTGTTTGGAGCATAGAAGGTTTTATCACCCATCTGTTTACCAAAGTTATTTAAGAAATATACATTACCCACAGAAGGGTCTTCCGTGTAGGTAAAGTTCAACGTTCTCTTAAGGTCATAATCCAACGGTTCGATGGTATAACTCTCATCAAGGTTTAACTTCTGTGTCCAATCACGTGTGGTTCCACTCCTCACGTCCAAATAATCCACGTATGGCTCAATCTTAAACCTCTTCTCACCTGATGGTATCACCACAAGGTTAAAGTAGCTTATAACGTTCTTAAATAACTCCAACTGACTAACATTACATGGAAGGTTTACCGTCCAATCAATCGTTGCTCCCGTTATACTAATTGTTGGTGATGAATACAGTCTAAATGTCGCATCATCAATACCGATATCCTGTTGAAGACCACCAGAGTTTAATCTGATGTAAGGGGCAATCCTTGTATTGGCTGTCATACCTGAAGCATTCAAGAATAACGTTCTTTCAATACCTGTTGTTGGTATGGGTATACCTTGAATTTGGTCGTATATGGTTCCCGTATCCAAATCTCTTAATGAGATGTCAACATACGAAGGACCATAGACCGTTCCAACAATAAATAGACGTAAGTCCATTCTATACTGATAGGTACCAGGTGTTACGATGGTATGGTAGTTTCTTGCTCCCGTTTGACCACCAACAGTTGGATATGTTGACAACGTATATTTGTTTAGGTAGTCGTAGTTCTCTTGGTTAAAGATGATGAACTTTGGTGATTGTAATGAATCGTATGAGTAGTAATACCCTGCGGTTTCCTTAACCTCAAAAAAGTTTTGGTTGGGTGGTCTGTCCTCAAGGTTGGTGGCACCCATCGTTGGTGATTGACCAGCAAACATAAAGATGGAACGGAAGTATTGTGTGTCCATAAACTCTGATTCAAACGTAAACTCCGTCTCTCCAAACATCTTATCCATAAGGTATCTTAAGTTTACCCACGGCTTGAACTGTGTGGTCTGTATTGCTGTTGCCCCTGAATTGGTAAATCCTGATGTTGAGAAGTCCCACGTTCCATAGGTTGAATCTGCGTCATAACCTGTATGGGCAAGTGGGTACAATACCTTACCGACCAACCCTGAATAATTGTCGTATGTACCTCCCGTGTAAGTCCATGTAGATACAATATTATCATAGTTGATTTCATGCTCAATATCTGTAAAGTCCAAATCACAAACGTTCAACTCTTTGAATAATGTCGATAGAGGTGAGATGTCCTCAACAATATAAATTTCATAAGAGGTGTTGGTTCCTTGTTTGATGATTCTGTTTAGTCTCATCGTTCCGTTGAAGATGTCTGCTCCACCATCTTGGACCACACACTGTGTGTCCAATGTGGAGTCAAAGTCCGTAGCATTAACGTTAAATACTCCCCTGAAGAATTTGTTGTTCACATCACTACCAGGTATGTTAAAGGTTTTAGAATATGCCCCTTTTCTCTGTGTGATGTCCTGAACCTCCTCCACTGATTTTGTTAGGGATATGGTCAAATCACCACTTAAGTCAAGATTGGTGAAATCACCGTCAACGTTTCTTGCTAATAGTTTTACCATTATTGTTTGATTTGTATGGTCTCGTTATATCCACCTATATATTCAAGGTTGATTTCGTATTCTCCGTCATTTCTTTGGAAGTTAGGTTCAACCACCTCTGTGTTTGTCAACACAATCGGTTGAAGGTCTCCGTCAGAATCCATTAAGTATACCGATGGTGATTTCAACAGTTCATCTGTTAACCATGCCAAGTATGACTTTGATATCCTACCTGAATATAATATCCCCGTCTTTGTAAGTGAAGATTGGTATACCTTTCTTTCGTTGTTCCAACCGTAATATTTGTCTGTGGACCATCTTGTATTGCTGAGGTCTGATGCTCTCTCAAATGAGTTCCTATTCATGTCATAACCCACCGTATCTCTACCCTTGAAGGTAAAGTAATCATACGAACCAAACGAGTTCATAAACACCACACGTTGTGATGATGGACCACATTCAGGGTCTTTGTAATAATAGAAATATTCAGATATTCTCTCCGTATCGAAATACTGGTTTTCCGTATCAGGAGTACAGTAATCTGTATAGGTCGTGGTAATACCTGATGGTGGAGTTACAAACCCTCTCATACAATAGGTTTCATTTGACCCTGAATCTATACTAACAGATACGGGTACATTACTACAATTTGTAATGGTGAAGTTAATCACACCTAATGTGTCGTTTCTAAAGTTTACCGTTCTACAGACTGACTGATAACCGTTGAACCATACTCTATAGTATTGCCAGTTGGAAGGTATGGTGATACCTTGTTGTTCCAAGTTCTTTGGACCAGTCCCCGCATATTGTAATTGGTTTTCAAGATAGTTTGCCGTCTGTGCCGTTACTGAACTACTACTTGGGTAATTACCACAATTACCCGTGATGTTGTAAGTCTCAGCTGATGATATGAACACATCTTCGTTGTCGTAGAACTCAACCGTCATAGAATATACTGGCTGACTATAGGTGTCATACGTATTACCGTTATATAAGGGTTTTAACGTGTTTAATCCCGTCAAGGTACACCAATCATCATCGGTGATGTATTGGTTACGTGGAGCAAGGGTTAAGAACTTGTGGTGAGGTGCTGGCACTGCTGTTGGAACCGTAAGATTTGACAATAGGTAATTGCTCATATCAAAACTCTTTCCATCAAACCATTCTCTGATACCGTTGTAAGAATACGCTGTTGTTCCCGTTGCTGTTGGACCACTGATTGATGGTGTCCCTGTAGGTTGGTCAGCAAATTCAGTTTTTACAATAATGTAATAGTCATGGATATCATCTTTCAACGAACCCCATTCAGCCGTGGTGATGGTTGATTCTGTGCTCACCTGACAACCCGTATTTATTGGTCTTGATGTTAAGTAATCTCTCAATACCTCAGCAACATCAAAACGACCATAGTCTGCTTGAGGTGTAATCTTAAATGTCCCTATGATTGTGTCTTCAACATAAACGTCAACCACATAACGGAACTTGTACTTTGTTGCCTGTGTTGTTGCTGAAAACTCATAAACCAAATTATTATATACTGGTTGAACTACAGGTGGTTGTGTGAATATTGTTGTTGCCATTATATTTCATCTATTGATATGTTGTCAATTAGTGATAGTCGGTCTAACACTTCTTCAATAACTGACAGTTGAGGTAGGTTTGCTATTTCTTCTTCACTTAAGGTGTTGAAGAACTCCTCAAACCTTTCACCAATAAGTTGGTTAAGGTTTGCGAATATCTGTAGAGAACCTATACCTCTCTTTTTTATTTTTAGGTTGGTAAAGAACAAGAATGAGTTTTGTTTGTTTTTACTCAAGTTGTTAAATCCTCTAACCTTTCTCTGTGCCCATTTCTTCAATACCAACGGTGGTACTCCACTACCTGCTCTTCTTCCCGTCTCGAAGAATATGGGGGCTTGATACTTAAATGGTGCTTGGTCAGGGTAAGTGATAAATATATCAACCTCACCATCACCATACTCCTTAACTTCATAGTCCAAACTTGCTGATAGTTTACCAGTGTCGTTAAGTTTGTATCTAACGGACTTTTGTCTACCTGAAGCATCATAACGAGTTTGTGGCTTTGCCATCTCATCTCGTAATACCTTCAGGGCAAATTGTCCTAACTTATCCCAACTCATAGACAGAACGATGCTTCAACTCTAATGGTTATGGTTGATTCAACACCACACAACACATCGTCCAATCTGTCTAAAAATGGACTAAAGGTAATCGGTGTTAATAACTGAAAAGTATTGTCTGTAAGTTGGTTGATGTAGTACGCAGCGAAGTCCTGAAGTATCAAGTGTGATGTCTTCAACACGTCCAACTGGTTGCTCTCATCTTCATTAAGCATATCTCCAATAATCATATTGAAGACAAAGTCTGTGTAGGTCTTTTCTAACGTTGATGGTTGTGGTATAACGTGTAAGATTGGGTATTTGATTTTATTGTTGTCTCTACCCACATCTGATAGGTCTCCCCACGTGAATGTTTGTAATACAGGGTGTTGTTCCACAAACCCCTCAAATGACTCTATGATTGTTCTATAGTTATTCATTATGATTTCATTTTTTTGTATTGTGCCTCTTTCTCTTTATTAGACTTGACCACATAAGATAAATAATACATGGCATCCTGAACATTCAACTTGAGGACTTCCTCCAACTTTAATATGTCGTCTTTTGCCAGTATCATATACGTTGTGTAATAAAAGTTGATGAGGTCTGCTAACTGTTCTTCTTTTGTTCTTTTATTTCTTCCCTCATCTTCTTCGTCTCGTCTATTTTCTTCAGGGTCTCCAAATATGAGGGGGAATCCTTTAATGATTCCTTGTTGAACATTGTCAAAAAAAAAAGTGCTGACAGGTAGTTCTTCACAGGGAAGTCACCCATGTCCTTGCTTCTTAATTGACATTCGTCATAGTCGTATTCTTGAATTACACGGTCATCACCAGTCCCTGACAGTAGTGGTCTATAAAGAATTGCTATGACCTTTCTGTATTCAGGTTGTTCCTCACTCAACAATACGTGTAGGTCAGAGTATTCACCATAACTCATCTTTGAGGGTCTGATAAGTCCAAGTAGTTCACCCTTGTATTCTAATGATAGGTCCAACGAGTTCTTGTTCATCTCACTTGCGATGTGTGCTGTTATGAACTTGCTAACAAAGATGATTTGTTGATAGTCCGCTTTTTTAATTTCACTGATGGGTAAACCTGTAAAGAATGAAATGGTCTCCATGTCGTTCATGTCCTTCCCACTCTTAATGGTTTCATATTGTGTGATGGTAAGTGGTCCCACCTCCACATCTTTATTGCCGATTGTAATTTTCATAAGAATGAATATGTTGTTTTTGGTTTATTTGACATCTCCAAAGCATAACGTACCGCATCGATTGCGTGGTTGTTGAGGTCTTCAGGTTGGTCAATTATTTTTCCGTCTTTATTTGTCTTCCATTTATAGTTTTGGAACTCTTCCAATAAATTGGTGGAGTCCTTATGGATATGTACTCTATGTCGTTTAATCATATCGATACCGTGAAGTATGGTATGTTTCTTGACTGGCTTTGCGTTTATCCCTGCTCGTTTTAATTCTTCTATCACCTGTGGTGCTGCTGAGTCCACCCATAAGTCGTCAGTCATATCTATCCCCATCTTCTGTATTTGATAGATAAGGTCAGGGGTGGTCATCTGTGTCTTATATATCATTTCCCTTAAGTAGATATCCTCACCGATGATTCTTACCTCAACCAGTGCCATCGGGTCTTGGTA
>Ga0102957_1000572_pt1 | contig 11362 bp, 14 predicted proteins | sample SalPon2_A_H2O_MG_2_FD_84517 | JGI IMG/M metagenome (GOLD analysis project Ga0102957, IMG submission 84517) | Salt pond water microbial communities from South San Francisco under conditions of wetland restoration - Salt Pond MetaG SF2_A_H2O_MG | ecosystem: Environmental > Aquatic > Non-marine... | reverse complement strand
ACCCTAATTGGTCTGTGTTGCTATTTAAGTTTCACTCCAATGGGTGAACGATGTTCTTGTCGCCCAATGTCCAGCGAAGTGTCTTAACAACACCCTCCAGTGCTTTTTTATTGCGAGCCGCATCCTTCATACGCACACGGTCATCATGAGCCTTAGCCATATGAAACTCGGTAGTCCAATAGTTGATTTTGGCCTCAGCACGACCCAGCATTCGCTCAATATCATCCCATGTTCTCTCGTATGAGAAATGGTCGGTATCTTGATGGTCGCTAAGGGTTGCCATGGTTGTGGGGGATAATTTCTACCTATTTAAGTTTTCTGATTTTGGGTGGGGTCGGGCTGGTCAATACCTGCATTGAGATAATACCCAATAACGGTAGCAGACACCAGAATGTTTCCCAAAAAAGAACCTAAAAATGCCTTTTTGACAGGAATCTTGACAACCAACAAACCCGGCAATGTGATGGCCGTGCGAATCAAAGTAGCATTGAAGGTTGCCGCCAGACCACCCGGTTCACCACGAGCCAAAAGCCGTGCGGCTTGATAAGAACGAGGTTGAAAAAACTCGTCTAACAAACTCATGGTAAATCATCTCCAAATAGGTGCGACCAAGGCCACATTAGCAACCAAACGAAACCACGAAACAAGTTCAAGAAGAATCCCAAAGGACTCATCCATCATTACCTGCCGTGTAGTGTAGTGGAAACTCAGAGTTCCAACTCATCAAGGATGCCGTCGTCATCGTCGTCGTCATCCAAATAGTTGTCTACGCCATCGTTATCGTGGTCAAACTGTCCTGTGAGGTCGTTGCCATCGTTGTTCTCAAACCAATCGCTGAGTCCATCGTTGTCGTCATCAAGGTCCGTCATGTCCCAAATGCCGTCGTTGTCGTGGTCGTAGCGGTAGTTTCCTACCATACCATCAACTTCATCAACATCAAGAATGTTGTCGTTGTCGTCGTCAGTATCTACGCCATCGTTAAGTCCGTCGTTATCGTGGTCACGCATAGCCGAAGTTCCGTTGTCATAGAAGTCGTTGCGGTTATCAATGCCATCGTTGTCAATATCCAAATCCACATTGTCGGGAATGTTGTCATTGTCGTGGTCGTAAATGTTAGTGTTCGGGTTGCCGTCATTAACTTCCTCTCGGTCGTCAATTCCATCGCCGTCATCATCATCATCTTCTACATCATCAATGCCATCGTTATCGTGGTCCATAGGATTGTCGTCAAGAATATCGGGGATGCCATCGTTGTCGTCATCGTTGTCTAAAACATCGGGGATACCATCACCGTCATTGTCGTTTTCGGATTGACCGTCTAACTGTTGGCCTTGTTGTTGGTCGGATTGTTGTCCTTGTTGGCCTTGTTGTCCATTTTGGGTTTGACCTTGCTGTTGTTCGTTCTGCCCGTTTTGGTTAGCACCGTTTTGGTCTTGCGAGGTTTGGTCGCCTTGCTGACCACCTTGCTGACCGCCTTGCTGTTGCTGGCCTTGTCCATTGTCCTGTTGTTGGCCTTGTTTTCCCTGCTGGCCTTGCTGTCCAGACTGTCCTTGCTGTCCTTGTTGGCCTTGCTGACCTTGTTGCCCCTGTTGTCCTTGTTGGCCCTGTTGTCCTTGCTGACCCTGTTGGCCTTGTTGTCCAGATTGTCCCTGTCCTTGACCTTGTTGCTGGCCTTGTCCTTGTCCTTGACCTTGACCCTGACCCTGACCTTGACCCTGACCTTGACCTTGGCCTTGCCCCTGTCCTTGTCCTTGTCCTTGACCTTGGCCTTGACCACCTGCTTCGGACTCGCCACCACCTTCGGTGCCGCCATCTCCTGAACCTGCTTGAGATTCTTGGAAGTCGGGGTCATAGGCATCTGGGATTCCGTCGCCGTCGCTATCGCTAAACTCGCCGTCATTTGGGTCGGTGGGGAATTGGTCCGTAGCATCGGACTTGCCGTCACCGTCGGTATCGGCGTTGTTGGGATTTGTTCCCTTGGCATATTCTTGGGCGTTGGTTAGGCCATCACCATCGGGGTCAGCGTTTCCGTCGCCACCGTTAGTTGGGTTTAAACCGTTGGAAACTTCCCAACCATCGGGAAGTCCATCACCGTCAGAATCGGCGTTGTTCATGTTGGTGCCGTGTGATTGTTCTTCGGAGTTGGTAAGTCCGTCACCGTCCCAATCTGCACCACCATCGGAGGGGTCCAGTGGGTCAGAACCATCAGCGGCTCCAATACCTGCACTCATAGCGAGCATCAGGGCAGTCAAAATTGTAAGCATCGTATTTTTGAATTTATTTGTCTTCATAGTAATCATGTTCCTATTATGTGTTATTCATAGGGAACCCACTGTTCCCTCTAACACAAAAATTGATTTTCCTCCTATTTAAGATTAACTATTCGGAAGTGCTTGTTGCATCACTCTTGGCTCGCCATTCAGCAATCGTAGTCTGCCCTGTATAACCTCGTTTAAGGTGAATGGCACAGGCGGGGAAGCCAAAGGGAAATCCACAAGCACTGGCTCCAATAATGTCTATGGAAACGATGTTGCCGTAATTGAGCATAGCACGGATTCGCCGCAAACTGGAAACCATTTTGGATAGCGGAACCAAGAAAGCCACATTGTCGGCTACTTCAAAGGATTTCAGCATAAATTGTTCCAGAATGGAATAGGGCGGGTTGGTGATAATCCAATCTACTTTTCCTTCATATTGGAAAAAATCTCTGCCTTGTGTGATTTCACACCATTCTTTGGTGCAATTTTCAGGAAAATTGTTGTAAAATGCTCCCTCTCCCCGACAAGGCTCTAAAATAGAAGTTCCCTCAGGCAAATCATAGAGGGAAATCATTTCTTGAGCGATTTTTTCAGGAGTCATAATGACATCGTTAGGTGCGATGTTGGGAGTAGAATCACTATTCCCTTTTCCGAAATTTTCATGGAGTGCCATGAAAAAACCTCATTCAGTTAGGTCTTCGTGGCTACCAGAAAATGCTCCAGATTCGTCCCATTCAATTGAAATTTCATCGGGAGTTTCTTCTGGCTTAGGAGTGATGTCTTCTACCGTGATTTTGTAGACCCGGCCACCACGCTTGACTGTGGCTCGGAGCGTATTACGAGGGGAAAGATTGCTCATACGGTCTTTGGCTTCTGAATCATTAATAAATGACTTGAAAATTTTCTCAATATCTCGCATACTGCGATTGAGAGAAAAAGGTCGGTAATAGTCATTGTTGTAAAGGTTCAAAAAATCGTCCCAGTTTGGATAAGCCATGATATTTTTGTAGACTATGACCTATTTGAAATTAAGCATTTTCCCAAAATCCGTCATCTTCCGAGCCATTGGGTTCATAGTTCATTTGCACGGTAGCATCTATGGTGATTGTAAAGGTAAAGGTTTTGCCATTGATTTCTGAGTCAAATGTATATGTTATGGATTCGTTTTCATAATCGCTATCGCTATCGTCTGAGTCTGACCAATAACTGAATAATTCGGATTCATTATCGTCCCACTCACTTATTTTGTTTTCAGCCCACTCTCTGACAAAATTATCTATGTTTGATTCCTCCAGACCTGATAATTCTAAATCGTCAGGAACTTCCTCGCCCGTAGGTCCTGTTATTTCTTCAATCTTCCAAGAATAATCGTATTTAATCCGACGAAGGTGTATAATAGTCTTTTGCATATCTTTGGTTCCTGCGTCTTCGCCAGAAACTTCCCATCCAGAAGCCTCCGAGCCAGTGGCTTCAAAGTATTCACTCATGTAAATATCAATTTGGTCTTCCAATAATTCAAGTTGGTTGCTAATGCGGTTGGATTGTTTTTGTAGCAAATGGGCTACATGGCGACCGTCAGGTGTGTTGGGACACTCAGAAATAATGTGATTGACTTCCAAATAGAGATTGATTAAAAATCCATAATCTTCAGATGCTAAAGCGTCAGATTCCTGCAACCAATTGTGCATTAGGATGGCTTCGGACAAGTCTTCCATAGAATCAAGGTAGGTTTTTTTGCTATTTGAGGTTTCACTCCGTTCGCTTTGGGCGGAAGATGGCGTCTTTCCCTCGTTTTCTCCAATATGAGGCAGATTTTCGGTTAGATTTACGGGGTTGGAATCGTTTGAGCGGATGGCGGGCAAGTGGAGCCGAAAATTGTTCAGTGGTTGGCTCTAATTGATAGTAGCCGACGGGTGCGACAATCCACATGGTTCCAGTTTCTGAGTCTTCTACAATGTCGCCTACGGATAGAGAACGAGCACCAGACGCATCAGTAAAATTACGAATAGTTACTTCTGAGTCTAACCAACCGGGTTCGTCCGCATTTTGAGTTACCATGAAAGGTGCTCCATAAACTCCATTGACTTCAGCGGTGCGGCGATAGTCTTCCATACGAACTCGTTGTCCCGGTCCTCGCACGAAAAACAATTCGGCATAATCGGAGTCATACTCTCGGCGTGGATTTCGGGGTGGGTCTGCGAGCCAAATAATCCAAGAAACTGGGTCGGGAAGCAAGTCGTTGTCAGTAATAACCATTTCCGAGGTTAAATCCTCTGATTCAGACCTGAAAAAAGGGTATTTTTGGTTTCGGTTTTTGAGGCGTTGTAGTTCGTTAGGATTACAAAGTTCAAATCTGGCATTACAATTATCACAAATTAAGGGTTTATTTCGGACTCGCTCATAACGAGGAATATCCGTTAAATAGCCAAAACAATTAGGACATTTTACCTGTAAAACTTTTTTTTCATCGGCGTCAAATTGCATTTGAGGGCCAACATCATGATATACGGGGCGGCCAATGATAAAGACGGCACGGCAGGTATCACACATGACTCTTTTACCCATGGTGGTAGGTTGAATAGGAATATCTCGGATATGCCCGTTAGGACATTCAGTGCATTTTACCTGAGGATTTTTTTTTTCATCGGCTCCAAAAGAAATCTGGGTCGCACCTAAGTTTTTATCGGCACAGGAACTATCACAAAACCATGCTTCAGAAATCATTCGGTCGGAATCATCAAACAATCCAAATGCTTGGGGTGAATCCGCTCCACATTCCGCACAGATTTTGGGTAGTTCTGTGATAGAAACGGGGGTAGATGACCGAGGCTGGCTTCTGGCTTGTTCTAAGGCTTGGGCTAACTGGCCGTCTGGGTCACCGCCCCATGATTCGGCAGCGAAACTCTCAGCATTAAATCCTAATTCTGTGCCTGACCAATCGTATTCGTTTAGAACTGCTTTGAAATCTCGGACTACTTGAGAGCGAGGTCGGTTGTGTTCTTTCAATGTTTCATAAATGTTCCAAAAGACTGAATCGGACCAGAGTTTAGGATTATTAACTACACTGGCAACAGGTCCGCAAATACGACAATTGTTTAGGGCAGAGATGGTTCGGTGCATGACTTCACACTCCTCCCAAGAATTATTTGCCTTTTCAGCGGCTGCATCAGATAGTCCATCATACATCCGAATTTGTTTATCTTCCCAGCCCCTTTCTCCCATAATTGAGATGTATTTTTGGTGTGCGGCGAGGTAAGCAGCATAGGCGATTGTGGCGGCTCGGTGTTGGGGGTTGCGTTGAGCGATGTCGTTTTCGCACCAAGAACCAAGTTGCGTTAGGACGGCATACACATCATAGGGAATTGATTCTCGGACGAGTGTATCTAAGTGAGTTCCTGCCTCAGCCTTGTAATAATTTCCTTCACGAATTTTATCACGAAGATAAACCATATCTTGATAGTCCATTATAACATACCCCTCGCCAGATTTCATCCATTCTTGAATAGAACCTGAATCAATAATATATTCTAAGGTGTCGTTCAAATCGTTATCCTCTACTTTTCCATCCTCGCAACTCCAATTAGGGCATTCTACATTACGAAAACCTCGCCCCCATTTTTTACGAACAGTGCCTTTTCCCTTACAAGTTTTACAATTGGGTGCATCTGCTTCTTGCATTTGTTTGAGTTGGGCTAAGGATTTTCCCCAAATATCATACTCTTTGAGCCAATCTTCAATACCTTTTCGGTCGGCATCTACTATTTCTTGCATCTCGGCAACAAAGTGCCGCTTCATTATGTTGGCTAACTTGGTTTTATCTCTGACATACATAATATCAATTCCTACATTTACAAGTGGTGCTGCAACCGCATGATTCGGCTCGGATTTCCTTGCGTTCACGGGCTGCTTCGGGAGCGATGTTTTGGTCCCGCTTCATTTTGCGAAGCGTTTTGGAAACTGGTCGTCCCGACATGGTTCGGACACGAGCATTAACAGTTTCTGCCGATTTCGCTGCATAGCAAGGACACTTGGGTTCTTTGGCGGAACATTGCATGGGTTCAGGGGAAAGCATACACTCACAAGGATTATCTACTGTGGCTCCGCAACAACATTCAGTTTTACTCAGTTTTTGTTCGGCTTCCATACCGTAATATCCGGGTTTCATAATGGGAAGTCCTGAATACATACAATAACATCGCTCAGAACAGAAATTGCGAGGGCCTACTGGTAGGTCATAAGCGGTAATTTTAGCGGCGGAATTGCAGTTCGCACATGAACCTCCTTCGGCTGCAAAATCAGAAATATCAATTGTATCGGACAAATCTGATACACGACTGCCTAAGCCTCTTTCAATATGGTCTTCTAAATCCGCACCCGAATAGTCATTTTCTAATGCTTTTCGCAGCCGATGTTCAATGATTTTTTGTTCGGGAATTGAAAGTTCTGCGACATACTCTTCGGCTCGCTTGATAGGTCGTCCCTTCCAATAATAACCTGATAAGTCTAATTTGCTGAAATCTTGCTTGGGTGGTTTTTCTTGGTCATCAGTCAAACTTTTGATATAACTTGATTCAGCCAAATAGCCTTGTTTGCGACCCATAAATGCTAATCCCAATACCGTAGCGGCGGTAATGGTGCCGATAAAATAACCGAAAGACTTCGGACCGGGCATTTTTCCAGTGTAAGTGTCGGCAAAGACTTGGGCGGCTAAATAACCACCTGCACCAACAACAAAGCCAATAACTGGCGTAGCGAGCATACTCAAATATGTGAGGGCTTGTTATTTAAGTTTGTTCATTTCATCAGAGCCGACTCGTCGGGCATAAAGTTGGATTCAGCATTTCTAATCAAAACATCCAATGAATCTACTGGCAAAATTTCTCCTTGCAATAGTTCTGCAAGCAAACGACTTCGTTTGTTAGCCATGTTAAAGTCTAAGGGGTCGTCCCCACAACCTGAGCAAATGCTGGAGAAAATAGTGGTTTGAGCCGAACAATTAACACAAGTTTGTAAATTAATTTCTGGCAAACGCCCCACAAAAATCTGGGGGATTCTAAACCAATTAATGGTATAGAATTGAACTTGCATAACCTCAACCCTGTGCTCTTTCTTCGGCATGGTGTCTGCGGTGGCACGAAACACACAACAGTTCTAAGGTGTGGGCTTTGGCGAGCAAGTCATCCCAAGAGTAATCAGTGATGCTTTTTTCTCGGCCTTGTTTATAGGATGGGTCGGTATGGTGAACATCCAATAGAATTGGGTCATCTTCACCACAGCGTTCACACGAACCACCCAATCGGTTGAGAATCCAAGTTTTCTTGTTGATTCGGAGGTTTCGTTTGTTGGTAACAGATTTTCCAACCAAGTCTTTGCTTTCTTTATTTTCAGCATACCAACGCTTGTTATATTCACGCATATACTCCTTTTTCTTCTCAGGGTCTGAATAGGGCATGAAGGCTCTAATCGCCTTCTCCTATTTGAATCTTTGTCTTCAAGACCTTAGAATTGGCTTCCACCAATACCAGTAAGTGCCTTGCCATGAATCCCAACCCAATCGCAAAAGTAATTCATAAACTTCAGAACACCATGAACATTGAATTTCTGGTTCGGTAAATTGCATGGGTCGGTCAGGAAAACGATAGACAATCAGACCCTCTCCGCAAGGACAAGCGATTGGTTCTTGGTCAAGCATCACGAACTCCAAAAATATCGTTATAGGCTTCGGGATTTGTCGTAGGTGTTTGTGGTTGGAACTCAGAAACTACGGTGTTAGTGACGGTGGGTGCAGGGTTGGTGGTAATAGAAACGGGTTGTTCCCGAACGGATTGGCGGATTTCAGGAGTGGGTGTGTTGCGGATTCTGCGATAGAGTTCTGGAGTCATGCCTTGTGTCCAATTAATAACTTTGATAGCGACACGAGCAACTCCACGAGTGACTTGCTGAGGTTGGGGGCGGGACTGAGCCTGTGAGCCTCCGAGTGAAGCGGGCGGTGTTACATTGTTGTCCCGAAACACTTGCATTCGTTGTTCATCAGAAACATTGGGGTTGTCCAAAAAAACCACAATTGCATTACTGGGTTGTCCTGAACTCCATCCTGTTCCGTGTCGGGCGGGTGAATAATTGCGAGAGCGTTTTGGCACTTTACATCACCGCCGAAATTCCCAGAATTGAACCCAAAACACCGGGTAAGAACATCATAACAATTTGCCACCAACGAGCACGGAAGCGTTCAATTTCCTCTTTGGTGTCGTCATATTTCTGTTCCAATAATGCCAAACGAGTTAAAATGGGTGGTTGTCCATTACCGTCAATTACTACTTTGGTAAGGCGATTTAGGGATTCTTTATGGGACATGGATTCAGAGGCTAAACGCTCTAAATGCAACTCAGTGCCACGAGAGGTATCAACTAAGGCTTCCAAAAGTGTTTCTAAGTGATATGCCACTTCTTGAATTTCATCATCGGACGCCATTTTGCATCCCTCTGAGTATCACTAAAATGTGGCTGGCAAGTCGTTCCAAACATTGGGAACTGTGGATTCCTGATTTTAGACAATGCTCAATGTTATTGAGCGAGTCGTTGCTTTTCTCAATCAAGAACTCAACATGATGACTGTCCACCATGTTGCGGTATTTATCGTTGTTGTTATTTAAGTTTGTCGTTGCGATAAATCATTGGGTAATGCTATCTGTTGTATCTGCTTTATTTGCGGCGTTTGTGTTATTTGTTTCTGTTGCGTTATCTGCGTTATCTGAATCTCCTGCAACGAAATCAACTTGACACACATCAGAATCACAGAAACGCTCTACCACGACTTCCTCGCCCTTGATGCGTCCAAAGGACAACTTACCGAGTTGGGATTTTTGTTCAGTGTAAGTTTCTAAATCAATGGCTTCATAGGGCATCTGTGGGTAAGCACCGTAATCCAAACGAGGAAGGAATGAAATGCCTTTGAGTTGATATTGGAAAATATCCAGTGCGGAAGCGATTTGCGAGCCTTCGGTTTCTGGGTCAAAAGTGACGGTGCAGGAAACTTGGTTATCAGCCCAATAGCGTTGAGCCAAGGCTGCAATAGAAAGTTGTTCCCACATGGAAACTGTATTGACGGTTCGCACACCTTCACCAACATCCACAGGGATTTCTACTACTAAGGTAGTATCTTCTGAACCAAAAGCAGGTTCAATTTTATATCCTGCCTTTTGCAAGGGTGCAACCAAATTAGAGTCCTTTCCTAATCGCATCCGACGAATGTAATAGCGAGATTCGGGGAAGTGGATTCCGGGCGTGGCTCCTGCCAGAAGTGAAACTGTGCCAGATGGTTTGATGCTGGTAGTTTTAATGGAGCGAGGAATAGCCATCCAATCTGAATACTCCTTGTCCAATTTTTGAATGTGGGCATAGCCAACATCCATCCAGTTGCGGAGTTCTCCGACTCCACGAGCCGCAATAAATTGGGCGATACCCGACATACTACAACCGATACGGCGGTTTCGGAGCATGACTCGGTTGGTTTGAGGCCAATGGGTCTTGCCCAGCGTAACGGTCTTGGCGTAGAGATAAGCATATTTGAGAGTAGTCAAATAATCTTCCAATGAATCGTGGTTTTGTGGAAAGGTTTCTACCAAACAACAGAGTTCATAGGACTCCAGCGTTTGTTCCAAACAGGGATTGCCTCCCATGGCTCGGTGGTCTTTGTGGTTGGGTTCGTCTACCATACGACCATAGGCTTTCATGTTTTCTAACCATGCGTAGCCGGGTTCACCATTGAGTCGGATTCGTTCTGCGGAAGGTTCGTAATCCATACCGAGTTCAGCGAAAATAGAGTTGTTGCTGGTCCAACCGTATTCGGCACGATGAGGGTTCACTTCGTAATTTTTCAAATCCAGATATTCGTCATTGTCGGGTTCGCCAAAGACAATTTCAGCAGTTCGGCGGACATTCCCTGCAACCACACACTTTCCAATCAGATTCATAATGTCTACAATAGATGTAATGCTAATGGGTGCTCCGATTTCGGCTCCTAAAATCGTTCGGACTTGTTGGTGGAGGTCAATGAGGGGTTGTGGACCAGAGGATTCACCTCCAAACCCACGAATTGGAACTCCTGCTTCACGAATCTCAGAATAATCAAATTCAATAGGGGCGGTGCCGTAAGCATAGGAATCCAACAGAAGTCGCAATGATTCTACCCAACCCTCACGAGTATCAGGAATGGTATATGTTTCTGTCTTTCGGGCGGTAGATGGGCCTTTAAGAATCATGGTTTCGGCACCTTTGGTATCAAAGCCAACACCGACACCCAACATAGAAGCATCCATTAGGAAACAAAAGGGCTTAGAAAATTCTGAGGTCAATGATTGGGTGCTAACGAAAGCACAGTTATTGAGGGCCGCAAATAGACCTCGTTCTTCGGTAATTGCAGTTCCCATAGCCCAGAGTCCACGACCGGGTGGGAGGAATTTCATAGAAAAGATTCGGCTATACATTTCCTGAGCAGAGTGCTGGGCTTTCCACGCATTCCATCCCAGCCCATTAGCCTCAATGTGTCGCTTTTGCATATTGAAAGTTCCTTCCACAACACGCTGAACGGTTTCAAACCATTGTTCATTTTTGCCGTCTGCCTTGATGCGAGAATAGGTGCGATTATAGACCAATTCTCCGAGTCCGTTGAAGCCAAAAGGAGCCTTACGGCGGCGGTATTTGTTGATGAAATTTTCGCTTAGTTGGAATCGGTTTTCGGTTGTCATGGAATCACTCTCAAGGATTTATTGGTGGTCGGGTTCTCATATATAAGATTGTCGCTACTGCCCTGCGTTGTTTAATACAAAGTGGCGTAGTTGCGTTATTTCAGTTAATTCTTTTGAAGACCGTGGGGCCTTGCGAACCGTTAGGTCGGACGACGATAAAATCAGAATCATTTTTCAATTTAGCCGCCAAACTTCGGTTGGTGGGAATCTCTTTACGACCCAGAGAAACCATACGGTCAATCACAGTTTTAGCGGTAATTTCTTCATCAATAGTGATTAATGATTTAGCGGCTTGATAAGAGGTGGGTTTGCTTCTTCGCATAATATCACAACCTCGGAGCCACCATGCCCGTATATT
>Ga0102957_1000569_pt1 | contig 11383 bp, 7 predicted proteins | sample SalPon2_A_H2O_MG_2_FD_84517 | JGI IMG/M metagenome (GOLD analysis project Ga0102957, IMG submission 84517) | Salt pond water microbial communities from South San Francisco under conditions of wetland restoration - Salt Pond MetaG SF2_A_H2O_MG | ecosystem: Environmental > Aquatic > Non-marine... | reverse complement strand
CATATTGATGATAGGTATAACTGGATGTGCTCGTCTTGTAAGGTGACAATACTTTTGGCCTTGATGGCTCTTAGCAAACTGGTAGCAGTTCTTCGTGGTGGTGTTAGTTTTGGCGTTTATTTGCTTGAAACTCTTGAATATTTTTTTGTACGACATTGTGAACTCGTAGAGACAAACGTTTCCTAGTTCCTCTGGTCGGTGGATGTAGTCATTGGCTGAGCTATCCGCCCACGCAATCGTCTCATTGGTGTCTTCATTCCAATTCCTCCGAAGGCGGAAACTTGTGCCGTCCTTTTCTTCTAGAATATTTTCGACGTTTTGCAGTATAATGTGTTCGAACTTGTGAGAGTAAGTGAACCTCTCCCCCCCCTGTGAGATAAGCAAGTGAGCCATAGTGGCGCTTACAACATCCCTAGAAAGAAGAGCGTGTACACCTGTCATTACTCTACCCAGCCCTTCAATGAAACATGCCTGCTGTTCGTCGCTGTCGCTGTCATTGTCCTTATCATTCTGTTCTGGTGTGCAGCCTCCTTCTGATGGAGCACCAGATTCATTCCTTTCCCTCTCTTGTTGTTGCTTGAGTTGCTGCGCTCTCCATAGCCTCCTGCCCAATGAAGCATGGATACGATGGTATGCCATCTTGTCTTCGGCTTGAGTGTCTTTTGACTTGTACAATGTTGTGTAGAAAGTATGGCTTGCGTCGCCAAGGGTTACATTTGTATTGCAGGCAAGAACATCAGAAATCGGCACGCTATGTTGATTGAGAAACTGGCCTCCATTCCTTCTTCTTGGCAAGATTGCAAACTGCGATTTTCGTTCTACCTCACCACTCAAATGGTAACACATGACGATATCCTTGTCCCCAGTGTTGTCGCTAACACCGCGATGGTCGTCTTGTTGTTTTATGGCATCTATTGCATCATTGTCGAAAATGATTGAATCTTCACTGGCCATCTCTGGCAGATGTCCTCTACATTCTGCTTTCCCGCCCTTGAAACATGTGCCACGGTGTGTGTAGTCATGTTCGTCAACAACAGAATGTAGGACATCCCTACGCAGATTTCTATTAAGTAGCAATTGCTTGTTGGCTCCACCTTTCTCTGCCTCGGGCGTACGCAGCTGCTGCTTCAATGCTTCGGTTGGCTCTCCATTCTCATCAAAGTCAAATGGATAGCGAATCACAGTGTGGTCGAGCCATTCTTTTCTCATTACGGTTGTATTTGAGGCCTCTCCAGTATCACTGTTTGCATGATCTTGTATTGGTGTATGTGATTGTTGGCGTTCGTGATTTACCCCCATGTTGATGCACTCCTTAGGCGAAAATGTTTTCCCACAATGTTTGCATTCTAGCACTTTGCCCTTGACATCGAGGCAATGATCCTGGTGTTGTGCTTTACGGAGGGTATTCTTATCCTCTACTTCTTGGAGTATTTCATGCATACGCTTTGTGACTGGGCCGTCATGTTCTTTTTCTGCTCCACATTCGTGAGTCACCACAAAATCAGTTCCGTAGCTGGCACAAACAACTTTATCTATATATGATATGAGTGCATCCCTTGCGGCTTTCCTTTTCCTATCGTCGGTATGAAACAGGGCGTCCCGAGTCCTGTTAAAGTTCTTCACCCATATCTGCCAATGGCTGTGGAGGGTCTTTCTACCTTGCTCTTCGTCAGTCCTGGAATAAGCAATCGGCACACCAAACACGCCTTCTCGTCCTGATTGAGTATGTGGATCCCAGCCTATCAAGCACTCTGTAACAATTTGCATGAGGTGTTGGTAAACAAGTGAGCAGGCTCCAGGGTAAGAGCTCCTAGTTGTCTTTCTCAACTGAAAGCTAGCTTTGCATTCCTCTATGTGGCCTTCATTGTCCCAATCACCAAGTTTGGGCAGATCCACCTCAGTACCAGCTTTGGCAAAAACTTGAACTCTTATGGTGCGCTCGTCGCATGGTGTTGTGGTTAAGAAAATCGAATGGCCACCGAAGTAGTTATCCATTGCAAAATGTTTGCGACGATTCTGTTTCGAACTTAGAGCAGTGTAGCCAACTGGCTGACACGAGGCCTCAACTGCTTTTATGTATTCACCAGCCGTGTCGGATACTCTCTGGCGAGTTTGTTTCTGAAACAGAGCCCGATCGAGATCTTTCATTGTGAGTTTTGACATCTTCTCAGCTAGTGACTCACCAAACAGACTGGATTTGCATGTGACAACTGCCGTCCGATAACTGCGCTGGCGGTTGTGAATATGGTTTAAGATTAAAAGGAAATCCCCTCTCATGAATTGAGGAAGGGAGAGTTTGCAATAATGTTGACAGCATGTCTCCAGAGATATGTTAGTTCTCCGTCGGACCTTTGGCCCCCCTTGGCCAAACGGAAATTGCAGAGGACAAACATCCTCCAACCGAAGTTCTCTAAGATCGGCGTAGTTGCCGCCATTGACAAGTAGTGTTGGCATTGTTCTATCCAGCATTGCTTTGACAAACTTTTGGTTGGAGTCGTAAACTCCTGTATCGTCTCGCGGCTCATGGGCGCTTGTGAAGTGAAAAGAAGCGCCTGCAAACTCTTTTTCCACATGAGGATCATGCTCTTGATCTGTATTGTTTGGTGTGTCTTCATCTGCAATTATATTGGGCTGGGGGCATGCCGATGGTGGGGCCACTCCGTCATAGCCTGGGTGGCCAGATTCGTTCACGAACCATTCTAGCAATTGCATTGTCAACTGCGTGTCTAGCCTGGCTCTATCTTTGACTATTTGTTTTTGCTTGGGCGTCATCCTCCCACACAATACCACGTAAACAAGTGGATTGGCACCTGTCTTTAAGAAATGATTCATTACCGACCCCGTATGAGTAAGATCAACCTCGAAAAAGCTGAAGTGACCACGGATAGCTTTGTGAGCACCAGCTGTATATGCGAATATGTAGGCAAAAGGGCGAACAGGAGCTAGTAAGGACGACATCTCTTCTGTAATTTTTTTAGTAGGATCATGAATGTCAATGACGGCAGTGGGAACCTGACCAATAGCGAAGCCGTTGCTGATGGCATACTTGGGTGGATTGTCATTATCTCCACTCTGCCATGCACCGTAACATGAGCTACATGTTTCAAATGCTACATGCCCATCCTTGGTCTTGGTTTGCTTGGCTCTTGGCGATAGAAGAAGGCCTTCGAGTTCTTCGTGGTCGATTTGGTACTGGGAAACGAGCTCCTTTTTCAGCTTGGCTTCATGGTAGTCCTCATAGGATTTGACGCTTATCCTCTTTTTCTGAGAACGAAGTGAGTCTACTGATAGTTTGTGGATAGATTCACACCCGATTATAAATCTATCGCATAGCACACAGACAGCCGCACGGCATGCATTTGGTTTGTCATCCACTCCCATTATTCGCTTTTGGTCGTGATAGCGTGCCTGTTGGATTGAAGATGTTGTTGCAACACCTATATCATAATCACAACTTTCTTCTGTACTCTCTTCCTCAGGGTTCATTTTGGCTTTCCTCTTTTTTTGCCAAAGCCTATATGCAGTGCTCTCTTTGTTCCTCTCCGCTTCCCTTTCCTCGGGGCTCATTTTGGCTCGCTTGTTTTCACGGCGACGCTGTATTCTAGCAGCCTTCTTCTTATTCGTAGCTTTCTTCTGTTCTGGACTCAACGAATGATAGTACAACTTTGATGCTGCGTTCTTTTTTGCCCTCTCAGCTTTCAATTCTTCTTCACTCATTGAAGCTCGCTTTCGTTGATAGTGCCGCTTTGATGCTTCGGCCATCTTCTTCTTCCTCTGAGCTCGCTTCTCTTCTGGGCTCAGCATTATGATGTCTTACGCACTATCCGTAGCAGGGGCAGGGATATGAAGTAACGTGTGGCTGTTTATATATTATGAGATAAAGTTGTGTTTAAAACTCACAGAGTCTCGGCGGTTTAGTGTCGACCAGACAAGTTTAGTGTCGACCAGACAAGTTTAGTGCACATTAGACAAGTTTAGTGCACATTAGACAAGTTTAGTGCACATTAGACAAGTTTAGTGCACATTAGACAACTGTTGGTCCACATCAGCCACAACAACGACTGTTATTAACTCAAGTGCACAATATACCATTGACTGCCACAAGTGGAACATTTTTAGGTACGTGAGGATGCGAGTTGAGACAGTGGTAGATGGCGCATACAACTCCAGAAACAGATAAAGATATGGTCAGAGAAAGTTGTAAGGGTGCCAGATTGAAGACATTTACATGCATGGATGCTAAGTTGAGGCGACTACTTTTATGGCGCGAACGTCATCATAGTGCGCTTGATTCATGTTCATTATGCATTCCCAAACATTATTACTCAAGCTCAAGGCTAAGAACAATGGGAGTGGATGCTATAACTAAATTGAGATACACTGAGAAAAAAGCCCTGATTCAAGTTTTGGAAGCGCAAGTGGCGTTTTTAAGTAAATCCAGAGCCAGAGAGCGGAAGCGGAAAGAGGACTGTAATGCAAGCAGATATAAACAACAGTTCATCACAAACTACTTCTTTGCAAAAGCAAAAAGGAGTACATCGCAACTCGCACCAGAAATAGAAAAATGATATAATATTATAATATTATACTTATTGCCAGTAGGTAAAAGCATGTCAACGTGTCACTGTCTTTCTCCTGTGCTCTCCTCTATAGAGGCAGCACGCTTTTGTTGACGGCGACGCTTTGCTGCAGCGGCCTTCCTAGCCCTCTCAGCTTCCCTCTCATCTTGGCTCATAGAGGCATGCTTTCGTTTACGGTACTCCTTTGCTGCAGCGGCCTTCTTAGCCCTCTCAGCTTCCCTCTCATCTGGGCTCATAGATGCATGCTTTCGTTTACGGTACTCCTTTGCTGCAGCGGCCTTCTTCTCCCTCTCCTTTTCTGGGCTCAGCATAATGCCGATGGACATAATCAAGTTGTTCTGCAACTGTAAAATTTATGAGCTTGTGAGGAGCTTTCTTTTAGCCAACGCCATGTGCAGCGTCTAATCGTCTAATGTACTCTAGACATGATCAGTGTACTCTAGACAATCAGACCTAGACATAAATGGCAGCAATCTCCGACACAATCACCGTCTTGTCTCCATTAAACAAGACGTAGTGTGCACCGAGTGTTTAGTGCTCTCTAGACGACGAGCACCTATGTACTAATTCCTACGCAGGCGGTACGTTGACTGGCGCAAAAATTGAGCACGCGGAAGGGTAGGTTGAGGTACCAAGGGGGTGGGGCCAAGAGATTGAGTGGGGCCTACTTATTATGGCGGTTACTCTGCCTATTATTATTTCTAACTAATTATTAGTATGATGTAATCACAATAAGTAAACAATAATAAATTCAAAGTTTAATCACATATTAGATATCTACGATAGAATATCATCCCTCATTTGTATAAAATTGAAATAGGGACCTTGTTGGACACATAATGACTCGTATTCACGACCCATAAAGGGGTAGTCGTCGTCGTCGTCGTCACACTCCATCATCATGCTGGTGTCGCTGGAGGAAGGTGGTTGTTCACCAATAGTAAAAAGTACGCTTGTATCAAACCTGATTGGTACATCAATACCACGCTTCATATATTTGAGAGCTCGCTGCAAAAGTGTCACTTGTTTGTTGTGAAGATCAGCAAAGTACTTTGGTGTGTAATCGACACGGCTACCGCTGTATAAAAGCCTGAAATTGTCTGTACCGAGAACAGCGAGTTGCGCGTTGTTGCCAACCCTTTTCGCAGTTTTCACCACACTTGCAATGATGTGCAGTAACATCTCATCGGATACTTCTGTATCACTTATATGGTTCAATGTTACAGGACTCAGTGCGTTTGAACCGGAAGTTTTGGAAGGCGAATAGTTGAAGCAACCTCCATATTCACCTCGGAAGAAGTTTGGGAAGTATTCGTTCATAAACTTCATGCGGTCGCCACCTTTTGTTCGAAAGTTGAATGTATCTTTTGGGGAAACAATATGGAAACGTTTGCCATCAAAGTTGCACTTGCAGATGTCCATATCGAACTTAGCAATTACTTGTGTAGGGCAAGTGCGGCAAACAATTAGCTGGATGGAACCACTTTTGCATTTGTTTCTTGCGGTCGTGTTATCTTGTCCAGTAGAGCTGTTCATTGGTCTCAACGCAACTGGATAGTCTCTTGGAAACCTGAGTTGGCTGTCCCTCTGTACATTATACAGGCATGCATTTCTAAAAGACAAGAAAGACATATCTATCAGTTCCTCTGGGACTTCATCGTCCGACTCCTCTGCAGCCACATGTGCATTCCAAGCACGGTAATAGCTACTGTTTAATGTTGATATCGCTACTGTTTCAGTACTTGAACAGGGAATGTAGGTTTCGACTTGGTGAATGCAAGTCTCGCCCCAATCTTCATACTGAGGGGACACACTTTCACAACAATAGCCAAAATCTCTCATCAATTTCCTGAAGCCCGACACACTTGCTCTGTTAGCATAGAAGTCAAGGTCAAACTCTTCAAATCTTTTCCCTGTGACTGCTTGCACTGCGGCTGAACCAGATAGCAGCACCTTTCGGCCCTTGCTTGATTCTTCTACTTGAAACTTGGCCATTCTTCTTGCTTCATCAATGGACATAGTACCTTGTATCACACGGGTATATCCTTGGATTAGAGATTCTTGCAGCAGCCTGGATGCGAGATTGGACACTTCATTGTTCTGCAAAAATTCCAAAGGCTTAACCTGGGGAGGAGATAGGAAGTGCTTAGAGGAAAGCTCGGTAGAGGAAACATGAAACCTAGTGCATGTCTGAGCTAAGTTATATACATCTGGAGGATCCAAATATGATGCAACAGCCATCAGTAGTGTGTCAGGTAGACTTGTCGCCATGTAGGAATCATGGTCAAAGCAGTCAGTCTTTGTCGGTATCGGTTGCTTCATGCCTAGTAAGAGATATGCTGCGCTACAACATTGGCAGAAGCATGTAGAGGAGCTTGATATGCATGAAGCCTTTCGCTTATTGTTACAAGACGGACGAACATCCCACTCCATCATGATCGCTTGAAATGAGGAGGAAATGGAAATATGAGCTTGTGAGGAGCTCACATTTTTGCACATATGGTGAGTCAAACTGTTTAGTGTACTCCAGTCAAGTCTAGTCTACATTAAACTTCAACGCTGCGCACCATGCAACGAACGGATGATTCATGTTCAAACCACCCAATCCAAGCTTTGTTGGATGCTATTCCTTCTGGTTCGTGCGCTCAGTAAGCTTTCGTACGCTGCTGACGGAAGAATGTAGAGGAGATGGATAGAGGAGATGGATATGCATGTACAAACCCTTTTTATGGTTACACAGGAGGTAGACACCTCCAAAACTATCACGATCTCTTCAGATTAGAGAATGAACCTCTATCTCTAGCCAAGAAAAACCAAATAAATGAAACACGGAACATTTAGCCTGACGGTCAGCTCAATCAAGGAGGAAGTCCCAGTCCTCCTCATGCATATCTTCAAGGTACGCCCTACCATCCTCAGAAGTCCCAAAAAAGGCACCGATTAGTTCCTCATCTTGAAGCACCTCGTCCTTTGATAGGGGTAGTTCATCGTTTGCAAGGCAGACGAGGGATTTGAGAACTCTTGCGACATCTAAATCGAGGAGGTAATGGTTCAATGCTTTCGGCTTATCCATAAAACACTGGTTGAATGTGTATTTTTCTGGATTCTCCATAATGCCCTTGGTCCTTGTAAGCTTGCTAAAGCAACGAGCAACGTGGCGACCTGCGTTCTCGACAGAAGTATCTTCTTCGTCAATAAGGAGAACAGCAACCTTCCAGTCCCATTTGGATCCTTTTTTTGCTTTCATAGGAGTGATACCGTCATTAGCTTCAGCATCTCTGCGTGGCAAGAATGAGTAAACATATTTCCAATCCCTGGCAAGGTCTCCGCCAGCTTCCGTGCTATCGTTAAGAGCCTTTTCCAAAGGAAATACGAAAGCTGCCTCATCCTTTGACCAACCCTTGGTGCAAAACCCAAGGTAAACACCCGGAACACGAGTAGATACAATGTCCAAATTCATCTCCCTCGGTTTGGACCCACTGGAAACAGCAACGGGAGATCCGGGTACCCATTTCCATTTCATTCCCTTGGGGGAAGGGGTGGTATTAGCTTTGTTCTTAGATGTCTTGGGCATGTTCTTTTGGTAATGGGGAGAAGACGATGAATATCAATAGTTATGCAGATGACAACTTGTCTTGTTGTGTCAATACTGGCGTTCTAAAATTTATGAGCGTTGTGAGGAGCTCTCATTACCCAATAATTACTCACTATAAGCCAAACGACTGTTTTGTGCGCACCGGACAGGTCTGGTGTACATTAAACTTGTTTAGATAGCACCAGACCTGTCTAGTGTACGCTAGCCGTGCAAAATTTGTGACCCTCTAAATAATTAGCATTAAGTACCCTAATTTGCATTATCTGAGATGTCTGCACGAGGCCGAGCTTTGAAAAGGATGAAATCCTCCCTCACCCAATCATTGCCCATAAACTTTGCTGCAACATGAGTTGGTGAATTAGTTTTAACTTTTATTACATGTTGCAAAAAGGAAGAATCATCGGTGGAGCGCGTGTTGAATTTCATTTTACTTAGTGACATCACTTCATGTTCAGACCCAAGAAGTGATTGAACTTTATTTTTCATCAAATCTGCGTTGTCTTCATGTTCGTCGTCATCGTGTTGAATTTTGAAAATATATGTGCAAATTTGTGGTGTTTCGTTCTCTTTTATGGTTGACATCATGCTTATATCTCCGAATAATAAAATAACAGCTGTTGTTGGTGACGCATCTATTTTTTAAAGGAGCAAATTACTTGTTCTCTACAGGGGAGAGGATGAGAGGGTTGATGTGATGATAATATTATTATTACATAGACATAGGAGTCGGCAGCCGTTGTGTAGAGAGTTCAGAATTCTATGATGTATGTAGAATACCAAGCCTATTTGGCGAGGTGTTTCGAGTATTAGCGGCGCCTGTGAGACATACGTCTCAATGTCCATGTCCCATCATAGATAGATAGATAGATTATTTTAGTTGCTATTCTCTAGATACGAGTATCAGTGCTGATGTACCTACCTACTTACCTTTGATGACTGATGAGCCATGCCTGAGCCTCACTTTGACTTTGAGAACAACTTACTTTTATTCTACGCTAACTTACGTCTCAATGTCCATATCCCCTCAACCGTGCTGATGTACTGATGACTGATGAGCCATGCCATGAGCCTCACTTTGACTTTGAGAACAACTTACTTTTATCTCTACGCTAACTGAAACGGATTTCGTTTAACATATCCACATTCATCCCTTCAGAACGAGCAAACTCATACAATCGATCAAGTTTCTTTTCACTGTGTTCGAGTCTGGACTGACAACGATCAAGAGCCAACGCGACATCCATAACACGGTCTTTTTCAAGAGCAAGATCTTCTTTACACTCCTCCAGGTCAAATTGTTGAAGTGCATCGGAAGCTTCAAAGTTTTTCACTTTATCCTTTAGTGCTCTAACCAAGTGAAAAACTTTGGGATGCGGTCGCCCCTCTTTGAAAGAACCAATAAAAGTGGTACCGTCAGGCCAAGTAAGCTTCCCCTTGCCATCTTCAAATCCATTTCGGAAGCCTCCATCATAATGGATGTCATTAAAAGTTAAACAACCAGCGCCGTGTGGTATGACCTTGATGATAGTATGTTTTTTGCCTTGTTTCTTTTTCACAGCTTTTGTGCTGCCATGATAAAGACCGCCATGATATGGTATTGTAGTAATGGTTTTGTTTTTAGCTAACTTGGGCATGTTCTTTTGGTAATGGGGAGAAGACGATGAATATCAATAGTTATGCAGATGGCAACTTGTCTTGTTCTGTCAATACTGGCGTTCTAAAATTTATGAGCGTTGTGAGGAGCTCTCATTACCCAATAATTACTCACTATAAGCCAAACGACTGTTTTGTGCGCACCGGACAGGTCTGGTGTACATTAAACAAGATTAGATAGCACCAGACCTGTCTAGTGTACGCTAGCCGTGAAAAAATCGTGGAGGAGAGGGTTTGCGGTGCAGCCTGCACTGTCAGATAAGAGATTGTGGTGTTGTAAAACTTCATCCCCTGTTATTACGATGATTAGGTGGAGTTTTAGTTGCAATATTATATACAAACAATAACTAATGCATTAATAAATTAAATTCTTGATCTGTAATTAACGACTCTGCCAGTGTGGTTGCTAGAACAGCAGTTTCATAGCTCTCTCTCCCTGCTGAAGACACAACAGTAGCGATCATGTCACAAAGAACTTTCGACACAAATTGAAAACGAGGATTCTGTAAATATACAAGATGATTCCTTGCCATTCTAAACACGATGGCCTCAATTCGTCGAATGTCATCATCCGTACCGGAAAAATTAAAGGAATAAGGATTTAAGCGATGGCCAAATCTCATTTCCATTTCCGACTCACCAATTAACCTGTACAAATTTTTTCTCGTAAAACTGCTGCAAGCAATTTTCGGCATAGAAACCTCAATCAACTCAGAATCGAAGAGACGGAAGAGTTGAAAGGAGAGCCTTTCAATTGGCTCGTCAGTTATTGGGTCCAAAACTTTCACCTCGGTTCCAGTCGCCCCTACAAGCTTGCACACTAGCAATTGTTGACCATACATGCAGTTTTGTAAGAGGCTCCTCCTCAGATGAAACCCAAATGCCAACACAAACAAAGGGAGTTTCAATGATTCTTTCCTCTGCTGGTCAAAGAATACTCTATCCGCCAAATCATCAACATCACTCAGCTCAGAATTCACCATTTTCTTTATGAATGTGTGGACTGCTAGCGATGTCTTTGCAGTGGAAGCTTGTTTGAATTCTTCAAGCCTTGGGTTTTCGTACTCCCTAAACGATGGCTGAAATCCGACAGCAGCCATTGTAAGAAATAACTCGTGAAATAATGGGCCCTTCAAACATTTCATCAGGTGTTCCTGGTTCACTCTTGCACCACCTTTTGACTTGGCTTCACCGGGGCCGCGGCCTTTGGCTCTTTTCACAACACCAAGACAGGCAAACTCAGCTAACATTTGAGCATTCACATGCATGGCATATCCAAGAGCCGCAAAATGATTCACCAGAGATAAATCGGTCATCTGCCTCATTCCTTCATCAAACTGAAAAATGTTTGCTACAACATCATCATCACCATACGTTGCGCTGTATGTGAAGAGATCAAGAAGAAAAATTGATGCCCACACCACTTTCGAGGCTTTGTCTAGCACCCCTCGATCTCTTCCAAATCGGCCGCTTTTTGTGTAAAAGAAGCGATCTCTCGGTAATTGTTTATTCCCCTCAATCAAAACTGAAGTGATGTCATCAAACATCTTCTCAT
>Ga0102957_1000553_pt1 | contig 11526 bp, 13 predicted proteins | sample SalPon2_A_H2O_MG_2_FD_84517 | JGI IMG/M metagenome (GOLD analysis project Ga0102957, IMG submission 84517) | Salt pond water microbial communities from South San Francisco under conditions of wetland restoration - Salt Pond MetaG SF2_A_H2O_MG | ecosystem: Environmental > Aquatic > Non-marine... | reverse complement strand
TTGGTATAAATTTTTCTAATGCCATAATTACGCTTTTTACAGTAGTATACACTATAATATACTAAGAAAGTTTAACAAATAAAAAACCCGCAGAAATTAATCTACGGGTTTTTTAAGAAATATTAAATTGTTATTAGAATGAACCTCCAGTGATAGGATTACGCATAACAATCTTCAATACCTTAGTAGGATCTTTAACCCATACAGCTGGCATTGTCTGACTCATGAATACACGGTATCCGTTAAACTGAGCAGAAGATTGGAATCCTTGAGTACGTCCCATGTAGTCCATAGTTCCATTCTGATAGAACCACTTAAGTTGGTTATCCCAAGAAAGCTTCAACATGTAGATGTTGTCGTTTACGTTGTCAGTTACATCAAAGATTACAAAGTTGTAAGAAGACAATGGGTTACCATCAATGATTGGGTTCTCAATATCATTAGTATGCAAGTTATCAAACGCTGGGTTCAACACAAACTTAACGTTAGCCAAGAAAGGAATAACGTAGCTAGTGTAAGCATATCCAAAGTTCAAATCCATACCTGAACCAGAGATAGCTCCTATATCAGCAGCTTGAATAACCAAACCAGACTGGATAGCTTCACGCTTGATAGCATCGTTAACAAGCTTCATTCCACCAATACCAGTTTGTACTACTAACTGACGCTTTGGATCTGGACCTTTAAAGTCTACCTTACCAGCGTAGAAGTTGTAAAGCTCAGACTTGAATAGATCTAAACTAAAGCTAGACTTGTTGTAGATACGCTTGAAAGAGTTATCTAACTGCTTCCACAAACCTACAGAAAGACGCATATCATCTGGACCATCCTGCTTGATACGTCCACCTTGTCCCCACATAAGGTAAGTTTCAATATCAGAAGCAATCTTAGTCAAGTGTGCAGATTCCATCTTAGTCAAGAAAGTACGTGATAAATCACCATTCTCAAATGCACGCTTAACAGCATCTTTACCCATAGTCTGAACCATTCCCTCTAAAGAAGAAACTGAAGGATCCATGTTGTTATCAAAGTTTCTCCAGATCTCAGTTACAGGTACAGTACCATCAGCATTCATACCACCTTTAAGCATCAAGTCAGCACGACTAGATACAGAGTAGTGTACGTGTGCTTCAGCTCCTCCTACATAGTTGTAGAACTCACGGAAACCAGCGTTGTATTCTCCAATGTCAGAGAAACGCTCACCATACTCACCACGAGCAGAACCTTTACGGAAGATCTTAGTACCAGAAGCAAGATACTTGTTCTCTAAGTACTTAGCGTTGTCGTTGTTTACTAACTGTACAGTGTAGATGAAACCATCACCAGTAGGGATAATGTCATCAGCAGTGATGTACATTTCAACACCATTGTACTTATCGTAAGTGATGATATCACCATGTCCAAAAGTACGCTTGTTAATCTTGATCTTGAAAGTAGTACCATCAATACCCTTAGTCATGTTAGAAGAATCAATATCTTCAATGATGTAAGGAAGCTCTTGAGCTACAGGTACTTGCCACTTGTACTCACCTCTGTGGTTGTCTACGTCAATAACGTTTTTACCACCAAAGCTAGAAAACTGATACAAAGGCATTTCTACCTTTTGAGTCATTGCCCAAAGATCTACAGGACCCATATCCATAGGTTCTGCACTCTTAAGCATGTTTACGAGATGGTAAGAATCTACGTGAGAAGTAGCTTTGTAGCTAGTATCACGTAAAAAGATACCATTGTTTAATGTTGGAGTTGCCATAATTTATTTTATTTTATATTTTGTTTTGTGTTATCTTTTAAAAATATTCTTTTGTCTTGGTAACTTACGAGATGGTTTACTTTCCTTCTCTTCAGGTACAGCTGATGCAATCCTGCTAGACTGTTCTGTTTTTAACTGTCTAACTGTATTCTCAACTGACTTGTTCTTACCTTGACTCATAATCTTGTTTCTGTAACCATCTGGATCTGATAATAACCAGAGTGCTTCAGCAATAAGATCATGTTGTGGTTCAACAAACTGGTACTTCTCTAAGAGATGTCCCAATAGGTTAGTGTTCTTACCTGAAATAGATGGATAGTTTGGTTGTACAAGACCTGCATATAACATAGACTGTGTCTTCTTATCAAGCTTCATACCATTAATTTCTCCTGGTTCTAAAGCTTTATACACACTATCCATGTACTGCTCTGCTGCTTGCTGCTGTTGCATTTTCATCTGCTCCTGCTCTGCAAGCTGTCTTTCTACTACCTGCTGTTGCATCTTATCCAACTTTGGTTTAAACTTGTTTGCTTGTGTTTCAAGTTTACCAAGATCTTTCCAAGTTTCAATTTCTTCAGAGATATCATTATCATCTCCAAAGTTTGTAGCTCTTAAGTAAGAACGTACAATCTCTTCTTGGTCCATCTCATCTGTTGGATCTAAAGATCTAATTTCTTCAGATGCTGCAAGTGCTCCAAACAATCCCTTAAGATCTGTACCTCCATTAGCTACATATTCTGCAGCGTACTGAAGCTCTTCAGGTAATGCTTCGTAGAACTCTTGTGGTGTCTGTTCTTTTACTTTACGCTCTCTTTCTTCAAAGTTAGCTTGTAATAACTCCTGCCAATCTTTTAAGGAGTACTCAGACATGTCTTTATCATCATCAAAAGGAATGATCATCTCATCCTCTATCAGCTTACTAAAGACTTCCACCATACCGCTTTTGTCTACTTTAGGTCTACCAGTTTTAGCTGGTTCTTCTTCAACCTCTTCTTCATCCTCTGGCATAGCTGTAATCTCATCTACAGCTGCTTTAGGATCTTCTTTAGGTTCTTCTGATTCTTCATCAGTAGACTCATTTGTGTCAGAACTGTCATTGTCAATAAAACTCATATCCACTTCTGGGTTTGAGAATATTGACTTCTTTTTTTCTTCTTTTTCCTCACCTGAATCAGGTAGCATAACGCTATCTGCTCCCGGTGTTCCACCAAAGATATCATCAAGATTAATGTCTACTTGTGATACTTCAGTTTGTTCGGTTTTAGTTTCACTCATTTTTATTGGTTTTTATTTTTTTGTTGGTCTACATTAAGAATATAATATATAGAAATAAATAAACTAAAAATATTTTACTACAGAAATGTCAATTTCAGCAGTATATAGCTAGCGTCTATTCCTCTTTATTTTTCTTAGCTTTTACATCATACTGATTCTTATTTTCTCTAGCTACTTCTAATTGCTTATTTGCTATTTCTCTTTTAGTAGCAAGCTCTTCTCTTTTAATATTCATCATGTCTTGACTTTGTGCTTTTTTAATATTATTAGATTCTCTTTTTACATCCATTTGTTGCTGGAATTCATCAGATTGTCTAATGTCTTTTAAAGCATCTTGATAATCAGACATTTGGTTTTGATTAACATCTTGCGTAGAACCATAACCTGCAGCTCTAATCTGAGCTACAAGTAGATCCTTCTGACGTTCTTTATCGTTTTCTTCTTGCTCAAACTGCAACTTCATTTGCTCTTCTTGCTGTTTAGCTTGAATCTGCTGCTGTTGTAGTTGCTGTTGTTGCTGCATCTCTTGCTGTCTCATTTGCTGCTGCTTCTCTTCAGTATCCTTAAGGATATGAGATACCTCAGCAATAGACTCAGACTTCATGATATTACCTAAGTCATAGATAGATGCACCAGTTGTATTGTTACTAATAGCTAATTGTTTTAACTGTTCTAATACAGCTCTATGGTTAGCTTTAGTTGTAGCAAAAATATTAAAGTCTCTTAGTAAGAATGTAGAACCCTCAATCTCAAAATTCACTTTCTCATCAGCAGATGTAGTGTATTGCAATCTTATTGATGGTTTAGTGCTATGATAATACTGAGATAAATCTGTTCTCATCTGATGTACACGTGGCATCAAATAATCACAGTGATTCATAAAGTATGTTTCTGTCTGTGCATAAGAATTAGCTGTTGCTATTCTTAAACCAGTGGCGGTAGCTTGTTCTACCTGCTGACCCATACGCTGTGGAGTTACACCAATTACTTCAAATGCTTGTTGCTTAAAGTAATTTGCTAACTGAGTTCTAGATAAGATTCTATTTGTCTGTTCTAAATTAAGAACCTGATAGTGTTGGAAGTTAAGAGCATTCTCAGTGTTAGTAATAGACGTATCTAATGGTAACATCTGGAAGTCTTTCATTGCAACATATGCTTTAGCAAGATTGTTCTTACCCCAATCTTCTCCAAGAGAGTGTCTTGGTAAAGCATTCTGATCTAACATAATTACTGTACCTAACTCATCTACAAGAATATCAGCAATCTGGTTATTTACAATGTTATATCCAATCTGGAATGGTTTCATTAAATCTACTAAAGATGTAGACCTAGCGTTTCTATCAGAGAATACAGAACCCTCTACAGGTAATTTACACCCGTACAATGTAGCATCACCTTTAAACTGGAATGGTACACGTCCTGGTTTTTCTTTATTGATTCCAATGTATATTGGGTTAATACCATCAGGAGAGTAGTTATTCATACCCCAGTATGCAGGATAATTAGGTCCAATCTTAGTACCACCCCATACTTCATTAATCCAAATCCAATCTATATGTTCACCTGCAATAAGGTTCTCCTTTGTTTTATTCTTAAATACCGATGTATCATAGATAGGTTTTAATGTAACTTTATACATCTCATCCACTACATCCTGTATTACATCTCCATTCTCATCTATACGGGTTAAATGACCCAGCTTACGCTGTGATTTCCAATAGATAGTAGACACACGTAACATATCTGTATTACGATAATCAAAGAAATCTTCTGATTCAGATAGTATCCACTCTACAATATCTCCACCACCAGTTGGTCCATCATATAAAGATGTAAACTGTCTGTATGCTAAACCAGGTTGTCCTGTATTCCACTCATGGGATTTAGTTGCATCGTAGTAAGACCCATCATTCTGCTGTCCACCAATAGGATATCCAGCAGCTCTTGTAGGATAAATAGCTTCTAATGATTCCATTTGAGCTTCTGTCATCAGATATCCGTATTTATCAATGATATCTGAAACAGTCATCATGTCTATCTTACCAACCCAGTTACCCTGAGAGATATATCTTACATCTGGTGACTTATGATAGAATGTAGTTACAGGATTCCATAACTCTACATCATAGTCATCATCATTCATTTTAAAGTGCCAGAACTCTCTATCAGTAATAAGCATATCACGGAAAGCTCTTTCTTCAAGCTCATCCATTCTAAAACGCTCTACGTCTACACGCATCTGATGTTCTGCCCACTCTTCAAGCATTGACCTATAATCCTTCTTAAAGAACTGCTCAATCTCAGGTAGCTCTTTTAATGCTTCTGGTTGCATAGCTTGCTGAATCTCAGGATCTTCTGGATCAGCACCCATCTCAATCATCTGCATTGCCATCCTCATCTGTGCATCAGCTAATAACTTAGCTTCCACCATTGCACGCTTTTGCTCTAATAACTCATTATATGAGATCTCATCAGTAGTTCTGAAGGTAACTTTTGTATTACGCTTTGCAAATTCTGCTACTAATACATTAATTACATTAGGAATAATAGGATAGAACTTTAACTCTAATGCAGATTCATCTTCTTTTGTTAGTGTTTCTATTAAATCTGCATACTCTGGATCTTCTTCTACTATATAATCTGTACGATCAATAATACCTTTAGCAAGTTTGTAGTTCTTCATTAAACGCCTAGCATTACGCTTAAGCTGTTTCATACCCTGCCACTCTAACCAATCAAGGTTCCATGCAGCCCAATCATCATCTTTCTTCTTTTTAGGTAAGAACTGCATTGGTTGGGTTAGTGTACCCATCCTGTTATGTTCTGCTTTAGCTCCTTTCTTGAGCTGCATTGCGTTATAGACCTGCATATTCTGTAGTATTAATTGTGTGCTCCTCTTCTAACTCTTCAAAGTTTACATCATAAATTTCTAAATCAGATTCATATTCATAGTATAAGTATCTGATACTGTGATAGTTAGTATCTGTAGGAGTTGTATAGTAATCCATTATTTAATATTTTTAAAAGCTCTTTTAGGTTTAGACATACCAGAAGGACTGCGTTTTCCCCCTAGATGTCTAAAAGGGCTCACTTTAAATTTATACAAATTTGAGTTATTTTCCAAGGAATTGTTTGATTGCTCTCTTCTTTTTACATATCCTCTGTTAGATTGTTGTACAGAAGCAAATGCAACTAGTGCACAAAACGCAACTAAACGGTCAACGTTTAAACCTGGGTGATATGCCATCATTTCTGTAAGTAACATAGGGTCTGGTATTCTTGTAACACCGTATGTTTTTTTATATACCTTACCGTCATCATCAGTTACAGTATCTATTTCTTCTCTAAGGTATTCAATAGCGTATGAGATCAGGTGATTCTTAAATAGGGTACCAGTATTTCTCCACCCGTACTCCTGATACACAGATTTATTAGCCCCCAGTTCTTTTAAGAAAAGCATTTGATCCTTAGTTACAAGGTATCTTTGCTTTCTTTTTGATATCATATACTGTATAAACAACGATATATTGTTCTCCACTACAGTCCAAGCATTGTACCACTCAATAATTAACTCTAATCTTTCATGTGTTTTCTTGATATCATCAAATCTACCACACCATGCAGCTACAATACCGTCTTGTTCTATCTCTACTTTTACTTCTTGACCATCATCTTTTGTTATTTCAACGGGAGCTTTATACACATATATAGAACATAAAGAGTCACTTGTACTAGTTTTACCTTCACCCACCGGGTCAATAGATGCATAATACATCCCAAACTCTGGGTTTTTCTTAGGTCTATCCCATACAACTAAACATCCTTCTTTATCTTCTGCATTCTTCGGTATAGGAAATTGTTTAATAGGTTGTTTTCTAGACTCAGCTATTACTAATTCACCTTCATCACCTCTAGATAAATCAATTAATTCATAAGGATATTCTTTATCCTCACATCTTTTCAACTGTGCTGTAACTAAATGTGGAGGAAATACAGATTCCTTTCTGTATGCAAAAGCTTCCTTAATATTTAAAGGCTTCTGTGATATTCTTAACTGGTATTGTTCAGGAGCTACTTCTTTCTTCATCTTTACACGCTCCTGTTTTACAGCTTCTAAAGCTTCTTCTACCTGTGAGTTACCATATTCATCTATAAAAGGAGGCATAGACCATTGTTCTGGTATAAATAACCCCGCCTTACCTATAGTTCCATTCTCATCTATAAGATTAGTTTCTACAGAATAAATATCATTTGCATCTGCATTTAATATCATTTCTTTCAAAGGACCACATTGATCCAAATCACCCACAGATCCTGCAGCTATAAACATACCAGTGGTTACCATACCTGATTGTAAGGCTGGTCTGATATACTCATATGTCATATCCATCTTAGGAGCAATACCTGCTTCCTCATGGAAGAAGTACTTACAAGGTCCACCTACTCCAGATGTTGCTGATTTCTCAAATGACATACCCTGGATAGTACCTTTTAACCCGGCTTCTGTTACACGGTTACCTTTTCTAACTTCAATCTTCTGTTGCCATAACAAAACCTTAGAAGGATTCATAGGTCTATACCATGCAGTATGTTCATTTAGAAAAGATGCATATTCATCTAAGAACTTCCATGAACCTTTATCGTTAATATAATCTTTTAAAGATGCACCTATCTTCAATGTAACACCAGGCTCAAACCACAATTGATTTAAGAGTTTTGCTATATGAAAATATGAAGATGCTATCTGACGTTTCTTCAATATAGCAGCATGTTTATGATTGAGTTCTGCTAATAACTCATATAATGCCATGTGGTACTGAGCATCTCTAATCTTTGCAAATCCAAACTTCTGTATCTCTTTATTAAAGATAGGCAGAAAGTTTAACCACATATAATAATCCCTAGTAATGTACCAAGATAAATCACCAGAGTGAACCAATATTCCTGATTGGCATTTTCTTTTTTGGTCATCCCAATATTCTATAAAATCTTTAGATCTAAATGGTGCTGTACAATAAACACCTTCTTTTTCAAACTTACGAGCTTGTTCATTAAATACAAAAGAATCCTGGTTGAAATTATATTCTCCAGGAACCTTAAATAACTTAAAAACGTAATCTTTAAATTCTTCCCTAGAATTGAACGTAGTCTCAGACCACACGCCATCTGTAGAAGTAGGGACTTTAATGAATATCTCCTCCATTTATTAACTCTTGAATTTTATTTTTATCACCTTTTGCTTCATTAATTATTGAAATTAAAGTTTCAATATTAGTGGATTTCAAAGCATGAGGTGGAAACTCATTAAAATACTTTCTATAATCATCCCTATTAAAAGCAAACCACCTATCCATATGGTGATTATAATGAAATATCCAGTTATATAAATATCCTTCTTCCATAATTACATTTGATCATAAGCTAGTCCTTGTCCACCACGAACCTGACTTTGTTGTTCTTCAGCTAAATCTTTATAAGCACCTTTAAAAGATTCTCTTATCTGTTGGAATTTAGCTGCTGCATTAATTAAAGCAGTGATGTTTCCATCTCTACCATGTTCAATTTGGGTAGTTTCCATATATCTCCCTAATCTATCAAGCATAGCTTTAATACCCATATATGCTCTATAAGTAGGGGTCTCATATAATTTCTTACACATTGAGAGTGCATGAATTATCTTATCATCCTCTGTAGTAAATTCAGCATCCACTTCTTGCAATATCAAATCTTCTTTCTCATGCTCTATAGTATTAAAGAAAGGATTCAAATCTGGGTTAGGACAAGTCATATAAAATAAATAAGCATATATCTTCATATGATCATCTGGATATTCATCCATAATGTCCTTTAAAAACTTTAACGTATAACAATGTTCTGTTGGAACAACCTTACCATTCTGTACATCAAATAATCTCGTCTGCATTTTGTTTATGTTTTATCAACGTTATAACTTCATCCTTCAAATAAGGCACATCATAAGGCACAATCTTTTTAACAATGGGTTCTCCATTATCATCACGTGCTATAATAGGTGCACCATATTCATCCAAACCTTCTTCAAAAAACAATACATGATGTAATGTTAGTTTACCAGGTTTCCTTTTAGGATTATGCTTCAACATTATATACATATATACAGACAACTGCAATGCGTAATGATAAAAGTTACAATCGTCAAGATGCGATACAGGCGGATTCATCTTCTGTGATTTACCCTCCCAGTTAACATACGACTCAGTTTTAATTTCCTTATTAGTTTTATAATCTAAGATGTTAATCTTGTTATCTAATACAGTCACTAAATCCGATTGTCCACACAACCCTACAGATTTAAGATACACAAAATGTTCGGGATACACACCATCTTCTAACTTCTGAGATGGTGCTAACTTTGTTTCATTCTCATCTACAATAGGATTTATTACAGGTAACTCTTGTCCAAATCTAGATATACTATCAATAGCTAATAAGTCAGCTTCCCTCTGATTATGATACCAATTACCTCTATCAATTGCATTATCAGCTTGATGTTTCCAAGCATCCAATATTTCATCAACAGTCATACCATACCACTTAGACTTCTTAGACTTTGATACTTTCTTAGCAACATTCAATTTATCAAAAGGCTGCTTGAACTGTCCAACAAAAGATGTTACAGATGTCCACTTAATCCCTTCATTAGGATCCTGTGATACATATTCATGTTTTTCTGGTTTAAATATTACTGCCATATTTATTTATTTAATTCTTCTTCCTCCTCTTCTGTCATCAATGCATGCCACCTACCATCAGGGCATTCAGAAGATAAAGACCTCGTTTTAAATTCTAGAGAACACCCGCATAGCAAACAACAAGGCTGAGACCCCGGTACCAAACATTCCTTACCTTCATTATCTATATGAGGACATCTTTTACAAATATTAAATCTGATACTAGCTGTTCTTTCTACATCATCTTGATGAATGATAGAGTTGACCATACCTTCTAGGATCTTCGGTATATTATTTATTATTTCTCTTATTGATTTGAAAAGCTTTTTTATTTTCATCTGTTTCATCTATTATTTTTTTAGCATCTAACATCTGCTGTAGTTGTTTCTCCACTGTCTTATAACTATGGTACTTTGCAAATGTCAAGTTCTCTTTATTCTGTAAATAGTTAGTGTACCCCAAAATCTTCTTATTCAGTTGCTTCTTCTTCAAACTAAATGTACCAAGATTAGCCACCGTTACATCACTATGCTCAATATTCACAATAGCTTTGTACACCCTATTCCAATAATGATCCACCACTTTCTTTACAAGTGTTTTGTCCAGATCAAGCTCTCCAGCAACATCGTCAAAAAATTCCTTACTCTTCTTTGGAGTCAACTGCTGCAAATTTAAAATCTAACAAAACAGGTGCTTTCGTCTGAATGTTCATCTGAGGATTTATAAATACTACTTTCCTTGTATCCCCGTCCTTTATAATCAATTCCTTCTTTACAGCTTTTGTCACTGCATTCCTAACTGACTGTGGACTCTTGAAAATATCATTATCATATCCCAATTTACAAAACTCCGTTAGCTCTGTCTCACCCTCAATAGCTAAAAGAGTGAGACAGTCTAAATCAGAATTAGTAACAGATACATCATTCAGATAACAATAGGTAAGAATCTGATACTTCACTATAGCATCAATATCCATCTTTACCCTCTTTGTAACCTGATTAACTATTGCCATTATTTTCTCTTTAATGTTTTTCCTTTTGGTGGCTCAGGCATTTCCTCTTCATCCTCTTCCGGGGACAAGAAGCTAGCAACAGCCGCCTGCAAATTAATACGCTTTGCTCTCTGCTCCTCAATGTCAGTAAGCAAAGTCTCATACTCCAATTGCGTAGTTAAAAATTCAACTTGCTCCTTATAATACTCAGCAAGCTTTTCTTTACGCTCCTGAATCTCTTCAGGTGTTAATTCTTTTTGTTCTTCCATAATTGTTAGTTTTATTATACAAGTATACAAAAAAAATCTTAAAAGTTTAAAGTAGCAATATTCGGGGACTAAATATATAGTGACATTTAACCTACGGCTGTTGTTGTTGCTTTTATAAGAGGTTGTGGTGGGGTCTCTATAAAGCAAACCCCGTCAAAAATTCTGCAAGGTGGTACCCCCTACAACTACACAGAGAGATATTTTTTTCTAACTCAAAGCTTAATTTGTTATGCAAGAATATACTAAACTACTAGACGATGTACATGCTATCTATGAATCAGTAGCATTTGAATTGTTGATGTCTACTGATGTAGCAGAGAAAATCACAATGGAACAAGAACTTATCAGACTAGAAAAGATAACAAGAAACTTATCTGTATTAGCGCAATTAAGTAAGCACAGAATGGAGAGGGTGTAATAACCCTCTTCTACGCTTTCAGATACTTTATGTAACTCAAGGCTTAAATAAATAGTAATAGATATTATGTGTAACTCTAACGATGATAATGCGGACCTTGCGTTCTTATT
>Ga0102957_1000543_pt1 | contig 11582 bp, 11 predicted proteins | sample SalPon2_A_H2O_MG_2_FD_84517 | JGI IMG/M metagenome (GOLD analysis project Ga0102957, IMG submission 84517) | Salt pond water microbial communities from South San Francisco under conditions of wetland restoration - Salt Pond MetaG SF2_A_H2O_MG | ecosystem: Environmental > Aquatic > Non-marine... | reverse complement strand
TTCGCGCCCTGACCAGAATTGGCGGCAAACGCGCCATTAATATCCTGCTGCAGACCGCGGCCTCAGACGATCAGGACCTCCGTCGCCAGGCCATCCTTTCGCTCGGAGCCATGCGCGCGACAGTTGCTTCGCCGACCCTTTTGTCGATGTTAAAACAAAAGGGCTGGAGCCAAAGGGGCATTGACCTCAAAAAAGACACCATTCGCGCTCTCGGTGAGATTCGCGATCCCGCAGCCATACCAGAGCTATTGAAGATCATCGCAAAAAGACGTTGGCTGCACAAACAGCTGAACGATGAATTACGTGTTGCGGCGGCAGCAGCGCTCGGTGACATAGCAGAAGAGAGTACACGTGCAGCTCTGGAAGAAGCGACGAATGACAAGGCCACGACTGTCGCTCGGGCAGCAGCGCAGGCCCTCATGCAGCTGGACAAGGCAAACACATGAACGTTGATGAAATAAAACAGGTCGTACAGGTACTGGCAGCGGCCATTAAAGGGCTACGCCTCTACGCTGTCAACCACCCCGCCACAGCCAAACAGGTCGAGTCCCTGCAAGACGGCCTGTTCGGTTTATTGCAGCACAAAAAGTTAATCAGGATGGGACTCTTGGAGGGGACTCTTTTTGTCGAAGACCATCTCTTCATGGATGAATTCCCGGCGGCCACCGAGCTTGCAACGCTTCTTGAATCTCGCGAACTGATAGGCTTTGAATTCATGGCAGGCCTCTCGGCCGTTGAGATCCAGTCGTTGTTGAACCTGATCCATTCCGGAGGCGGCAAAGGTCAGGATTTTGCTGACGCCCTGGCTTCGCAAGGGGTCAAAAAAATCCGCGCTGTCGCTGCGGAAGATGATGACGACGAGCAGAAACCACGCAAGGTCTATCGTAAGGCGCTAAAGGTCGTTGACCAGATTTTCCAGGATGTTCGCATGGGCGAGATCCCTTCTTCTGTCGAAGCAATCAACGTCGTCAAGAGCATGGCCCAGTTAACCATGACAGAACCTCATGCCATGATGGCCTTGTCGATGCTCAAAGATTACGACAACTATACCTTTACCCATTCGGTCAATGTCTCGGTACTGGCCCTTGCCGTCGGCAGAGCTTGCAATCTAACTGAGGAGCAACTTAAAACCCTTGGCCTCGGCGGGCTGTTGCACGATCTTGGGAAACTGCGTATTGATGTCGACATTATCACCAAGCCAGGACGGCTCACTGATGCCGAATTTGACGCAATCAAAGAGCACCCCGGTTTCGGCGCCGAAATCATCAAGGAGATGGAGGGGGTTACCCCGGAAGTCATGCAGATTGTCCTCGGCCATCATCTGCGTTACGACCGGACTGGTTACCCTTCCAATGCCGTCGACAACATCGCCTCACCGCTGGTAGAGATGACGGCCGTTGCCGACGCCTACGATGCAATGACCACGCTACGTTCTTACCAACGGCCCTTCACACCCCGTAGGGCCATTGCACGTCTTAAAGAGATTTCCGGGTCTTCATTACACCCTGACTTTGTCATGCACTTTGTTGAATCGCTCGGAGCTTACCCGGTCGGCAGCCTTGTCCGCCTTGACAACAACGAAATCGGTCTGGTCACCAAGGTTGACACCCAAAACACCAGCCTGGTCGACATCAAAATCATCTTCAACGCTGCGGGCGAACTCCTCGAAGAACCGCGCAGAATACAATTACGGCCAAACCAGCCAAGAAGCATTATTGCCGAAGTCGATCCACAGACAAAGGGCATCGACGTAACGGACTTCTTCGATTTTGACTCTTAAAGCAGACAAGGGCCGGAAGAATTCTCTTCCGGCCCTTTATTAATTTTTCAACCAGCCCCCACAAACCAGCCTCCAGTCCCAAAAACTAGCCTTTCAGAGGCAATTCACTTAACGCCTCAACAGCAGCAACGCGCACTGTCGCGCGACTATCCCTGGTCAAATTCATCAGTGGTTCAACGCTCTCAGGAGAACCGATAGAACCAAGAGATCTCGCGGCACTCGCTACCAACTGATCATCATCTTCTGCCAACAAGGAGACAAGATAAGGAGCAAGGCGCACATCATCAAAGTGGCCAAGAGCTTCTGCAGTATGAACGCGAACGGAGGGAGACGGATCTTTGAGATGCTTGACCAGACTGCTGAGCGATTTAGGGTGGCCTTTTGCACCGAGGACCTGGATTGCGGCACCCCGGATATCGGCATCAGGGTCTTTCAGCAAGCCGATCAGATGCGGGAAAATATCCGTCGACTTAACCTTCTCCATGGCAAAAATCGCCTTGACCCGCTGGCCACGCTTGTCGGACTTGAGCTCTTGAATAATCTGCTGCAGATCCTGGAGCGATTCAAGGCATTCAAGTGCGGCGGCCGCAGCAACGCGAACGTCTTCCTCGGAATCATTCAATAGTTCAATGAGCAGGTTGCGTCTTTGCTCGAGTGACATATAACTCCCCACAGGTAAAATCAAGAATCTCAAAGTTACCAGAAACTTGCTGGAGGCGCAAACATGAAAAACAACATAAAAAAAGCCCCAACCATATAAAATGATTAGGGCTACGTTGTTTAATTCAACAAAAACTAGAATACTACTCGTCAAAACGGAATATCATCATCAGGGTTGAAAGGTGGTTCCTGTGGAGCAGATGAGAAATTCTCCGTCGGAGTGGTCGGACGACCACTGCCCCCTCCGCTACCGCCACCCTGGTCTCCGGCACGACTGAGCATCTGCATTTCGTTGGCAACGATCTCGGTGATATAACGCTTGTTACCATCACGGTCATCGTAGGAACGGTTTTGGATACGCCCCTCGATATAAACCTGCTTCCCTTTGGTCAGGTACTTACCACAGATCTCGGCCAAACCTGCCCACACCACGATGTTGTGCCACTCGGTGCGTTCCTGCTGCTCACCTTGCTTGTTCTTAAATCGATCCGTTGTCGCTATTGAGAAGGTACAAACTGCTGTTCCCGAGGGAGTATAGCGCAGTTCAGGGTCTTTCCCGAGGTTACCGACCAGAATTGCCTTGTTGACTGACATAGAAACTCCTCCATTGCATTTGAGTGAAAAAGCAGTCTAGCCGAATCCGTGCAGACTGTAAAGAGCTCTTAAAACGACTCTTCAAAGCGTAACAATGACGAACTGCGGCAGGAAGGTTAATTGTTTAATCGTTGGCAACAAATCAACCTCAATCATCTAGACGATTTCTTTTCACAGTGTGACGAGAAAACTGGCCGGAAAATCACCTTGGGACGGAAAGGTTTTTTTGCCATTCACTTTCAAAACAGCTTATAATCGTATCAGTTTACAGAGCTTCATGGATTTTGGACGAGCTAAAAAAAACCAGGAGCCAGAATTAACCAACTCGATCTCCACTCACTTCCTGACACCGAAGGCCCTGTGCTCGTGACATAAGAAACCAGGAAGCAAGCCCAGGACAGGCACAAAATTGAGTCAGGCTTAAATAGCCGAGGGCCTTGAGGACAAAGTCGTATGCGCATACTGATCATAGAGGATCAACCAGAAATCCTTCAGAATATCACCGACTTCCTGGAGCTAAAGGGCTACTTTGTCGACTGCGCCTATGACGGTCTGGGTGGCATGCACCTGGCAGTTACACAATCTTTTGACTTGATCATCCTCGACCTTATGCTGCCAGGCATGGATGGCATCACCCTTTGTCAGAGACTGCGCCAGGACGCTCGGCTCGACACACCGATCATTATGCTCACGGCTAGAGACAGTGTCGATGACAAGCTCTCCGGTTTTCATGCCGGCGCGGACGATTATCTGGTCAAACCTTTTTCATTGCCAGAGCTGCATGCCAGGGTCGAAGCTATTTTACGCCGTGGCCAGACCAGCCAAAGAAACCTGCTAACGATCGGTGACCTGAGCTACGACATGAACAGCCTGGAAGTGACCCGTCAGGGGACGAGCCTTAAGCTCAGTCCAATCGGCCTTAAGATACTGGAGATATTGATGAAAAAAAGCCCTCATGTGGTCAAGAGGGAGGCCCTTGAAGAGCTCCTTTGGGGAGAAGATCTGCCGGGCAGCGACAGTTTACGCAGCCACGTCCACACCCTTCGGCAGACCATCGACAAACCCTTTGAGTCCCCTTTGCTGCACACAGTGCATGGCATCGGCTATTGCCTGAAAGCTCAATCAGATGGAATTTAAATCGCCCCTCTCACAAAGGATTTTGATTTCTTTCATTCTCCTGACAACAGTGGTCAGCGGCCTCTTCAGCTTCGGCATCATGGCCGCTATCAACCTTGTTAAGGAAGACCTCGTCTCCGCTGAGTTCAATCGAAAGTTTCCAGACATTCTGGTCGACTACGAACGTGGACAGGCACCAGAACTGGACCTTGGAACCCAGTTCTACAGCGGCACGGAAGGCCTGCCCTATTACCTGCAGGATCTGGAGCCTGGCTTCAATGAGGTGAAAAGTGAACAGAGCTCTTTTCATGTCCTGATGCGCAAAGAGCAGGAAAGACCTTTCTATCTTGTCCGGGAGCAGACGAATTCATGGCAACATGAGAACCTCTTGCAAATCACTGTCATTGCAGGTTTCTTCCTCAGCGTCATCGCCTCGTTAATACTCGGCATCATGATGATCAGGAGAATCATCGCCCCGGTCAAAAGGCTGACTGATCAGGTGCATAACCGTGAGAAACTTCTGCTTGATGCACCGCCCCTTTCTTCCGGATACACGAATGATGAGGTTGGCAGGCTGGCGCAAGCTTTCGACAGAACCATCGGCATGCTGCAGGAATCTCTGCTACGGGAGAGTCTCTTCACCAGCGATGTCAGTCACGAACTCCGCACCCCCTTGATGGTCATAAAAAGTTCCTGTGAACTGCTCATCGCAAAAGATCAGCTTGACGACTATACTCGCCAACGCATTGACACTATCAACAAGGCGACCAGGGAGATTCAGGAATTGGTCGACGCTTTTCTGACCCTGGCCCGGGGCAAAGACACCGAGCAGGAATCGACCTCGCTAACAAATGTCATTCACAGGACTTTGCACGAGTGGCAACAGCAAGCAGGGGAGAAAGGTCTCACATTCACCCTGGAAGAAGGCGAGTCAGGTCAAGAAAGCTTGGACGGTCTGTTTCCCGCCCCCCTGTTGAGGACAATTCTTAACAACCTGATATTTAATGCAATCCATCACACCCAGGAAGGGGGCGTCACCCTGACAGTACAGGCGAAAGGCTTTTCAGTCAGCGATACAGGCTCCGGCATTTCGGAGTCCGAGAAACAAGCCGTATTCAAGCCCTTTTACCGCGGTGAATCACATAGCAGAAAAGGACTCGGTCTTGGCCTGTCACTTGTTCAGCGTATCTGCCAACGAGAAGGCTGGGATATTTCTATAAGCGACAATCAACCGACCGGCGCCTGCTTCACCGTTTCTCTCAAGAAATAACTTTTCACGTTTTTTTCACATTTTTTCAACACTCCCGTCACACCCACTTCTCTAAAGTACACATCAACGCTGCAACTCTCAGAGCCCTTGATCAGGCCCATGAACCGTTCAAGCGGCATTACCACTCTGAGAGAAAATATGAAACAACCTTCTAACCTCCTGATAGGTTGCCTCCGGGGCTTTGATTGAACTTAGAGCCCCCCTTTTTTTGTCTGTCAGCTCCCACAACATTTCTGCCCCATCTTGTCGCATCAAACGCCTCTGAGTGATGAAGACCTTATGCGTCCTGGTAAAACTTTCATTGTTATATGAAGCAAGACAATTGCTCGAGAAGCCAAGCTGGACTAATATTCACAACATGATTTCTTTGATTATCAATGCTGATGACCTTGGATGCAACGCATTGCGCGACCGTGGCATCCTGGAAGCGCAGCAAACAGGGCTAGTGACTAGCGCCTCAATACTGGCCAATGGCTCATCTTTCAACACGGCAATAAAACAGGTAAAACACTCTAAACTTCCGGTTGGAGCCCACCTGAATCTCGCAGACGGGATAGCTCTGACCGGACCAATCAAAGGGCTCACAGACAGTTCCGGCAACTTACCAGGAAAAAAGGAACTGCGGCGACAACTGACTGACAACCGTTTTGACCCTGACGCGATCCGCAAAGAGCTCAAGGCCCAGATTCAGCGCATCCTTGAAGCAGGTGTACAGCCAGACCACCTCGATGGTCACCAGCACTGCCAGCTGTTTCCCTGCCTGACAACAATGGTCACGGAGCTCGCTCGCGAATACGCGATCCCCGCCATGCGCTCAGCCCAACCGGTAGACATCAGTCTTAAAGATCCGATCGACCCCCTGGGTCAGGAATTGGCCCTCTACCGTCAGCTTGGTCACAAAGCCAAGGAGATCATAATGACTGCGGGTCTACTGACACCGGACGGCCTCATGGGCATGCCTTTACTCAATCGACTCGACCAGACCAGGCTCTGTCATCTTCTTGAAAATGTCCCTGAAGGCTTCTGGGAACTCATGGTTCACCCTGGCTACAACTGTGACACGGGCAATCCTTTTGATGGCCCTCAACGTGAAGTTGAGCTTCTGGCTCTGCTCTCCCCGGAAGCGAAACAGATCATTGCACGCCGCAATATCAGCCTGTGCCATTTTGGAGATTTATCATGCGCATCCTGATCGTTGTACCAGAACAGGATCGTATCAGCGGCAACTGGGTGACCGCCACGCGTTTTCGGCAAGGGCTGCGCGCTCATGGCCAGCAGGTTGTCGTTGAGGAGACCGGCCTGCAACCGAAGCCGCACTTTCTGGAACGCATTCAGGCCTTTGCCCCCGACGTCACCCTCCTGCTACACGCCTTCCGTACCGGAAAGCCGTGGCTGGAAGCGACAGCTGACCGCAGGCTGCCAACGGTCGTCTTACTCACCGGCACAGACATTAATCACGGCCTTGAGAACCCTCTGCAGCAAGACGTCATCAGTACGATTCTGCGTCACGCGGAACTCGTCCTGCTTCAGAACCCATTACTTGCAAAAGCCTTCTCTTCAAGCCATCCTGAGCTCAGCGTAAATCTGAGAGAGCTGCCACCAGGGATCAGATTGGGCAAGGAGGAGTACCACCTGCGCGACAGGCACCAACTCAAGAAAGATGCGATACTTTTCCTTTGCCCGGCTGGACTGCGCGCTGTGAAAGGGCCTTTGGAGCTACTTGAACTGTTTGATCAGGTCATCACACAAAGTTCAGACGTCCTGCTTGCCTTCTGCGGACCCATCATTGAAGAGGATTACAGCCAACGTTTCCTGTCAGCCCTTGAGGCACGACCTTGGGCTCACTACCTTGGAGCTATTCCCATCCAAGCGATGGCAAGCGCCATGCGCGAGGCCGATGTCGTTGTCAACAACTCTCAAACCGAAGGTCTCGCAAACAGCCTTTTGGAGGCCGCGACCCTTGGTATTCCGATCCTGGCACACAAGATTCCCGGTAATATCGCGATCGTAGAACACGAAACCAACGGGCTGCTCTATACCAGCCAGGAAGAATTCGTTGTTTACAGCAGACAACTGCTCAACAGAGAAAGGCGTCAACAATTATCCTCTCCAGAGCCAGGTCGTTACGACCCGGACAACGAGGCCTTGGCCCTTATGAGGTTCCTTCAACAAGCAATACAGAGTGGAAAATAGCAAACATTGTCAGGCTCAAGAGAGGTCTTTTATGACAAAGGCAGGAGGCAAAAAAGACTTCTCTAGTTGAACCCGCACCCCTATATCGCATACTATTTAAACGAACGACTGATATTTCAATTTCGAAGGAGATCCATTTGCGGAAACATTTCGGCGAAAACTTATCCCCCGCAGTCAAATACTGGATCTTCTTAATCGGCATCGTCGCCGTGATCTTCACCGTGATCTTCGGCAGCGTTGCGGCGTCTTACCTTAACCTGGCTCCGGAAGAACAGGTCGTTGCTGAAAGCCTTTTTGAAAAGCTGATCCCCTTCCCCTTTGTCGGCTCAATAGTCCTGGTGGCCTTCATCTGCACCATGGTCAGCCTGCTCTTTCGCTACTACGTCATACCGGTGCTACGCATGGCCGAACAGACCCGCCTGATCACTGCCGCCAACCCCGACTTCCGCATCTCCGTTGAAGGCGCCCGAGAGATGATCATGCTGGCAAATATCATCAACGAATCGGCCGACGCCTTTCAAAAACTGCAGAGTGAGGTTGACAGCAAGATCAGCCACTCCAATCGAGCACTCAAACGAGAACGCAATCGTCTTGCAGCCCTGATGTCAGAGCTGCCTTACGGGGTCGTGGTCTGCAACAGAGACGGCAAGATTCTGCTTTACAACCGCCGAGCACAGGAGATGCTTCAAGGAACCGATAGCACTCAGCAAGGAGGAGCCATCGGCCTTGGTAGGTCGATCTTCAGCAGTCTGGAACGAGATCCTCTGGTACATGCCCTGGAAGTCATGAACCACGCTTTTGCCTTAGACCAGGTAAAGCCTGCGCTCGGCCTGATGACCAAGCTCTGCGGGGACCGTTTCATTCGTGTCAATATGGCACCAGTGACCGATGATAGCGAATCAGGTCATCAACTCTCAGGGTTTGTACTCTCCCTGGAGGACATTACCGGCGAAATCGATGCTGACAGTGACCGTGACATGCTTCTGCAAGGGATGATCGATGCAGTGCAGAATTCTCTCGGCAAGTTGCACAAGGGGATCAACAGCATCTGCGAGATGCCTGGCACGGGTGAGGACGCCTGCAATCGTCACCGGGAGGCGATCACGCGGGTCACCAAAGACCTGGAAGAGCACCTGGCTTTGGCCAGAAAACTTTACGGTGAACACCGCCTTGCTTATGGCAATCGTGAGAATGTGATTGCCGACACCCTGCTGAAATTGATCGCAAAAAACCTTTACGAACGTTTTTCCATCCAAACTGAAACGCATGTCAATCAAAGCATCTGGATGAAGCTCGACAGTTACGCCATGGTTCAGGCCTTTACCACTCTTGCGGGCCTGCTGAATGCTGAATATGGGGTGAGCAAAATCAAGCTGCAACTCGATGAAGAGCAAGGGTCACTGGCAAACCTTACATTGCAATGGCAGGACCAGACGGTTCCCAGTCAAGCGCTCCATGACTGGCAAACAGCACCACTCTTCATGGACAGCGACGGCGCCGCTGATTCTCCGCAAACAGTCATCTCCGCACACGAAGGAGAGATCTCCATTATCAAGAGTGACACGATCTTCTGCACCGGCATCAAGGTGACGCTACCCACTACGCTGGCCGAGGAAACTGCCGACCTGCAATCTTCAGTGTCGCCCCGCCCGGTCTCCTACGAGTTCGACCTCTTTCACCAACCAGGCCAGGAGACTCTCGGTAAGATCTCTTTGCGCAAACTTGCATTCGTTGCATTTGATACCGAGACAACAGGTCTGAACCCTTCCATGGGTGATGAAATCATCCAGATTGGAGCAGTGCGTATTGTCAACGGTCGGTTGCTGCACGATGAATGTATCGACCAGTTGGTCAACCCGCAACGGCCGGTGCCTAAATCTTCTGTCGAGATCCACGGCATCGACCCGGACCTGCTGTCGGCACAGCCGATCATCACCGAGGTTCTCCCCGACTTCCACGCCTTTGCCATAGATTCGGTATTGGTCGCACACAACGCTGCCTTTGATATGCGATTTCTACAACTCAAGGAAGAGGCCATCGGCCTGCATTTCGACAACCCCGTCCTGGACACCCTGCTTCTGTCATCGATCGTTCACCCGAACCAGGAAGGACATTCCCTGGATGCTATTGCCGAACGTTTTAACCTCACCATAGTGGGCCGTCATACAGCACTTGGCGATGCCCTGGTCACCGCAGAAATTCTCCTAAAGCTCATTCCCTTGCTGAAAGCTCAAGGAATTCACACCCTCGAAGACGCACTGATCGCTTCCAGTCAATCGCCTTTTGCCAAAATCAAGTATTGAATCCAAAACTGATCGAGCAGCCATAAACCTCGATAAAATTAGCGAAGAAAATTAGTGAAGACAAAAATTAGCGAATAGACTTAGCGAATAGACTTGACAAAACGGTGTTGTACTGGTGTACTTAAACGTCTAGTTTTACTGGACAAATGATATTAATTACCGTAGATGTTCCACATCCCGTGGCACATGACATTTGTTGCTCATTTTTACCCGTGGAGGAGACAGATGAAAAAGCTGAAACTACTTGTTGTATTGTCCCTGGTCGCACTGCTTGCGACTCCCGCCTTGGCAGCCGACACCATCAAGATCGGCTTCAACATCCCGATGACCGGGGACATCCCCGAAGTTGGGGAAGGCTCCAAAAACGCCGCTGAAATGTACCTTGCCGATATCAACGGCGCCGGAGGTCTTGAGGTTGGCGGCAAGAAGTACATGCTTGAGTTCATCTACATGGACAACGAGTCTAAAGCCGACTCGGCAGTCAACGCTGCCCTCAAACTGATCGAACAGGAACAGGTCGTGGCGATTATCGGCCCCAACTCTTCCAAGCAGGCAGTCCCTGGCGGCGGTACCGCTAACGAAAACCGCGTGCCGATGATCAGTCCCTGGTCGACCAATCCGAATACCACGCTGGATCGTCCCTGGGTTTTCCGTGCCGCCTTCCTCGACCCCTTCCAGGGACCAGTCGTTGCTGACTTTGCGGCCAAGAAATTCGGTGCCAAGACCGCAGCAGTGCTCTTCGACGTCGCCAACGACTATTCTGTCGGCCTGGCAGAAGTATTTAAAGCTGCCTGGGAAGCCAAGGGGCTCGGCCCGGTCGTCGCCTATGAGTCGAATGGCACCAAGGACCAGGATTTCTCAGCCCAGTTGACCACCATCATCGCCGCCAAGCCTGATTTCATCTTTGTTCCGGAAAACTACAACCAGGTCGCCCTGATCATCCCGCAGGCGCGTGATCTCGGCTACAAGGGTCCCTTCATGGGTTCCGACGCCTGGGGTACCCCGGACCTGGTCAAACTCTGTGGCGAGCAGTGCAACGGTCAGTACTTCTCAACCCATTATGCTGCAGCCGGAGCCAAGGGTGCGACCAAGGTTTTCATCGATCGCTACACCGAAAAGTACGGCTCAGAGCCGGCTGACTACGCCGCCCTGACCTGGGATTCCATCGGTCTGATGCTCGAAGGGATCAAGAACGCCGGCATGGTCGACTCCAACCCGCGCAAGATGCGCAAAGCCATCCGTGACGGACTGGCTGCCATCAAATCTTTTGACGGCGTCACCGGCTCGTCCAAGTTTAATGAGCAGGGCGACCCGATCAAGTGCGCTGTTATCGTTAAAGTCTCTGACGAGGGAACCTTTGTCTTCGAGGAGTCTGTCTGCCCATAACAAGCTAAACACATTAAGCAGGAAAAAGGACGGGGGTCCGCGGGCCCCCGTCCTTTTTTATCCAATCCCGAGTTCATCATCAAAGACCAGAAAATCAACGATTGATGCATTCACAAAAAAAGACTAAAGTAGAGCGCCGAAGAAAAACAACTGCACAGCTCGCGCGCTTTGCAACACCCGCAATAATTATTTCAAGGAAGTAGTGTCTCGTGGATTTCATTATTCAAAATGTTTTGAACGCCCTGCAGTGGGGGAGCTTTTATGCTCTCATTGCCCTGGG
>Ga0102957_1000535_pt1 | contig 11624 bp, 8 predicted proteins | sample SalPon2_A_H2O_MG_2_FD_84517 | JGI IMG/M metagenome (GOLD analysis project Ga0102957, IMG submission 84517) | Salt pond water microbial communities from South San Francisco under conditions of wetland restoration - Salt Pond MetaG SF2_A_H2O_MG | ecosystem: Environmental > Aquatic > Non-marine... | reverse complement strand
TTGTTAACAATAACAAAACCCAATTCTTGAAAATCAGTTAAAAGTTTTGAAACATAGTTCTTATTATTTAAAGAATTAAAATCATAAATAGGTAAATTTATAAATTCATTTTTCCATGGTTTTTTTTTAGGAATAACATCGTTAGAACACAAATCATTTAAAAGAGAGTCTAATGAAAAAACACCCTTTGCATTATCAGTAAATTCTACCTTTAGATAATTGTCTTCAAAATCATATTTTAAAAATTTAATATCTACATCTAAGAGAGACGGCTCATACAATCGTTGATAATTATTTTGATCTAAATATTGTTTATTATTTACTCTCTCTCTCAACCAAAGAGGGTGAATAGAAAAATTTCTAAAATCTTTATGATCTAATATCAAACAATCTGAATCATCTAAAAATATTTTCATATTAAAAATATATTATTAAAATAAAATTGGTCAATTAATTTTTACTTTCTTGTCTCTAAAATCATGTAAATTAATACCGAGGTAAGAAGAATTAATCCTCCTATGATAGTATTTATTGAAGGTACTTCATTTATGACAACCCACACCCAAGCTGTACCTAAAACACTTTCAAGTAAAAATACTAAAGAAACTTGATAAGCAGGCGTATATTTTGGGGCAATTGTCATAATAATAAAAGGAATTGGCAACATTATAAAACACATCAAAGAAAGATATATAATTTGCATAGAGCTCAAATTAAATTCTATATCAAATGGGACGGCATACAAACCTGCAAGAATACATCCTACAAAACAAGCTGGTACCAAATCTATAGCTTTAAAATATCTAACCAAAACTCCACTTGCACCCATGAAAACTGCAACGGTAAGAGCCATTAAATCTCCAAAAATTCCTGATGACGAATAACTCCCCCAACCAATTACAAACATACTAACAAGAGCAACAAAAATTATGACCCAAGTAAAAGGAGATGGTTTTTCTTTTAGAAAAATTATTGAGAATAAAGCAGCAAAAATAGGAGCTCCAGCAATAATAACCAATGTGTTTGCTACTGACGTATATTGTATAGAGTAAACAAAGCAAATGTGAGTAATCGCATAAAAAATAGCGAAGATTATCCCAGGCATTCCAATCAATAAAAATACTTTTAGAGTTTCTCGTTTGTACTGCCAAAATATAAATAAAAATATTGATATTGCAGGCAGAAAACTTCTATAAAAAATCAAACTAAAATCTGATAAATTTAATAAACGAATTAAAAGAGTGTCCGGACTAAGAATTAAAACACCGAAAAATGACCATAACAACCCTTTTGCACTTTTACTCATCTTAATCCTCAAATAATGTTTATTTTTTAGCTTCTTTTAACGAAATATATACGCCACTGGCAACAATTATAACAAGACCTATCCAAATCCATTGATTTGGAAAATCTCCAAAAAAATAATATCCAATTATTACATTCATGATGATTTCTGAGTAAGATAATGGGGCTAATTTTGATGCCTCAGCTAGAGTCAATGAAAGAATAAGTAAAAAATGAGCCAAAGTACCAATAGCTGCAAGAGTGATTAATAAGAGCCACTGCGTTAAAGAAAGCCATGTCCAAAAAAAAGGAACGAGTAACGATATAACGAGTGCGCCAGTTAACCCTGTAAATATTAAAGTCATTAAAGGGCTATCAATTGAAGATAATTTTCTGGTACTAATTACATAAAAAGCATAACAGACTCCTGCACCAACAGCTGCAAAAGTTGCTAAATTAATTTCGTTAAATCCTGGCCTAATAACAAATAAAACGCCAATAAACCCAGCAATTACTGCTATCCACCTTCTTGGTCCTACATTTTCTTTTAATATTAAAAAAGAGAGTATTGTTGCAATAATTGGTGAAATGAATGCAAGAGTTAATGCTTCGGCCAAAGAAATAACTGAAATTGCATAAAAAAAAAATACTGTAGAAAAAAACAAAAAGAAACTTCGAAGAATTTGTATTTGTATTCCTTTAGGAAAACCTAAATATCTTTTGAAAAATATTGAGGTAATGAGAATACTAAAAAAAGCCATAAAAAAATATCTACCCCAAACTACTTGTAAAAAATGAATGTCTTGACTTAAGAATTTTGCTAAACCATCCATAACAGGCAATAGCATCCACGCCGAAATATTGAAAATTACTGCTTTCATTAAGTGTTAATTTAAAAAAAATTGAATTGATTTATATTAATAATTTAATAATTATCATTATTCACTTAAATACTAAAAAAGTAAAATTAATAGTAATTTATATTGATACTTTAAAGTTTTTGTGTGAAAAAAAACTAGAATTTTAATAAAAAGCTAATTAAGATAATTTATATATTTTTTTAAATTTTCAAAAGAAGGATCTAAAAATGACCATTAATCTATCAGAAATTGCAAAAAAGAAAAAAATAAAATATTTCTTAATTAGTTATGTTGATTTTTTTGGAGTACTTCGTTCAAAATTAGTTCCTGCTCAATCAATTAAAGAGATGCAAAAAGAAGGTGCAGGCTTTGCTGGATTTTCAACTTATTTAGATATGTCTCCATCTGATCCAGATATGGCAGCTATTCCTGATCCTAGAAGCTTAATACAACTTCCATGGCAACCAGATGTTGGATGGTTAGCTGGAGATTTATGGATGGATGGTAAACCAGTCGCTTCTTCGCCAAGAGTTATGCTAAGAAATCAAATTGATAAGTTAGCTAAAAAAAATATGCACTTAAAAAGTGGTGTAGAATGTGAGTATTTTTTAATTACACCTGATGGTAGCTCAATCGCTGATCAAAACGATATTGCAGACAAGCCTTGTTATGATCAATCAGCATTAATGCGTCAATACGATTTAATAAAAGCAATCTGTGATAGCATGATTATGCTTGGTTGGGGACCGTATCAAAATGATCATGAAGATGCAAACGGGCAGTTTGAAATGAATTGGGATTTTTCTGATTGCTTACAAACAGCTGACCGTCATGTTTTTTTTAAATTTATGGTACGAACTCTCGCAGAAAAAAAAGGTTTGCGTGCAACTTTCATGCCAAAACCTTTTTTAAACAAAACAGGTAATGGATGTCATGCGCATTTATCGGTTTGGGACAAAAAAGGTAAAAATCTTTTTGCAGATAAAAAAGATAAATTAGGTTTATCAAAAACAGCTTATAATTTTATGGGTGGTATAATGAATTCTGCAGAAGCTTTGACTGCATGGTTCAACCCCACTATAAATAGTTACAAAAGAATTAATGCGCCAGTTACAGCCTCAGGTGCGACTTGGGCCCCTAATACAATTACTTACTCAGGAAATAATCGAACACATATGATAAGAGTTCCTGGTCCTGGAAGGTTTGAATTACGATTAATGGACGGGGCTACTAACCCTTACCTTTTACAAGCAGGTATCTTAGCTGCTGGAATAGATGGAATAGAAAAAAAACGAAATCCCGGAAAACCAATAAATGTTAATATGTATGAAGAGGGACACAAAGTTAAAGGTGCTAAAAAACTACCTCTAACACTTGAAAAAGCTCTATCACATTTAAATAAGAGTCAAGTTATGAAAGATGCTTTTAGTAAAGAAACAATTGATTCTTACATTAAACTTAAAAATAAAGAGATTAAAAAATATCAGTCTTCAAATACTGAAAAAATTGGTTTTAAAGGCTCAAAACAATCAGCTAAAAAGAATATCATAACACAATGGGAAAAAGACAATACTCTAGACTGCTAAAAAAAATAATATTTAAGTTATTCAAAACTCATCAATTTTTTTTCTAATATCTTTAATTAAATTATCTCTTCCTAACTGGTTAACAAAAATTTTCTAAATCTGTCATCTTTCCCCTTTATTAATATTTTAAACATTCAATAAAACACTAACTCCACGGAAAAGGACTATTTGATGCTGGATGCAAATTGCCTTGTTCGTATCTTGAAAAACGAAATGGTTCTAATAATGAAGATTTTTCGCCTAACACTTCATCAGCTACTAATTTACCAACCCCTATCATTTTATATCCATGATTAGAATCGGCAATCAAATAAACATTTTCTCTAAATTGATCAAAAACAGGGAAGGAATCAGGTGTGAAACATCCCAAGCCTCCTGTCGCTCCTTTTTTAAACAAGTGTGACTTTCCTTCAAATCTTTTATGACAGAACGCTAATGCTGAAGTCCACATTTCAGCAAATCCATCACTAATAACGAAATCAGCAGATTTAGGGCCATAAGGATCAACCTTAACTCCCTCGCCTCCAGGTTTACCTACTTTGTAGGGAGAGGCACCACCTTGAACACCTTTAAAGTGAAAATCTGGCTTATAATAAATACCCCATAACTTATCTGTTATTAAGCTTTGATCAGTATTTGAATATAATGGAGCGTCTGTATCTACATGTATAACTGGAGGCATTTCTCCACTATCAGTTTTAAGAAAATCAGGATCTACTCTTAATACTCCCTCGGTAAGCATCCAATAATGCCACATAGGTATGTTAGTATTTAGTTTACCATCAGAACCTTTGATGGTTATTTCATTTGGAAGTTCTAACATATCCCAAAATGACTTAGCCCAAGGACCTGCTCCTATAATTACTTGATCACATTTAATTAAACCTTTATCTGTTTCAACTCCAGTAACTGCACTTGAATTAGATCCGTATTGGAAACCTTTTACAGTTATTCCAGTTAAAATTCTCACTCCTTCAGCTTCAGCTTTATCTGCTAAACCATAAATAGCAGATGTGTTATTTGCATAGCCCCCACGTTTCTCATGCAAGACACTGGTGATACCTTTTGCTTGCCAATCCCCGAACATTTTTTTCATATAATTTGTAGAGTCTTTTTCTCCTTGAATAAATTGTGATTCGTATCCAATATTTTTTTGCTGTTCGAATATTTCAGCAACATCCTCTTCCATACATTTTGGGCTAATTTGCATATACCCTACATCATGATAGTGTAAATTTTTTGCATCACTTTCCCAAACATCTACACATAAAGCCATCAATTCTCTCATTGCAGGTTGGTAGTAATTATTTCTTACAACACCACATGCAATTCCACTCGCACCCGCAGCAATACTATCTTTATCAATAACGACAATTTTTGAACCATCACCTTTGCCTCTAGCTTTTAATTTAGCAGCAAGGTGCCATGCAGTACTAAGACCGTGAATACCAGCCCCTACAATAACGTAATCAACTTTTTCTGGAAAAGTCATAGAAAATTCCTTTACAAATTTTTTTTTAAAATATTTATTTTAAAGTTTTATAATTATAAAGTAAGTGTTTCAACTGTTGAAATATGTAAAATTTCTTGAAGTTTTCTGGAAATAAATTTAGCGTATTGATAACTTTAATTGCTAAATCTGGAATAACCTTTACATTAATACTCCATTTAGTTACTTTTGAAGGTTTGAGAAACACTCCTTCATTATTACATAATGCTGGAACAATGTCTAAAGTTTCTAAAATACAGAGATGGTGACTTATAAATCTGCCTTTAACATCACCTCATATATGCTTGGTATAACTCAAACAGTTATTTTTTATCAATGACGCTAGTGCTCGGAACATTATTTGGAACTTAAGATTTAGGTCAATGGATTTTGGGAAGAGTATCTAGACAAAATGGTGCAGGAATTGGTTTTACTCTAGGTATTTTTATTTCATTCGTATGTCTCGCTGTAGATAACTTAATTAGAACTTGAGTTGATGCAAGAAAAAAACTTTTAGGTATTAATTAATTACTCTCCTAACAAACTATCATCTAAAATTTTTGTTTCATACGCAGAGTAAGAATGCCAGCCATGAACAGTTTGATCAAAGTCTATTACACTACCTGTCATTAATCCTGACTCATCTGAACACATAAATGCCAGACCTTTGGCAACATCTAGTGTTTTTGTTAGTCTTTTAAAAGGAACATTATTCTCATCTTTTTGCAGCCAATCATCTTCTTTTTTATGAACTCTTTTTTGAATATCATGCTCAGCGGGAGTATCAGTCCAACCAATATTTAGTGCATTTACTCTTATTTGATGGCCAGCTAAAGAGTTAGCAATATTTTTTGTCATTGTTGCCAAAGCTGCTTTTGAACCACTATAAGCAACTATAAATGGCATTCCACTATACATTGCCATTGATAAAACATTAGCAATAGTTCCTTTGTTTTTATCTCTTATCATTATCTTCACCACTTCTTGTGTAAGTATAAAAGGAGCCCTAGCATTAACATTAAAATTATTATCATAATTTTCAAGTGTCGTGCTTAATACAGTCCCTCTCTCAGTATAACCAGCAACATTAACTAATGAATCCACTGTACCAAATTCTTTATCAGTTAGTTGAACAATTTTTTTACAATCTTCCGCTTCTGCCAAATCAACTTTTACATATAAACATTTAGCTCCCAATTCTTCAATTTCTTTTTTAATCTGTATTCCCTTATTCTCTTGTCTTCCACAAATAGTTATTGCTTTAGCTCCCCTTGCAGCAAAAAGCTTTGCAGTTTCTGCCCCACTTCCTTGAGTGCTGCCCGTTACAATTATAACTTTCCCTTCAAATTGCTTTTTTATATCAGCTGTATAATTGTTACTGTCCATTATTTTATTTTAATTAATTTATTTAACTTAACTGATTTAGTAGCACAATCAGCTAATATTAATGCTTCTTTACCATCATTAAAATTTACTTTTGGTTTTTTCTTAAATTTAATAGAATTGAGAAAATCATCAAATTGAATTCGATATGCATCTGCATATCTTTCAATAAAAAAATTTTTAATTGGATTTTTTGCAAAAGATATATTTTTATTATAAGAATTAATATTATAATCAGAAACATTATCAGAAATTAGCATACCCTTACTGCCAAAAACTTCTAACCTTTGATCATAACCATAAACAGCTCTTCTAGAATTATTAATATGCACTAAGACGCCACTTTTTGATTTCATTACACACATTGTGGTATCGTAATCATTAGTTTTTTTAAAATCGTTAGATACGTTTCTACTTCCTGAAGCATATATATCTACAATTGGATCATTTTGCAGAACATATCTAGCCAAATCAAAGTCATGTATTGAGCAATCCCTAAAAATACCACCAGAAACTTTTAAATAATCTAAGCCAGGTGGAGCTGGGTCTCTACTGGTAATAACAATCATTTCTAGATTTCCAATTTTTCCTGATAAAACATCTTTTTGCACTTTGTTATGACTAGGGTCATATCTTCTATTGAAGCCAATTTGAATATTAGGATTGTATTTTTTAACTTTTGCCCAACAACTATTTACTTTTTTAATATCCAAATCAATAGGTTTTTCGCAAAATATTGCCTTACCAGTTTCTGCTCCCATTGTAATATATTTTGTATGCGTTGGGGTTGCAGAGGCAATTAATATAGCATCAACATCATTAGAGGAAATAGCCTCTTTTGCAGTTTTAGCTATTTTACAATTATATTTTTTTGCAATGACTTTTGATGATTTGGTATCGATATCATACACATACTTAATTTCTGAATTAGGATGTGAGCTTATAATTTCTGCGTGTAATTTTCCAATTCTTCCAGTTCCAAGTAGAGCAAATTTAATCATTTTATATTTTCATACCTTAAACCATTTTGCATTATTATTGGATGATTTTTTAGCTGCAAAAACAAATTTAATTCCTTTTAATCCATCTTCTATGTTTGGAAATGTAAATTCTGATGTGTTTGAAATTTTTTTATGAATGGCTTCTGCAAATTCAGTATAGATATTAGCAAATGCTTCGAAGAATCCTTCAGGATGTCCAGCCGCCAACCTTGATGAAGTTAGTGAAAATTTTGAAACAGTACTACTAGCTCTCGTAATAATTTTTAGAGGTTTATTAATCTCAGTAAATTTTAAATTATTTGGATCATCTTGAAACCATTCTATTGCTCCTTTATTTCCAAAAACTCTAATTTTTAAGCCATTTTCCCCACCTGTTGCCGCTGATGATACCCAGATCATACCTCTTGCACTATTATTCATTCTCAAAATAACAAATGCATTATCATCAACTGTAATTTCAGATGATAAAGAATTAACTTCTGCTGAAAGCTCGCTAACCTCTAAACCAGTTACATACCTTAGCAGATGGTAAGCATGTGTTCCTATTTCAGACAAAATCATAGAGGGGCCTGATAAGTTTTTATCTAATCTCCATTTCAAAGTTTTTTTTTCATTTTTCTTCTTTACACTGACAGTATAACCTTGAGGATACTCTACATTAATTAAATTTATATTTCCGATTTTACCTTTTTTTACTATCTCCTTTGCTTCACGCAGCATTGGATATGAAGAATAATTATGCGTAAGCGCAAATATTATTTTATTTTTATTTACCAATTTTTTTAGTTCTTCTGCATCTTTAATTGTCGCAGTAAGAGGTTTATCGCAAACAATATGAACTTTATTTTCTATAAATGGTTTAGCTATTTTATAGTGGTCGCCTGAAGGTGTCATTATGCCTAGAGCCTGAATGCCATCATCTCTTTGCGATTCTTTTAAAGCCATCTCTTTGTAATTATTATAACATCTGTCTTTATCCAAACCTAAGGATGTCCCAAATAAAATAGATTTTTTTCTGTCTTTAGAAAAAACTCCAGCAACAAAATCAAATCTATTATCAAACCTTGCTGCTAATCTATGTGTATAACCAATAAATGAGTTAGGCCCCCCACCTATAAAACCAATTCTAATTCTTTTATGTTTTAAGGAGTCATTTCTTAATAAGTCTAATCGACCAAAAGCAATTTTATTTTTATTTTTCATTAATTAACTATACCACCGTCAATAACATAATTTTGAGCAGTACATCCTGAACTTTGTTCAGAAGCAAAGAATAAAACTGCTTTAGAAATATCCTCTGGCATTAACATTCTCTTAATGCATTGCCGTTCTAATTGTGTTTTTTTAATTTCATCTGTTAGCCAAAGTCTTTTTTGTCTTTCAGTAATAATCCAACCAGGGACAATACAATTTACTCTCACATTATATACGCCAAGATCCCTTGCTAATGTTCTTGTAAGTCCCATAACAGCAGATTTAGCTGTTGTATAACCTGGCATTCCTCCTTGAGCAATCATCCATGAAAAACTTCCAATATTTACTATAGTTCCCCAACCCAATTCTTTCATATCTTTATAAACAGACTGGGCTGCAAAAAAATAATGTCTTAAATTAATATTCATTCTATCGTCCCAAAATTCTGGTGTTACTGAATCGATATCATGTCTTTCATCATTCGCTGCATTATTAACTAAAACAGATATACTTCCCAGTCTCTCTCTGACTAATGAAATAGAATTTTTAAGTTCATCGATATCCTTAAGATCACATTTAACAAATAAAGGAGTTTGTTTGTATTCTAGACTTATTTTGTTAACTAAATTCTCTGCAGCTTTCTCATCAATATCCAAAAAAGCCACTTTAGACTCTTGCTTTACAAATTGCTCAACAATACTCTCTCCTATACCTTGCGCCCCACCTGTTATTAAAACCACTTTATTTTTTAATGAGGGATATATTGCAATTTCATTCATGATTTATTTTAAATATAATTTATATAATAATAAATGTTTAACATAATCAAATTAAATGAAAAAGATAATATTGGAATAGCTTCAATGGATATTCCTGAGAATGTAGACACTAACCTCAATTTTAAATCAAAAGATAGAATCCCTTATGGCCATAAAATAGCACTAAAAAAAATTAACACAGGAGAATATGTTTATAGATATGGTCAAATCATTGGAATTGCTCAACATGAAATTGACAAAGGAAAGCATGTTCACTCACATAACTTAAAATTTTCGGAATTTAATAGAAAATATCGTAATGAGTTTTCCATAAAAAAGGAAAAGAAAAATAATCAAAAGAAATTCTTTCAGGGTTATAAAAGAGCTAATGGTTCTTCAGGAACTAGAAATTACATTGGCCTAATAAGTACTGTAAATTGTTCAGCAACAGTTGTTAAAAAAATTGCTGATAATATTAATGCATACTTATCAAAAAAAAAATTTATTAATATTGATGGTGCCGTTTGCTTAAAACATTCCTCTGGTTGTGGAATGAACACTACAGGGTATGGGATGAGCACCTTTAATAGAACTATCGAAGGGTTTAAAATTCATCCAAATTTTGGGAAAGTGTATGTTGTTGGTCTAGGATGTGAGTGTGCGCAGATTTCTCTATACAATAAAAATCAACTAGATAAAAACATTGAGTATTTGAACATTCAAGACGAAGGTGGAACAAAAGAAATCATAAATAAAGTAAGTAGTAAAATAATTAACGAACTTGAATCTATTAATAATATTAAAAGAACAAAATTACCAATATCTGAACTAAATGTTGCCTTGCAATGTGGAGGATCTGACTCTTATTCTGGTATTACAGCAAATCCAGCGCTAGGGATTGCATCTGATATGATTGTAGATCATGGAGGTTCGTCCATCCTATCGGAAACAACTGAAATTTATGGAGCGGAACACTTGCTATACGAGAGATCAATTAATAAAATAAATATTGAAAAAATTGAAAAACAAATTGATTGGTGGAAAAAACATCTTACTAAAAACAATAGTACTTTAGATAACAATCCCTCCCCAGGAAATAAAAGAGGTGGCCTTACAACTATATTAGAAAAATCCCTAGGGGCAGTAGCTAAAAGTGGTAATTCACCTATGGTAGATGTGCTTGATTATGCTGAGCCTTTAAAGACAAAAGGTTTTAATTTTATGAATAGCCCTGGATATGACCCAGTATCAGTTACAGGCCAAGTTGCATCAGGAGCGAACATCATTTGTTTTACTACAGGTAGAGGTTCTTGTTTTGGATTTAAGCCTTCTCCAAGTATTAAAATAGCAACAAACACAAATATGTTTAATAAACTTGAAGAAGATATGGATATTAATGCAGGAACAATAATGGATAGTGAAAAAACAATAGAACAAATTGGAGAAGAAATATTTGAAAAAATCATAGCTGTTGCATCTGGAGAAAAATCAAAAAGTGAAATTAATGGCTACGGAGATGATGAATTTAATCCCTGGATTATAGATCCAACTCTATAATTTATTTTATAAGTTTCCTAAATAAGAGTCTTTGTATAAATTATAAAAATCACTTATCTCTAAAGAGATAGGATTGCCGCCAGTAGAAGGATCATCTTTTGCCATCTGACTCATTTCTTCAAACTTTGAGTCATCTTTGATTAATTCTTTTAATGTATGCGGTATAGATAATTTCTTCCTTAGATCTAGTACCCAATTCATAAAACCATCAAAAGTTTGATCATCTAAATTTATATATCTTGATAAAGCAACTATTTTGTCCTCAATAACTTCTCTATTTTTTTTTAAAACGTAAGGCATAAATACAGCATTTGTTAATCCATGATGAGTATTATACAAAGCGCCTACTGGATGACTCAGTGAGTGAATAGCTCCAAGACCTTTTTGAAAAGCAATCGAGCCCATGGATGAAGTTGCTAACATATTTCCTCGTGCCTCTAAATCAGAACCATCTTCATCAGCTTTAATTAAATATTTATTTATTAGAAATATCCCATGCAGAGTTATACCTT
>Ga0102957_1000531_pt1 | contig 11659 bp, 14 predicted proteins | sample SalPon2_A_H2O_MG_2_FD_84517 | JGI IMG/M metagenome (GOLD analysis project Ga0102957, IMG submission 84517) | Salt pond water microbial communities from South San Francisco under conditions of wetland restoration - Salt Pond MetaG SF2_A_H2O_MG | ecosystem: Environmental > Aquatic > Non-marine... | reverse complement strand
GAGGGCCTGGGACGATAGAACTGCGAAACTTCACCGATGGTGGACGACTGCAAGCCGTCTTCGATGTCTTTTTCGATTGGGTTTCCGCCAAGGAGATAATTGGCTTGGATCAACTGCGCCCTGCGGAAGTCACTCTTTTGCTTCTCTACGAGGTTCGTCCAGTCCGTGGCATCGAGGTCATCAATGCTTTTCGTTTCGTAGGTCTCATCCGAATAGTTCATCTGGTAGCTGAAGGCGTGCATGTAGTCATACGCCTGCACCATTGCTGCAACCCGATGCGATTCGTTAGCTGCGTCCCAGCCTTCCATCATCGCCACGTCCCTTGCGTACAGCAAAGACTCGTCGTAGGTCTGGAAAGAGTTGGACAGAACTTCTAGCGGGGCCGCAGACTCGATGATGTAGCTTTCACGAATCCAATAGGCGTCTGCACCCACCGTGACGCGAAGCTCAACCTTGCGAAAAGCGCGAATCGTTCCGACGCTCAGAGCGTTACTGGCAGCCGATATGGTCAGATCAATCTGGCCATCGCCCGCCGTGAAAACGGGAATGTTGGTCAGGCCAACAACATCCGTTCCGCTTTCGTCTACGACCTTGTAATCCAGAGCCGTGGGCGTGACGGTGTTGCCAGATGAGTCAACAAATGGAAGCGTGACAACGATGTCCTGGTTAGGCTCATAGATGTTCACTTACATCTCCCTAATTTGCGTTCCGTTCCAAATACTTTAGAAACTCTCTGGAAAAGGCATCGACTTTACCCTCGATGCGCTCCTGTCCAGCTTCAAGTCCGTCAAGTCTGGTACTGTTCGTAACTACAACCGGGTGAGCGCCGGGGTCAGGTGTCAGTTCACCCATGCGCCTCTCAACTTCCGTGTTGATCCAGTATGAACCAACCGTAGCAAAGACGGCAAAGAATGCCGCATACTCAGCTACTTTCCTGGCAACACCTTTGGCTGGTTCTGGGATCATTTGTATTTCTCCAAAGCCGCCAAAGATTCCCTGGCTGCCTCTCGTCTCTCTTCCTCGCGCTTTTGGACAACTTCCCAATATTGCATCTGCCTTTCTTCTACAGATGCGACCCGATCTTCAAGCGCACCGTGCTGTCGCACAGAAACCTGGGGCTTAGTCTCAACCGCTTCAAGTTCCATTGGGGGAGGTGGGGGCAGCACAGCTTTGGGCTTGCTTTCAGCCTCTTCCAGCTTCTGCTCTAGCTCGGCCACTCGCATTACCAGAGCGTCATACTCCTGGTTCGGTACGAGATGCGAGAGATCAATCGGCGCTTTCTTCTCACCGCCAAACTCAAAGCTGAATCCAACCTTTAGCGCCCTAGCATGACCTTCTGCTACGCCCGCAGCGACTTTGACCGCCACTCCGTTCTCGTTCATGTATGAGTAGCCAACACCCAGCGCATCCCTGCCACCAATACTGGCACCCGTAAAAGTTACGCGAGAGCCTGATTCTCGAGCAAGGTCAGCATCCAGCACATTAACAACGGCCAGATCGCTGGCCCACTTGCCGTAGCGATACTCATGTGACTCGTCAATGAGCCTCGTGATCTCAGTCTGAGTCAATTGCCCGCCCGGTTCGCCCTGCGGTCCCGGAGGACCCATTGGCCCTGGCGGTCCCGCTGGACCTGGTTCACCCGGAGGACCTGCTGGCCCTGGTTCACCTGGAGGACCTGCTGGCCCTGGTTCACCTGGCTGCCCTGGTTCACCTGGCTCACCCGGAGGTCCCTGCGGCCCCGGAGGACCCTGCGGCCCCGGAGGGCCTGCCGGACCTGGTTCACCACACCCTACTTCAACGAATACGGGATGATCACATTCCCCATCGTTGTTCCCTTGTGCAAATGCTGGGGCTGCGAACAGAACCAGCAAAACCAGAATCAGATATTTCATTATTCCTCGCCAGCGAGCTTGTCTGCTCCATCCTGGGCTTTCATGATCTCTTTGATCAGTCCGTCGATGGAGCGTTCCTTGACCCCGAGGTCCTCACCAATCTCGCGTAGCCCGGAAATGCCTTCGGCATCAGCAATTGCCTCAAGAGCTTCGAGGGTCCACTTTTTGGCTTCGGCGTGTTCTTCATTGGGATCGTAGAAATCGACAATTTCGTCGCCTTCTTCCTCAACAACTTCGGGTTCCTGAACTGCTTCCAACGCCTGTTCCACAACCGTCTTCGACTGTGGGGGCGTCACATCCATACCTGTAATGGTACTCGCGTCCTCAAACTCCATGTAATTCGGGCTGATTACACGACCTTCCATATCTTGAACTGCACAAGCCGCGCCGAGGCGCAGCGCATCACGAACAGGCATTGGATCAACGGAGACTCCGTTGTCAAAGCGTGTTCCGCGAATGTATCCAGTATAGGTCTGCATGCCAGCTTGGACAATACGGACCTTAATCATACGGTCAAACGATGACATAGGCTTTCCCTCTACGTTACGAAAAGGGGGGTGGAAAACCACCACCCCCCTATCGTATTACTTGGCTACTGCCGTCTGCTTACGCAGTCGTCAGTTCACTTGCCCGCGCCAGAGACAGCGTGGACTTCATGACGATTGCCGAGTACCACTTAACACGGATGCGCCAGGCGTCCTTGTTCTGGACCGTACCGATATTCTCGATGCGGATACCAGCGGAATCACCACCGAAGATACCGTGTACGCCATCGTCCTCGTTCATGCGAACGGCGTAGATAGACGAGCCAGTTGACATCGTGCCCTTCGCCTCGTCCGAGAGGATGAAGTCGTTCTTCAGAATGGGGATACCGTTGTGCGTGAGGATCGGACGGTCGAAGTTCTTCAACTGAAGCATGTTCGCGTCCGTGCCACCGCCAACCGTGCGGAGCAGGTTCCGATACTGGCGAATCATGGCGCTGTTCATGATGAAAGCGTCAGGGCCATACGGAATCTTGTCGGCAAGCTCGTCGAGCTTGGTGAGAGTGAGAGCGTCACCGTTTGCACCAGTCGAGGCAATCGTCTGACCGGCTTCTACGAGAGAAACCAGACCATCGAATTCCTGGGCTGTGGTGCCGTTGTCGCCATTGATGAACGTAGCCTGCCACTTGCGACCCAGGGCTTTCGCCTTGAGTGCAATCTGCGTAGCAAGCTGGTCGTTGGTGTCAGACATCGTTTCGTTAAGGAACTTGTCCACATCAACGTCGCCAGCCAGAATACGAAGATTCGTGGTGACTTCGGTGAAGGTAGCTGCGCCTTCGGTTACGGTTGCGTTCGGATCAAGGAACGTACCTTCGGAAATCGTGTTTTCCCGATTGTATACGTATGCCTTGCCGTTCGTCCGTGCGAAAGGCAGCAGGGCGAAGGTATCGTCTAGCGTGACGATCTCTTCAATGACACCTCGCTGAAGGTCATTGTTCGAGAGTTTCTCCGCCTCAACTTTGAGAAGAGCCATTATTTACTCCTGATAAGAAGATTCAAAAAACCAATGACCTGCGATAAGTCACGACCAGACTATTATACAGCCGTTACGTCGGCAGGTCCAACCCCTTCGCAGGCTGCAAGCCGCCAGAGTCGATAGCTGCCTTGATGCGATCCCTTCCCGGATTCAGACCTGTGCTGATTTCGCTACCCGAACTTGCCTTTGCATCGGTTCCAGAACCGGCGCCAGGCTTGGCCTTCGAGCGATACAGCGAGTCCTTGTCAGGGTCGGAATCGACAATTTTCTTCAGGGCAGCATCGAATGCAAGCGGCTCACCAGACGCATCAACGTATGGTGCGCGAGCTTCGCTACCCCTCGGCTTATCGTACCCGACGATTCTGCCATCCTCTCCGCGCTCGAAATGCGCCCCATACAGGGTGCGAGCCTTTGAGACCGGCAGGGTCAATTCGTCTGCGATGAACTTTGATGCTGAGAACGTGTTACCAATGCTCAGGTCCTCAATCTGGGAATCTCTACCAGAGAGTTCCTTGTTGAGTGATTCGATCTGCTCCTGGAGTTTCTGAAGTTCGGCAGCGTGTGCCTCGTTCATCTGCTCCTTGACCTTCTCGAACTGACCCTTTTCTTCCAGCTTCCGCGTTTCCGCTTCTTTCTGAGCCTGTACCAGAGACTTTACTTCGTCGGGATTCAGACCTTCCCAAGCCTTGAGCTTCTTTTGAAGTTCGGCTAGGGCCTCGTCTTTTTCCTTCAGTTGCTTCTTGCGCTGCATCGTCTCTTTCAAGAGTTCTGCCTCGCGCTCTGAGGGCTTACCGTCATCTGCTGCGTCGTCGCTCTCGCCAGCTTTGGCTTCCGCAGCTTCCTTGGCTTTCGCTTCGGCTGCTACTTCTTCCTGGGCTTTGGCGTCGGCTTCGGCTGCCTGAGCAGCGTCGTCCTCACTAACACCGCCAGACGCGCCTTCGGCGTCAGCTTCGTTACGGTACTTTCTTGCCTGGAACTTATTCTCTAACATCTCAAACGACCTCTCTCTTGGTCAAAACTTCGGCCAGTCACTTGGCCACTCTGGTCACTCCTGATCTTCGGAATCGTCTCCGTCACTCGAGTCCTCTTCCGAAGGTTCAGTCATGGGTTCTTGCCCGAAGGCAAAGTCTTCCGGCGCTGGGGGCCAGTCATTTTCCAACTCGTCAAGCATCGTTTCCTTCAACGCTCTGTCCATAGTCGGGAACAACTTGTCCATCAGTGCCTTCATCTGCTCGCGGCGCATCGTATCAGGTGCTGAGATCAGCGACAACTGCGATGCAACCTCGAATTCGTCTGCAAGACCGCGCACATCAAAGCTCTCAGGCCATTTGAGCAGCGAGTCTTCGTCAATCGTCTCGCCATTCCATGCCGCGACGATTGCCATAATTTCTTCCTCTGCTTTTTGCAGAGTCTTGGCCTTATTGATCAAGAGGGCGTTGACGCGCTCGAAATCGTAAGCCTTTGCAACCCCTGAGCTATTGTCGATGCCCATTGAGTTGTCCATCTTGGTCCGTTCGCCCGCCATACCTACGGTATGGTAAATCTCGTTGATGATCGTGCGAATGGCCGTAATAATCAGTTGGGCCTGGCGCGGGTCCGGCGACAGAAACTTGGGTTCTGCGCCCGCTTCACCGTTGTAGAGGAAAATCCTCTTCGTGCCAAGCTCCGTCAGTTTCTCCTTGAGCTTCTCCTCTTCACCCGGCATCAGGGCCTGCGCTGGCATAGCCAACTGCGAGAACGACTGATCCTGGATGATGGCATCAAGGTTCGACAGATAGTTCGCCACCGCTCGGTCCAGATAAGCGATGTCGTTGATCAGAGCCGGTGCGCTATATTTGTCATCGTCGTCCATGTGGTCAACAATCACAACCGGAACCATACCCAGATTATGCTCTCCAGATGTCTCCTCGTAGACCATAGCCTTGCCAGAGTCATCAGTGATGATCTTGTTTGTCTCAGGCTCCTTCTTGTAGCGGAATAAGAACCAGCCATCCCGCGTCCAAAGCCTGAACTGCTCCTCCACGTCGCCAGACGCAGCGAAGGGGTCCGCATCATCGCGCCATCTTTCGCGAATCAGAATCCAGTTGAGCCTGCCTTCGTCATCGAAGGACATATCCAGCACGTCCTGCGGCCCAACCCAGTACGCATACGTGCGAACGCCATTCTCAGCCTGCTCTTTCTTGGAGAGCGGCGCATCCTGCATGTTATTGTCGATAACAACGTAGATACGACCTGAGATTGAACTGCGCTTGGAGACTTGCGACATGAGGTAGTCAATGTCGTAGCCCTCCGGCGTGGCTGCTCCCCAAAACTGCTGGATGCTTGGTGGTGCGTTGTCCTCGTTCCGGTTCACATCTGCCCGGAACACGTACTTGTTCACCAGATCAACCACTTCCCTGGAATGGTTGAAGCGATAGGCCCGTTCGACTCTATCGTTGTATTCGGTGTCACCTTCCTTCAGATACCGAAAGATGTTGCTGCTAAACCAATCACGCCCGCCCTCGTAGCATTCCTCGAGGAACTTCCAGTGATCCAGACGATCCGCGTATTCGGGATGTCGCCTGGTCGCGATGTTCGACAGGTCTCTAGCCATGAAGTGGTTCCTATAAGAAGCCTAAATTATCTCACCGTTGAAAAAATTTTACAAGGAGATGCCGCCAACAACAATTTTCCGCATGGGATACTTGAACTCTATGGGATAACCCAAGGCGTCTGCACTGTGTTCAGTTCCACCTGTTTTATCCACTTCTCGACTGCCTTCCTTGTAGATTGTTTGCTCCAAAGATTCAATCAGGTGCCTGCACTTGTGGCTGATTTTCAGATTGACCGACCCGTCCGCCGCCTTCAACATACGGTTCACGCAATTCACACGATCAGCCACCGGAGGGTGCTTACGTCTGTAGTATATCCGTGAGTAACCTTTCTCGCGGAAAATGTCGATGTCGGTTTCGCCTCGAGCATGCTGCGAATATGAGCCTGCGGGGTCAGGGAATATCGACGTGATCGACTTGTAGCGCCAGAACCGCCGCTCCAGCTCGTCCACCGCCTCGATGGTCGAACTGTTGGGTAAAACGATTTCATCAACCGCCCAAACCTCTCCATTCTTCTGGGGCTGCAACAGAACGGCACTCATGGGGTCCCTGTTGAAGTCCTGGCCGACCCATATCGGTAAATCCGGGTTAAACGGGCAATCTTCGACATGAATCTTCCTGTCGAATGGGTAGTAGACGCGCCCGCCCATCGTCTCGAAGCTCGCCTCGAACTCCTGTCTGAACGACCGCTCATCCATGTCCTGCCGTGCTGCCTCGATTTCAACCTCTGGAACAAAGGGGCTGTCAATCGACTTGAATGTCCAGCTATGCCAGCGATTTGCTGTCTGTAGCGTGGGATTCTGACCAAGCTGGTAAACCTGATACAGATAGTTGAATGATTTTGGTGTGCCGATGAACGTGGCTCGCCCGCCAGTGGTAGCCAGCGTGGGTCGAATGGCCTTTTTCCATGTGTCTGGGGCCATGTCCTGAAACTCATCCATGACCACGTAATCCAGACCGACACCTCGGAGAGAGTCGTATTTGTCTGCACCCTTTAGAACGATCCGCGATCTATTCTTGAGCAGAATATAGAGGCTGGTTTCATTGGTCTTGCGAATCCACTCCCTGGGAATGGCATCAAGCAACTCCGGCCACATGATGCCCTTGGCCATGTTGTAGGATGGCGCGACATACCAGACCAGTTTCTTTGGCTTGGATGCTTCCTTGATCATGGTGGTGAGGGCGAACATGGTCTTGCCCCACCGACGACCAGCAACAATCACCTTGAAACGAGACCTGTCTCGCCAGACCTGCGCCTGACCAGGGTGCAGCTTTAGGGCCTTCGCTCTCGACATCAGCCGATTTCCTTTTCCAGTTGCTCGACTGATTTGCCACTCATGCCAAGCTCTTCGTCCTGGCGCCGCTTGATCTCTTCAATTTCGGCTTCTGAAAATTCTTCAATCGGGAGTACAGGGATTTCATCACCGGCATCTGGCTCTCGATCCAATCCCGTGATCGCCCATCTCGAAGACCTGGCTGCCTCGAGCGCACCCATCGCGTTCTTGAGGGTCAAAATGTCATCTTTGACATCTGAGATTGGTCTACCCTGCTGAACCGCTTGCGCGATTTTCGTGAAAATCAGTTTGCCGATAGTGCGAGCATATTTGTAATGCTCGTCTTTACTCTCTTTGATCCGACGTATATTCATCGCCGCATCGCTGACCATCTCGTCTTGTATCTCTTCCTGGTATTTCTCTTTGTAGAGATCAGCCTTTGAACCCTTTTCAATACCACGCTTGGAGAGCGCCTGCGACAGATATGAGGCGTTCATCCCGAAATCTTCGGACAGCGTTTGTAGAGTCACCTCTCCAGAAGCCCATAGCTCCTCGATCTGCGCCCACTCTTTGGCCGACAGCTTCTTGCCATGCTTGGGCGGCGTCTTTTTGGTGGATTTCTTACGAGGCATCACAGCACTCCCTTAGAAAAAATGGGCCGTCTCCAAGAGGGACTGGAGGGAGAAGGGACGGCCCGTTGAATAGGGGAGAATCGCTGTGAGTTATATGTCTTAGGGAGTAAATTATACATTGTTCGCAACGTCCTTGCACAAGTCCACGAACTCACCAGCCTCCAGGTGCTGTTTCATCACGTTCACAGCCGCTATGCACCAGACCACATTTTCCTGTGTATATCCCAGAGTGTTGTCGATTCTGTCAATAGAAGCCGCAGACATTTTACGCTTGCCCCCCTCCAGCTTCATCGGCCTGCCAGAGTAGAAGCAGAACCCCGCCTGGCCGTCGTACAGTTTCTTCAAGAACTCGACGGTCAGATCGAACTCCAGACCCTTCTGTTCTGCTCGATATTTCGCCTGCGACATGCGAGTGGCGATGAATGTTTCTTCCGGCGATTCTCTTCGCTGGTATCTCCGTTTCTCTGGCTTGTAAGACCTGGCCATGTTTAACAGCCGAAAGTACCCTTCGTCAGTAACGATTTCGCTCATGAATTTTGCCTGCCAGATTTATTGAACTTATTTTCAGAACCAGAATCTAAAGTCCCAATGGACGGGGGAACTCTTGTCTTTGGTATGGGGTAAGTAATTAACATACTACCATTTTCAAGTTAAAACCGAATCCCCGAATTCCCCGATTTCGGGTGATTCAAAGTCATCGGCATCAAAGTCAACTTCAGGGATGTCCTGGCTCCGATCCAACCTTCTCTTGGTAAGCTCAAGGAACCCCTGGCTCGTTGGCCCCAGAACCACTCTTCTCCGGCCCCTTCTTTTCTCGGTGGGTCTTTTGTAAATCAACCCCTTGTTCTTGAGGTTCCGAATGATGAACTGGATGGAAGCCTTGGTTGTGTCATAGGGGACCTTTTCTATGACTTCATCCAAGTCACAGAATGAACCGTCTTCATTTCCTTTGACAATGGTCGCAAGGACCTGCTCTTGTTTCTCAGTCAGCTTCACACTTCTTCTCCTGGCAATAGCACCAAGGGTTCAGATGGGTCCTGGCGATCAAATGCCACCAGAGGTAAGGTCCTGGGAAGCTCTCTACCTGCATCTGGGTTCTCATATACGCCATACATCGGCATGGCAAAAACCAGTTGCTGGGTGTTCCTGAGAATGTCCAGTATGGGCATATCTTCAAGAACTCGACGCTTCTTCTCCAGCCTTTCCTCTCCCACCCCTTGTTTCTCCAGCGAACTGCGGTAGTAGTAAAACTCTCGCAGCTTCGGCTCTAACCCTTTGCGTTCACGAGCCGATTTCGCCATAAATTCATCTCGAAGGGCCAAATAATCCATCGGGTTGCAGTCGAAATGCAGTCCGAAGAACTGGATGCCCTCCTCGTAATACGGTGACCTGCGTGGCTTGGCAAACTTGAAGCCTGCCTTCTGCGCGAACAGGTTGTAGCGGGACATCGAGGATTGAATCTCAGCGAAGCGTTTCCCCTCAAGTCTAGCCGCCAGATTGAGTGCCCGATAAGCCACCCCGATGCCCCTATACATCGTATCGACCACGGTCCTGGAATTCAAACATACGTTCTGATTCAACCACTTAAAGCGATGGACGTTGGTGATTCTCGTGTCCTTTCCCGTAGCTGCAATCCGTGGCATAACTAGGTGTCGGTCTTTCAACAGCCCTCGTGGAGAGGTCATGACACATACGCCAACTAGATGTTTTCCAAGGGAAATTCGGTATACGTGCCCTGCGGTTCGACCCGTGGACTTGTAGTGCAATTCATGCAGCTCTTCCCAATCTTCCTTATTCCCTGGGGATATAAGCATCTCAGATAATGGGCCGAATTCTGCAACTGGTTCAGAATTTCGCTGAATTTTTGCGCTAACCAGTGGCTCCACGTCAGTCTGCCTTGATCACATCTACTTTTTCACGGAAATATTTCTCAATCGTCACATTGGCCGCCAATTCTTCACCCAAATCCGTATGCGTAGTTGCGACAAACAGCATCTTTAGCATACGGCGAGCATATTTCTGCATACTGTAGGCCACGACTTTGGCGGTCACACGATCAAGAACGGCGCCGAACTCGTCAGCCACCCACACGTCAGCGTCCTGGTTCATGACGTGGGCAAGGCGCAATCTGTATCGCTGCCCGTCAGAAAGCTCGCTCGGTTTGCGAATGAACAGGTAGGCATCGTTCAGGCCGACCCGTGACAGAAGTTCGAGTGCCTCCTTCGTCGATGTGCCCACCTGGTCTACCAACGGCACCTCTGGCAATTCCACCTCTTCGATGTTGACGATTTTCAGATCGTGATCCTCTTGCAGCCCAGAGACTAGCTGGCGCAGAAGGACTGACTTACCAGAGCCAGACTGCCCTGTGATATACACAATGTCCGTTGGCTCCAGATCAATCTCAAGCTCGTCATACAGGATGAACTCTCGGTCGTCGAGTCCTAAGCCGAACGCTTCAGCGACTTCGATGACCCGTGGAGTACGCTCTACCGTGGTGTTGAATTTCTTGCTGACGGTAAATTTCATTCGCTTTCGAGGTAGTCTTTGGCGTGGGCTACCATTGCCTCCACTGTGCTTTCGGACTCGTATTCACCGACCAGCGTAGACAGCCACCTGGACAGCACTTTGGCGTCACTACCTAAAACATGGGTGAATCCAAACAAATCTTTGGTGGAAATCTTTTTGCCAGACACTCCCTCGCTGTCTGAGATCGCATCTGAGACAGCCTCCGATGTTTCGTCGCCCATCATGTCCATTAACGCTGATTCGTCCATGTCGCCCAAATCAGTGGTCATGAATTCAAGCTCCTTTTCGGAGAAGCCCATCGCCCCCAGCAGGTCCTCATCTGATTCAGCGATAGCCTCGAGTTCCTTGTTGAGCAGATTCGTGTCCACGTCACCAACGGCCACGCGATTGTCAGCCAGTCTGGAGGCGTTTGCTTCGTTGGCCGTCAGGTCCATGCGAACGATCACAGGAACCTTATCCATGCCCAGATGCTGGGCCGCCAGATGCCTGCCATGTCCCTTGATGATGACGCCCGCCCCGTCTACGACGATGGGCTGGTCAAAGCCGAATTTTGAAATGGATTTTGCGATGGACTCGATTTGTTCATCCGTATGAATCTTGGCATTGCCCTCATAGGGACGAATTGCATCGACATCCCAATTTTCCACCTTGTCCTGTATTTCTTTCACCAGTCGCGCTCCCTGTAGAGTAATTCGTTCTCGAACAGCCGTCGTACCTCAAAGCTCAGATGTGTCTGAGTTCGTAAGACGGCCTTGATGTGTTCTGTAGACATATCCGCAAGCGCAACCCTGCGGAATGGCTGCTTACCATCCTTCCCATAGGTTCCCCACAGGAAATGCTGGCGACAAAATCCGTGGTCGTCAGTGTCTGCCACAAGCGAGAGGTCCTCTTCATCGCCATGAGCAGAGCGCCTGAGATAATCATGGCCGCCATCGACCATGTAGGTCTTGCCATTGGCGTCCTCGTGCGTGACGTAATCGTGACGGTGCCAGCTTTCGATGACCGTTCCGTCAGGCGTCCTAATCCTGTTCCTCAGAATCATCCTGATCTCCCAGTAGATATACGAGGGCATCTCCGGCGTTGGTCAGAGAGTCGCCCGAGTTGAAGTCCTGGTCTTTCATGACCTGCTTGAGTCTCGCGGACAGAATTTCTGCGTCGAGGACCGGGACTTTGAATCGCATGATGGTGTGAGTGGGTGGCGCCTTGGTTTCTGGGTCAGCCAGAAG
>Ga0102957_1000530_pt1 | contig 11660 bp, 24 predicted proteins | sample SalPon2_A_H2O_MG_2_FD_84517 | JGI IMG/M metagenome (GOLD analysis project Ga0102957, IMG submission 84517) | Salt pond water microbial communities from South San Francisco under conditions of wetland restoration - Salt Pond MetaG SF2_A_H2O_MG | ecosystem: Environmental > Aquatic > Non-marine... | reverse complement strand
CCTTCATAGACATTAAAGTCTGCCATATATTCCTGAGCAAATTCAGCTTCTGACATTGTTTTTTTCGCTTCTATAATATCTGATTCAGATACTCGAGGATTTTCATGATAAGTTGCTTTTACTGAACACCACTCTGGAAATTCTTCGCTGAATCCTCTGTAGTAAAATTCTGCAAAGTAATTGTTTCTACCCCTTGGAGTAGATATGAAGATTGCTTTGGAGTTTTCTTTATCTAATGTGGGCCTGAGCGCAACATTGAAAGCATCCCTCCCGTCTGTGAGAGCGGCCTCGTCGAATATGATGAGATCATAAGACCTACCCACAACCGAATCAACTTGATTAATGGAGCCCATACGAATCGTAGAATTGTTCGAAAGTTCAATAACTTTATCTTTTGCATTGTCTCTTAATACCTCTAAATCAAAATGTTTAATAAGATTTCTTTGCAAATCAAATGAGATTTGCGATAGTGAATAGTTAGGGGACATTAATAGTACATGACTGTTTGGTACTAAACAAACCAGTTGTCCTATTATATTTGAAATATAAGTTTTACCTTGTCTACGAGATATAGCCGCACAAACAAATCTGTATTTGGGATTATTAATTGCATTTATAATTGCTTTTTGGGATGAATTAGGTTCTATGCCTAATAGTTCTAGATACTCTGTTATAGGTAATTTAATGAAACGACTATCTGGACTTAAGTCCATAAGATAGTCGCCTAATATATCTGTGCGGCTAATTTCTATCAATGTATTGTCTCGTCAGGGAATATGTTATCTTCTGAATCTATTAATAAATCCAGGTCTTGAAGCTTAGTGTAAAGGTAGCAATAAGTAGCTGATACTGTTTTTATCCTCTGCTCTGCTGGTGATAAGTCTCTAAATTTTTCTACTTTGATTAAATCTTGTAGCATTTTTCCTGCATGTACTACGCCTTCTTCAAGCCATAGTTTGGTTCCGTTTGCAGTTGACATTATTTTCTCCTTCGTTGTAGTCCTAAAGTTCGTTTTTGTGATTTTGGTGGACGCTTTTTAGAGCCTCCTTTTCCTGCCCAAAATACCTTGTTTGCCCAGTATGCTGCAGAAGATTTTCCCTTTCTTATGTTTCTGGCGTGTCTTGCCTTGAAACTTCTTCTTGCTTCTGGACTGTAGTTATGGCCCATTCCTTGAGCGCCAAATCTTATAATCTTTATTTTTCCACCAACTCTTACGCCTACTACAGCTTTCTTGGTTTTGTGATTTGGGGTTCTTTTAGGCTTGTTAAGTCCGCTAAGACCTGCTCTTTTTAACCTTGCTTTTTCTGCTGCTGTTAGTGCCATCTTTCATCCCCATAAGTAAAGATTTCTTTACTACTTTGTCGAGTCTACCCGACTTCATAAGTTTATTGATTTGTTTTAAAATACTATCTTCTTCTCCTTCTCGATAATAAGTTAGAAGGGGTTCTCTTTCCAAAGCTCTTTCTTGCAGGATTAGTTGTTTTACCAAATCTTGGTCCTACTGCTTTGGGTGCTGCACCATAAAATCCACCTGGGGTGGTCATTGGTGACTTGGTGTTAACATATGTTCCTGCTGCTGCATTCATATCACGAGTTACTCCTCTTTTCAATGTATGCTTTCTTAGCTTGGAGGTTCCATGGACACTTGGTCCGCTTAAAAATCCGCCTTGTCTTGCCATTTTTAATTCCTGTCTACTCTATCGAGTACTTTGGCTTAGTAGCCTGTTAATGAGAACCTCATTATGTGCGGTTCTCGGTAAATTTAATAATTTTTTTAAGTTGCAGCCATACTCTAATTCTAAGTGAACTGCTACTTTTAGTCTTTGTGATAAATCTAATACTTTTTCAATTTCTTGAGTTAGATTATTCATATTTTTACTTCTTCTTTCGACGTCTCCGTTTAGTAAAAGTACGTACGTTAGTGGGTCTTCCACCAACGCCTTGAGGTACTGCCCTCTTACGGCGAACTGCCGACCTTTTCTGAGCTTTGCTCATTGTTCTTGCACGAGCTAAAGGAACACACTTTGGATATCCTTTTCGTGAAGTCTTTGCTTTTCCTCTTCCACAAGGTTGATATTTGCCTTTTTTCTTAGGTCTTGATATATCTACCCATTTTTCTTTAAACCACTTAGTTAATCCGCCTTTAGGTTTAGCCATCTGAATGATCCATATCCCCATCTGCAATATAATTTGCGGCTGAGACTACTTCATATTCTGAAATTGCTATTTTATTTGTAAACCAAGTAGGTAAATTTGCTTCTGGGTCTGTAAGATTATTCATAATCATCTCACAGTGTGAAATAATTGTTTTACAAGATTTCATTACGGATGCAGCATCTGTATGTCCATCTTTTTGTATTAGTGCGAATTTTCCATTTTTTAAAAGTTTAGCTTTCATTTTTTACTTTCTGTTCAGCTGCAATCAATTTGTCTTTGATGTCTACTGACCCGTCCCAGTTTTTATCTTTTCCTGTGACTATATTTAGTATTTGTGTTAGTTTAAGTTTAAACCAATCTATCATTTTTTTCTTTTCCTTGCAACGCCCATTCTATATTTTCCGCCACGTTGCTTATATGTTTTTACTAACCATCCATTTGCATATGCACTTGGATAGACCTTAAACTTTCTTTTTGCTTCAGCTTTTACTCTTGCGTATAAAGTTGGATTTGTTGGTACTGGCTTTTTCTTAGCTGTTTTTCTTTTTCGTGCCATTTCTTAATTCCATTAATCTTGCTCGGTCTTGCTGTATTATTACAGCTCTCGGAGCTTGATTCTTTCCACCTTTTGAAAAAGATGGGTGAGACCATAAATATTCACAAGTAGTCTGGACTTTATTTCTTTCTTCCACTATAGAGTCCATATCGTCAAGAGTATAGTTCTCACCCATTAAATAGATGATCACCTCCCATGGTTGCTTTTCCCAAGTAGTTTCATTTTGTATTAAAGTATCTAAACTAAAGGGAACAATATTTGTAGTACCTGCTATGAACGAGTCATAAGCCCAGGGACATACTTTACTTATTTTTCTAAAGTACCATAGCCAGACGGTAAAGTCTGGAAGAGGTTTAGCCTCTTGAACGCTTCTTCTTTCCACCCTTTTTCTTTTTACCTTTCTTCATTCTTTTTAAGACAGCTTGTTGTAAAGCTTTTGGTAGTTTCTTCTGTTTAGCAGTTAGTGCCATTTAGTACTCCTATGTCCAACGCGGTGGTTTGTCTGGACACTCCGCCCATCTTATTTTTGTTTTGAGGGGCATAAAACAGTTACAAAGTTCACAAACTTTCCACTTCTTTAAGTGTGGACATTGTTTGCAAAGTTTGTACCTTTCTTCAGGTGATTTCTTTTTCACCTCAAAGTTTTTGGTAAGTGTTGTCTCTTTTTTCTTTGAAGATTTGTTTTTCTTGCAAGTAATTTTTTAACTCTTGTAGAAAGAGGAGCGGCTTCTGGCTCTGCTCCTTTTCCTTCTTGTACTGTTCCTGATTCTACTTGCTCTACAGCTTGTTTTAAAGCTTCTTCGATTGAGTTTGGCATCTATTCTCCTTTCTTTAGCCTATTTAATGCTATTTCAGCATTCTCTAAGGTAGAAAATCCTTGTTTACCTAACTCTTTCCATTCAAAGTAAAATAAACCGTCATCTCCTTCTGTTATCTCTACTGATTTATTTGTAGTAGCTTTTATATCTTTTGTTTGATAATCTTTTTTCATTTTTTCTCCTAACCATGCATTGTGAACATAGTCCATATGATGCCAGCTCCCGCTACAATGAGGGTACCCGACACACTAATTAGTATTGTTTCTATTCTGCTTATTGAACCTTCGATCTCATCAAACTTATTAAAGCAAGTTTTCCATCTTTCTGCACATACAGCTTCGTGTTTAGCAAGTTCCCCGGCCACTTCGTTAACATCCATGTTTATTCCCTAAAATCTTGTGAACATTTTGTTCTCCAATAATTATATCAAAATCAGAGGTGAAAGTCAAGTATTATTTTCTGATGGTGTATATTTTAACTGGTTCGGACTTTCCTTTTACCGTCACTTCGTCGAGGAACTCGTAGTCAAAACCGTCGACTAAACTGTGTTCGGATATTATTAAATCCGCATCGTAGTCTTTACAAGAGGATTCTAACCTTGCAGCCAGATTAACCGCATCGCCAAGGACACTGTAATCGAAGCGAGTAGTAGAGCCAAAATTCCCAACCACGCAAGGACCTGTATTGATGCCAGCACCTGTATTAATTTGGTCAAGGCCCTCTTCTCTAAGTGTTTCATTTAATTCTCCTAAAGCTACTCTCATTTCAAGAGCGGCTTCTGTAGCTTTTCTCTCTTGTTCTTCCACATCAAGCGGAGCATTCCAAAAAGCCATAATACAATCACCCATGTATTTATCAATTGTACCTTCGTGTTTTAAAATAATTTCAGTCTGGTTGTCAAGAAAACGATTAATTAAGCGAGTAAGACCTTGAGGGTCTTTTTGGTATTTTTCAGAAATTGGTGTGAATCCTCGAATATCTGAAAAAAGAAAAGTAAGTCGTTTTGTCTCCCCACCCAATCTCAGTAATGTTGGGTCGTCCTGTAATTTTTTTACCAAGGCCGGGCTTACGTACGTGCCAAATTGTTGTTTAATTTGTAATCGAAGCAAATATTGCGTAATGAAGTTACGGAAACTTTCAATAGCCCAGAAAGTAAATGCGATAAAAATAGTGCCAGAAACGTCAACCAAGTAAGAAGATTTCCACATTTCCAGCGTAAAGTAAATAAGCCCTCCAATAGTTAGTACTAAAACTGGAAGTGAAAGCCATATACGAGATACAGTAATTGAAAGTAATAGTAGAGCTAAAAGGGCGGCTCCTAACTCTACTGCTACATTCCATGTCGGGATGGAGGGGCTGTTTCCTTCTATAAGAGAGTGAAGTATATTTGCTTGAAGTTCGTGTGGATGTACAGCTCCTCGTGCTGTAGGCACGGGATTGGTTACTCCTTCTGCTGTAACTCCGAAGATAACAAAAGGTGCTGGTATTGGGTTCTCCATATACTCAGCTGCAGTTTGTCTATGAAACTTTATATTTTGTTGTACCCATATTCTACCATTAGCATCAGTATTTATATTGGGATAGTTTGGTATTCTTATCCACTCTACTCCAGCTTCATTAGTTTTTATTTGATAGCTTGGGTCGCCTACTGCAACCCTTAACATTTCAAGTGCAAAACTTGGATATAGTTTGTCTTTGCTACCTACGACGACGGGCATGCGCCTGACGACGCCGTCTATTTCCGGACTTGAGTTTATTAAGCCTACGCCGTCTGCGTTTAGCTGTAAGATTGATAGTTGTCGTAAAATTCCCGGATAGTTCAATAGCCATGGTACTGGATTCTCCCCTAATTGTGCTGTGCCTACATGAGGCCCTGATTCAATAGATTGAGTGGTAGCTGTATAAGCTAACACTGTTGGTTTAACTGACATAGCAGATGCTAACTTATAGTCATTTCTGTTGTCTCTTAAGTCAGGGTCAGGCATCAATAGTGTGAGACCAGAAACACCTTCTGTTCTATCTATCATGCTTGCAAATAAACTTCTTGGCAGAGGATAACCTCCGTAAGCTTCTACTATTTCTTCGTCCAGATCGACAAGAAGTATATTTTCATTTTGTATTGTTGGGGATTTTGACATTAAGTAATCGAATGTACTTAATTCAAGTAATTTAAAAGGGTAAGGATTCCAGATTAGGAGTCCCATTGAAAGTAGTATTAATATTAATCTAATCATATTTATTTATTAAGTAATAGTTATTAATTGTTGCTACAGTTACCAAAAAGTTAGTTAAAGATAATGCGTCATTAGCCATAACAGTATTATCAAACATTCCTAATCTTTCAAGAGCATAAGATACTATAATTTTTTGAGCTAAAAGTTCTTCTATCTCTGGTGTATCATCGAGTAAAATATTCTGTTCGTACAAATTATCTCGATTTTCTAAAGCATATATTGTTGTCGCTAAATCAAGTGTATTAATTATTACAAAGTACGTATGTTTTGGATTTTGAAAATTAAAAGTATACGAGTACTTAGCAGCCTTTATTTTAGCCGTGTCTTGTTTTATCTGTTCAAAGTCAAAAGGTTCATCAACCAGAAGATTGTTTGATTGTAATAGTAGAGGTACTGCCAGAATTAATAATAACGTTATATGCTTTGCCATCTTGTTCTATAATTATATTGTACTGGGTTTCGCCATTTAAATCTAATTGTACTGTGTGTGTAACACTACGTATTAATGTAATTTTTTCTGCGCCACCAAAAGTAGTTATTTGAGTAGAAGAGTCTGTTCCATAGTTAGTACCTTTTATATCTAACTCTGTAAAAAGTTGTTCTCCGACACTTTTTTGTTCTCTTATTTCAAGAGCATCTAATTCTTCAATTACTTCAAGTAAGTCTTCAAGAAAATTTACATCTAAGTAATCTATGTCAAGCTCATCAAAGTATAAATCATTCTGTGCTAAGTAGTCTTGATTTAATTCGTCAAATTCTAATAAGTCTACATCAAGTATGCCACCTGCATTATTTGTACTTGTTTCTTCTTCTCCTGGTAATACTTCTTCTTTTGGAGGAGAAACTATCAACATATTATCAATAATATCTAAACTTAAGTCTAATATTACTGGTTTGGTGGGCTGTTGCTCCCATACACTTGTTACTGTAGATTGAAAAGGTTTATTTAGTATTACTTCTCCCATTGCTGTTGTAACAGTAATTTCGCCTGATGAAATACCAAACTCATCAGGAAGAAGTATAACCAAACTACGACCCAGCTCATCAACAGTAACGGTAAAATCAGTGCCTCGAATACCAATTTTAGATGTTGGCGTTTCGATTGAAATATTTTCTTTATTAATTGCACCTATCTTACCTGTTATAAATCTTGCTGTTCCACTTGCAAACTTCATAGACATCTGTGACTTACTTGGGTTTGGATCAAAGATTACTTTGTCTATTATTAGTTTGCTATGTTCTGTTAATCTTACTATTGAATCATCTAAAAATGTAATGCCTATTCGCCCATTAGCTGTTTGAACATTGTCCATTTGTTGAATGTCAAAGTTAAGTTCGGCGGAGTAGGAGTCGTCTCGGACGACTTGTCCTACCCCACGAAGTTCTGTAATGTCTCCTATATTATCAGCAGGTAGTGGTTGTACCACCATCAGACTGAACAACACAAATGTTACTGTTTGACGCATCACTTTCTATTTTTAGCCAGTCAAGTGCAATTGTAGAAGTTTGCTCAATATCAATAGTATTTGTACTACCATTTAAATCGAGGTAAAAGTAACCACTACTGCCTGTTCCTGTACCGTATCCTGACTTGGTTAAAGTCATTGTATTGCTGTCTCCAAAAATATCTACATAACTTGTGTAGTTTGTAGAATCAATATCAAATGTAAAATCATTTGAATCACCGTCAACTATTAAATCTAAGTCTAAATAAGATACATCACTTACTTGTCCTAAGTCTATATCAAAAGTGTTTGAACCACCTGTAATATCTACAAAAGCATTTACAAAGTCTGCTCCATTTAGTCCTGATGTATCCATAGAAAACTCAAAATCATTACTATCTCCATCGAATTCAAAAAAACCAGTTAAGTTACTTCCTAATATTCCATCTGTAAGGAACTTATTAGTATTACCGATTTGATTGATGTCAAATGTCCAGCTTCCTCCTGTAAGTATAGCAGCTGTTAAAGAACCAGTTGTAGAACTTAGTCCTCCAATCATATTGCTCGACCCTAATTGTTCAATATCAATTGCAACATTATCTCCTGATTGGTCAACATATATTTCATTATCTGCTAACACTCCAAGAGACATTAATAATAAGAAAATTCTCACTATTACTCTCCCATATAGTACTTCCAGTACCCTTTTTCTTGTCCTTGAGAAATTAGCTCAACTACTGCAGTTTCAATAGCTGCTTGTACAGCGATATATTTTGGTTCGTTCATAGCGTTTCCGCTTTCAACTTCAATTAAATCGTTGTCTGCATTGAATCTAAAGTAATCATTACTAATACCCACAGAAAGAATCGCTTTAGACGAAAGTATTTCTATTAGAATTTCTCCTGTACTCACAGAAACCATTCTTATAGATATTACTACTTTATCTTCACGATATTGTTTGGAGTTTCCTATACCTAAATAGCGGGCTCCAACTCCCCCTGTTAATAAATTTGTATTGTAATCAACAATACCCCCCTCTAAAATAAGACCTGCATATATCAATGGTAATTGCTTGTCTTCATCCTCAAATTTTTGTCTTGTTTGTCGTATAAGTTGTCTTTCTTTTGTAAGATGGTCTAAACCTTTTCTTTCAACAACTTTAAAAAATCCTGATTGTTTTAATGCACGAATTAAGTATGCTTCCGGTGCTTGTGTTATTGCACTACTAAAGTCTGCTACACCATCTCTTGACTTTCTTTGTCCTGTTAAGTCTTCAAACTTGTATATGGCCACTACAGGTGTTCTTGCTGGTAGAGGCACTGTTTGAATATTTTTAGTTACAGGTTTTTCAATTACAGAATTTCCTGAAAAACATTTTGCTTGTCCAACAATAGTCACTAAATCTTTATAATCCCCTTGAGGATTAGTTAGACATGGTGAAGAATAGTTCCAGTGAGTTGCGCAACTACCCAATAATAGGGAAGCCGAAATCACCAATAGGAATTGTAATTGTTGTTGTTTCGCCAGTTGTTTCATCAAATATAGTTAAAGTAATTGAAATACCATCTGAAGTCCAAGTAATAATGTTATCAAATAGTGTAAAGCTACCTTCCGTTGCAGGGTTTTCTCCAAACAACTGGTCTACCAACTGTCGAGATAATTGTGCATAAATTCTACTTTCAAAGTTTTTTATAAATCTTGCAAGAGTAGTATTTTCTTCTGCTCTCTTTGCTGCATCAGCTAATGCTTTTATTTCTGCTTTTAGTGCATCTTTTTTGCTTATTTCCTGGCTGTCGATTGTTAAATAATGAGAAGAAGTACCTACTCCACTAAAGGAAGGAGATTTAAAGCCGAATTTAATTTCATCAGCCACTAACTCCCATGTTAATAAAGGTATAAGTACTACAGGCCACCAGTTCAAAATGTCACTTTTTCTTTTTTTCATTTTCTTTCATCTGTAAAACAGTGTTTACCTTTTGCTGGAGACGAATCATATCGTTGTCAAGCATTCTTATTTGGTCAATTAACTTTATAAGTGCAAAATGCATCTCTTTTATAGCGGGGCCGATAACGTTTATCATAGTTTGCCACACATAGTAGACAAAATAACCTAATCCAACCATCGCAACTATAGGAAATCCATACTGTTGTATGTTTGTTACTACCGATTCCATCTATTGTCTATCCAGACCTTAACATAGTATAGGCACATAACCCATACGCTAAATAATAAGCCATCAAAATAACTTAAAGTATCCCAAGCACTTACTACATCCATTAGTCTCTCCTTACGTCCAGCTTACCATCTTCGACAAAGTTCTCTGCTCTTGCTATTCTATCTAAATCAGGTGTTAAATCTAAAGCACTCGACACACTTGTATCAAGTCTTATAATATCATTGTTCATTGTTTTTATACGAGTTACAAGCATTTCACAAAAACCTTTCAAAGTTCCTATCTGACCCACAACTCCGCCCATAATTTGTTTCATTATGACAAATATAAACGCTCCCATCACAAGTCCTGCTGCGATTGGCGCACCTACGTCTCCGATTAAATTGAAAATATCCATGAATTTACCTTAAACATGCCAAGCATGCCGAAAAACACTGTTGCTTGTACTATTGTTGCGTAAGTTATTTGTTTCATAGGGTGAATATGAGTAAGTTTCTCTACCAATGACTCGCTGGGAGACAGATTTACGACTTGTAGTATCTTTTTATCCACGAACACCAGGATTGCAAGGTACTTCATAATTTTCCCAGGTCTCTGTTGGTGCTTCATTTGCAAAGAAAAAACATTTTTCCCACTGTAAAGCATGAATTATTTTCATAAACCCGTCAGGTACTGTCGCACCCGTGGGTAGTTTAGCTGAAGTGGGTGAAAACCATATCTCGTTTACAACGTGTAGTTTTTCATATTCTGCCCACTTTCTTACTGCAGCTTCTAACTGTCTCCATGCACCGCGATTAAGTTTTTCGTGTTGTAGTGCACTATTAAGGTATGAGAAAGTTAATTCTAAGTTTTCTTCACTATTTGAAAAAGAAGCGGCCGGGGCCATATGTCCTTTGTCCCATACATTGTTATAATAATCTTTATCGTCAGAAGTATGTACTCCTGGCTCTTTTTTGAAATTCATACCTTTACGGTCTGCTGCTTTAACAGTATTAGCTCTACCTAATGCATATGATACTTTTAGTGGTTGTTCTAAATTTGTATCGTATGTAACCTGATAGATACCTTTATCTATTTCTAGTACTTCTGCTTGAAGTGTGGTTGCTAATAGTAATAGTAGTAATCTCATTTATTTATCCTTTAAGAGCTTTTTCATAAGCTCTCCGTAGTTTCCTTGGCCAAAAGGCATTTCTGCACTATTGATTTGGACGTTGGTCTGATTTTTAATAGTTGCTGCTCGTGCTTTTTCTAATTCTGTCTGTGCTTTTAGTTCGTCCATACGAATTTTGTGTGAAAGTGCTACTAAATCTGCAATATCTTTATTTGAGTATACTTCACTTTCCTCTGCTTCTTCGAGTTTGCGGTCAATAAGGTCATCAAGGACTTCGGCTAATTTAAAACGATTTCTATACCCCGTGTCGAGGTAAATCTGGTCTATATATTGCTTGACTTCCCTTTTAGCTAAGTACTCCGATACTTTTCCTTCGTCAATTCGTAATCTGATTGATACAGCTTTTACGTTACCGACTTCTAAGTATGCGTTTGCAATTTCCAGTCCTTCTGGGCTTATTCTTGTAGATATTTGATTCTTTGCCATATGTGAATTATAACAAAAACTAACATCAATGTCAAGAAGTATTTTTGTCATCCATCATTATGATGTGCTGTCTGCGTCTTTTTTCAACTTCAAAATTTTCCAAAGTTGTACATGAAGAGGGGCGCGCGACAGAGAGGTCGAGCAGGTCTACTAACCCCCCTGTATAAAAATTGTACAGATAAAATAATGCAAATTTATATTGCAAATTTGTTGCATTAAATATGCAAATAGATATATAATATAATGGTAGCGAGGACGAAATATAAACTCCTCAAAATCGGAACGTGACTGATGCTACAAAATGGGCGTAAAGAGATACTCTCTCTAAGGGGAAAAGCTAACACTTGAATTAGATTAAACCTAAATAATACAAAGGAAAATTATGAAAATAGAAAAACTAAATAAGCAAGAATTAATAGATAAAATTGTTGATTATGAAAATCTTTTAAACAACAAGCAAAGATTAAAAAGATATTCAAAATTTACTATTGGAGCTTTTATTAATCATCTTGCAAAACTAAAAATTGAATTACTTAAAAGGGGGTAATATATGGAAATATTAAAATCAATTAAACTTAGGCAACTAAGAAAAGAACGCGACTTAATCCAAGCTAATAAGAAGGCTTGGATTAATTTACATAGAAAAGATAATCTCGATGCTTCAATATCAAGAACTTTT
>Ga0102957_1000521_pt1 | contig 11746 bp, 4 predicted proteins | sample SalPon2_A_H2O_MG_2_FD_84517 | JGI IMG/M metagenome (GOLD analysis project Ga0102957, IMG submission 84517) | Salt pond water microbial communities from South San Francisco under conditions of wetland restoration - Salt Pond MetaG SF2_A_H2O_MG | ecosystem: Environmental > Aquatic > Non-marine... | reverse complement strand
AGGTGTTATAAAAATTATATTTGCATCAATATCTCCATCTTCAATAGCATCTAAAAAGTTTTTACCTGTATTTGATAAAGGTCTATTGGTTGCTCTTTTTTCTAAATACTCATCATACCTAGGATTTATATCAGAAGGTTCAAGCATTCCTTTTCTTTCAAATATACCTCCATATTTATTAGCTAACTTTTCCATAGTAGAAGGAACTTTGTTATCATATAACATTTTTTTATATGCAGGTCCTTCACCGCTATACCTTGTTAAAATAACATCTGATGTTGAAACAGATAAAGCATCTTTATTTTCTTTAGCAGCTCTATATAATAATTGTTTTAAAACAGGCTCATGCCAGTTGTTTTTATAAGGATAGTCTGGTACTAATTTATCATAAGAGTCGATAGAATTATCATGTATATTAAAAATGTATTTTTGTATTTCTGTTTTTAAATCTAAAAGTTTATTTACTTGTTTACTTGATGTAGTTGTAGCACCTAATATAAATGCTTCTCCGTATAAAGTATCATCTATATGAGACCCTAATTCTCCCACAACAGGTCGTAGACTATCATAAAAACCACTTCCTTTTTTATTTTCTAATATTTTGTTTACTTCTGTTTTTGTTATTGGTAAATTTTTAACTCTTTCTTCAATTATATTAAGCATTTGTTTTAATGAATCTGGAGTATTTTTTTTTCTTTTTAATGAATTCCAATTGAAACTATCTAAAATTTCTTCTCCTAAATTTTGAATTTTATTTAAACTTACAGCAACTTCAGTTGCAATTTTTTCTCTATTTTTAGGAGTATCATAACCAACTTTATGTCCTTGAGTGTGTAAATCTGATTGTAGCTCATCTATATGTAAACTATTTTTAACTTCTACTGAGTTTCCTACTCTAACTTTTCTATCTCTTATCAAAGCATGTGCAAACTGAGTTGCATCTTCTTTATTTCTAAAATGAAAATTTCCATCAAGAACACTAGTAAATTTATTAAAATCAATTTTGTCTTTTACAACATTTTCATTAAGATTAAAAGTAATTTCTTTATAATTTTTTCCTCCGGGTAAATCTTCATCTATATGATGTTTATATAATGTATTAGTGGTGCTAGACCTATCATAAATATCTAATATTCCTTCATCTACTAATATACCTTCTAACTGCATTTTAGCTTCTGTAGCATTATAAGCTATGTCTCCCGTTGTAGAAAAATCTCTTCCTCTATTTGTTACTCTTTCTCCGTCTATAAATAATTGATACCCAACGTCACCATTACCATAAGCAAAAGCCCTGCCCTCATTGTACCCTTCTAATTGTGGGGTTATTTTCATATACGGATACCTTAAATAATCTTCTTCTGAAATTTCTAAATTTTCCCAAGGAAGACTTCCATCTAAAGGGTCTTCCATAGATACTTCAGTATCAAATTTTAATTCTACAGGTTCAGTAGTTTCTCTAACATTAGTATTTATTTCTAGTTTTTTATCATCAGAATATTTAGCCATATCCATAGCACCAGCTTTAGGATTTTCTTTTACATATTCATCAAGCTTTAAAAAATTTAATTCTTCTTTTTTTATACCTTCTTGATTATTTAACCATTTAAGTAAAGCTTCTCCTTTTACATTTTCAGGAGCTTTTAATAATAAAGTTTTTAATACTGGAGAATAAAAAACACCTTCTGAATCTTTGTAATATTTTTCAGATAATTTTAAATATTCTTGTTCATTATCAATAGGTGGTTTACCACTTCCACCTCCACCCATAGTGTCATCGCCTCTTCTAGCTTGTACATTTCTTAAAAATCTACTTGCTCCTTTACCAAAAAATCCAGCAGCAGGTATTAATCCTGTAGCTTCTGCAACTGCAATACCAGCAGACATAGGGTCTTCTACTTTAATAGGCATTTTCTGTAATATATTTTTTCTAGGGTTTATAGCATCTAATATAAATTCTTTTGGAGATTTAAAACTTGGTTGTGCTTTTTCTGCATATACTCCAGCTCCAGTTAAAGATAAAGGTACATTAGTAACAGGATTTATATAACCAGCTATCTGTTCTCCAACTGGTAAAGTTTCAAAAGCCTCAAAACCTTTTCTAACATCTTTTTCTTCAGTAGCTTCTATTAATTGTTGATGAGCTTCATCTCTTCTTTTTTCTCTTTCTTTAAAGAAGTTAAAAATTGCATCGCCTGTAATTTTATCTATTTCTTGTTCAGTTTCTGATGTTGATTGAAAATTACCTGTAGCAGTAACAAAACCTCCAGTATTTAAAGTTGACCTAGTCATAGGTTCTAATTGAGATTTAGTTCTTCCACTTTCTTCTTCTGCATTCATTGAAATTTTTCTAGCTATATCTTCAACAAAGGCACTTATTTCATCATCTTTTTCTTTTGCTTTTTCTTTTAAAGGTGTATAAGGGTCTAAACCTGTATAATTTTTTAACACATTTCTAGTGCCTATTAAAGGTGCTTTTCTAGCAGCAGTCTCTAAAAATCCTCTATCGTATAGTGTCATTCCTACAATATCATTTATAGCTGGTCCACCTAAATTAATTAAACCTACTAATGGATTTTGACCATAAGACAAACTTTCTGAATATCTATAACCATGCTCTAGTGGACCTAATAAACCTATTCTTTGAAAAGCTCTTAAAATATCTTTGTTATCTAAACCTTCTTCGTTTATTCTATCTCTTTCTTCTTTACTACTTCTCCAATAGTTTGTAGCTAGTGCAACATTTGTAGCCATCATAGCAAAAGCTGTCAATCTAGGAGCATTTACTGCTGGGTTAGTTATTGTATTCCTTGCAAAGTTTTTTAAGATAGTATTACTAAATACAGTTGGATATCTTAAAAACTGTGTCAAGATATCAAACTTTGGATTAGTCATATATAAAGGAACTTTAGCTCTTTCTCTTGAAGTTTGTAATATAACTTCGTTAGTAAACCTACCAGCTCCTCTTACGATTTGCTCATAAAATTCATCGTCTAATTTAGCACCTGCATTTAACCATTTTAATCCTTGGTCAACATCTACACCTAAATCAAACAATTCACTTTTTAAATTTTGAGCTTTAACAGGTGCAAAGTCACTCATAACTTCTACACCTTCTTTTGATAACTTATTTAATTTATTTAAATTAGATTGAATTAAATCTTTACCTGTTGAAAAAGATGCAAGTTGTACAGTTTTTGTCCAAGGTACAAGTAAGTTAAATCTGTAAAATCCTCTGGCTCCTTTTTGTAATACTTCATTCTGTAATCCTTCACCAGCTAAACGATTAGTTACATCTGCCATAGCCTCATCTATACCAATCCAGACACTTGCCATTTCTCTACGAATAGCGTCATCACTAAGCCCATGTTTTTGTTTTATTACATTTACGGTTTCATCTGTAAATATTTTATGTCCTTTTGTAATACCATCGTAAACTCCTTTAACATAGCTTTTTGTTGGAGCTTTTGCTAAAGGTATAAATGCTTCTGTAAAAGAAGATATAGTTGCTAGTGGTAGATAAGCTACAGCATTTGCAAGTTTAGTTGTATCATAAATACCTTGTATTAAACCAGAATCAAAGTAATCTACTTGTCCTGTAACAGACTTATAAAGCTTTACAATTTTTTGTTTGTCTCTTCTTGATAAACCTTTACCGTTTCTAACAGCAGCCAATTCATTATCTATTTTAGTTATATATCTTTCAACAAACTGGTCTTCATTAGATTGTTGGAAACCTTTTAGAACAGTTTCATCAGTTTTACCAGCAAGTTTTTCTGCTTTAGTAGGTAGTAAAAATGTTTTTTTATGTTCAATAGCTCTAGCAGCATTCATAAAATAATTTGTAGCTACAGGTATTAAATCATTAGTTAAAAACTTTTCATATTTATTATCATTTAAATTTTTAAAACTTCTAGCTTGTCCAAGTAAATTAGAATGAGAAGAATATAATTCATTGTTTTTATTTAACATTCCTCTTACAACATCATTTACTTCATCAGCAGGTACAACACCATCTTCAACTAACATCTTTTTAAATTCAGGTTCGTTATCTAATATAGCTTTTCTGTTCCAAGACCTTGAAAAATAATTTTCAATTTTGTTTGGCTCGAGTCCTACATCTTCTGCATCTTTTAAAATAGTATCATACATTTTTCTAAGATTAGTAGCTGCTTCTTGAACTTCAGGTCTATATGCAGAAGCATCATCTCCTCTTAAAATACGAATAACTCCGATTTCATCATCCGGACTAATCTTACCAGTTTTTCTAATTGGTTTTAAAGCAATATCAAATAAGAATAAATATTTAGACCTTCTTGCATCTAAGTCTTCTGCATAACTGTAACCTAATCTTTTAGTTGTTCTTTCTGTTAAACGCCTTTCAAAGTCTTCAGTAAATATTTGACCAAGCTTTCTAGCTGTTGGAGAATACTCTGCAATTGTTTTAAGTATAGAAGTAGGTTTACCTATAGTAACTGCTTTAATAGCATCTTTAGCTTTTCTAGCTTTAAATAATAATTCATTACCTGCATCAGCTCTATATTCATCATTAGAATACAACCTATTCATTCTACTATTAAAGAAAGCATTACGCTGTGCTAAGTTTCCGAAGATTCCACCTGTAAGCGTACCTAAAGCTGTACTACCTACTAACTCTGGTTTAGAATACATTTGCCTTAAACCAACATTTAATTCTGTATTTTGTCTGAAGTGATTATCAAAACCTGTCCAAGCTCCTATCTCTGCTCCAGTTATAGCAGTTGCTTTAGCTATTTGTTTTTGACCTACGTCTTTTAATTTATTAGATGCTACAGCTTTTGCAGTTTTTAAACCTGCTGTAGCTACTCCTTGTCTAGCTGCAAACGAAGTTCCTCCTGTTATTGGAGCTGTTAAAGCAGCAGTTATTAATGTAGGGTCAGTAACTATATCAACAGAAGCATCTTTTATAAGTTCAAGATATTGACGAAGACTACCCATGTCTGCATTATCAAACTTAGAACGAAGATAACTATAGTCTTGTTTTTGTTGTTGATTAAATTTACCACTTTGCATGGCACGTTGCATACCAGAAACTAAATTAAAATCAGAATCTCTTAAGTATTCAAAAACATCATTAGACTTTTCACCAATAGATTCTAAAAATCTTTCAGCAGTTTCTTGAAACTCGTCATCTTTTTCAAGGTCATCAAGAGTATAAGATGTTTGTATAGGTGAGCCAAACAGTCCTGTGTTTATTTTTACTTGTGTCATATATTAATTTTATGATAATGGATTTTTTCTAAACTTTGTTTCGTATTGAAAGAATGGACTAAGTTCTTTTTCTTCCTCTTCTTCTTCAGTTCTAGTAAATAAGTCAGGTACAATAATTCCCATATTTTCATCCATATTAAATTCTATATTTAAATTTCTTATATATTCATTTTTAAGGTCTATATTTAAATCAGAACCTTTAATACCGTTTAAAGCTGTAGTATATATTCTTGTTAAAAGTTCTGGGTTATCTACACCACCAAAATCTTTTCTAGCACTTTCTTTAAAATAAGGAATATTATCTAATAACTGTTCTAAATCATATGCACCGTTTTTCAATTCAGCACCTATCATAAAAGAATCAAACTCTGTTATAATAGTAGTTAAAGGAGAAGCATCTTTTAATTGTGTATCTTTATCTGTAATTCCTCTAGCACTAGCTTGTGATACAATAAATATACTAGCTATTTGTTGTGCTTGAGATGGTTTATAACCTTTATCTACTAAATTTTCAGCAGTTTCTAAAATTTGTTGTCCTAAAGCTCTTCTTTGTGTTTCATCCCTATACATAGTAGCAAATGTTTTTTGATAAGTTTTATTAGGAGTTCTATCTACTATAGTATTAGCATTACTTAAAGCTATATCTATCTCTGTAGGAGTGTATGTTTTTATTTTTTCAGGGTCTTTTTGTTTAAAATCTGTAACAATTTCTGTATCAACAGCAACTGGTCTTATTCCTCCGGGACTTGTTTCGTCTTTTACCATCATAAGAAGTTTATTTTTATTATAAGTATTTCCTTCAGCATCTTTAGCAGGAACTTTTATTAATGAAGGTTGACCTATAAGTTTATCTCTAAAAAACGGTACTTTCTTTTCTATTTCATTATATTTATTCACAGCTTCAGTAAATATGTCATCTGTAGTATCAGGATTAATTTTTTGAAATTCTTTATACTGAGTATCTAACTCTCCAAAATCTTTGAAAAGTTTATTGTTTAATAAATTTTCTCTATATTCTTTACTTTTAGCTGCAATACTTTCTTTAGTTTCACCACGAAATAAATTTTTCAAACCTTTAGTAGCCCAATCAAAAACAGTATGAGGAACTTGAGACTGTGAAAATTGATTCCATCTGTTTTGTAAATCTTCTACACTTGTAGGTATGTCTTGAGCTTCTTTTAAAACACTTGCCCAACCTAAAGCTTTTTGTTTACCTAAAATTTCTGCTTGTCTTAAAAGTGAAGCTCTTCCACCACTAGTAATTTCTTTATCAGTATAAATATCTGATGCATATGTATCTAAATTTTGTTTATAAAAATTTGTCCAGTAAGAAGTAGCATTACCATTATACTGTTCATCTATAATTTTTTGAGTATTTAAAATATCTTGGGTTCTATTATAAATACGTTCTAATTGAGCTTTTTGTGGACCCATACTAGCATCTAATTGTTGAGCTGAATTATTTATTAACATATTAGCTCCTTTTAAAATTGTATCAAACTTTAAAAGTTTTTTAGAAACATCATTATATTTTTTAGCTTGTTCTTCTTTATAAGCTCTAGCCTTATCAAACTGTTGTTGAGCAAACTCAACTTGACCTTCATAATCATAATATTTAGACATTTTAACTTCCTTCTTGTTGTAATAAACTTGTAGGCTCTTCTACTGTTTCTTCTGTTTCTGGTTTAGCTAATAAACTTTCTTGAGGTATTTCTAATTCTTCAATATCTTCCATAATATCTTTAGGTAAAGCACCAGCAGGAATACCTTTCTTTGTTTTTTCTTTTATTTGTTCTGTAATATTTTTACCTGTTTGTTCTAAAATAGTTAAATCATCTTCATCATCTTCACTATCTATTCTATATTCAATTCCAGCTTTTTCAGCTAAAGCCATTAATAAATATGCAATAGGCTCTACTAACATTAACATTAAATCAGGATTCCACCTGCCTTCTCTAAAACCAACATAAACTATTTGGTTTGTTAAATCAAAAATAGTAACTCCATCTCCTATAGCAGCCATTAAAGGCATATAGTTTTCTTCTTGTAGCAATTCGTTTGCAGTAAAATCTAAAGCCTTTTTAAAGTTTGTAAACTCTGGAGGTCTTTTAAAAGGTCTAGGTTCATCAGGATTATCTGTTAAAGATTCTCCCGGTATAGGTCTAGCTGCGTTTGCAAATGCATTTACTGCTTCTTGATTATATTCTTCCATTATTGTTGTCCTTGTCTTATAAAGTCATCTGCTGCTGTCATTTCACCAACTGCAAAATTTGTCATAAAGTTTTGATATTCTGCATTTTCTCTTTCTACTAAACTGTTTAAAGCATTAGAATTTAAAATATTATCTAAAGTAAAATTATTACCTTGTTGTCTTATTGAATAATCTAAATTACTATAAGACTGAGGATTAACAATTAAACTATCTACAATGTTAGGAGTATTATAGAAAGTAGGTCCTTCTGGCATATCATAACCAAGTGCTTCTAAACCTTCTTGTTTAGTTTTCATAAATATACTACTTGTTACACCTTTTTCTAATCCAGTAGTTACAGCTTCTTTAACATCAAACTCTTTAACACCTTTTACAACTTGACCCGGTATATCTTTTAACGTATCCATAAATGATGCATCTTTAGGTTTAGTTAGTAAACTTACATCTAATGGTTTTGTCAACTCAGAAACATCTGTTAAACCTTCTACAATTTCTGATGGTTTAATTTTAGGAGTAATTGCTTCTTGATAACTTTGTTCAAAAAAGTTTCTTAAATCTTCAGGAGTTGCTGTAGTAACATCAAAAGGTTTTTCAGCTTCTAATATTTTAGTTAAACTTTCTGGAGCTTTAGGAGTTGCTACATCTTTTGCAAATATAGAAGTTCTTCCTTCGCTTAGTGTAAATCCTTTACCCTTTGCAAAGTTTGTAACCCTATCTAAACCATTACTAATTCCTTCTGTAACTGTAGTGTATACTTTACCAGCAAAAGTAGCTGCTTTGTTAATCATATTTAATCCATGACCTAAAGCTTTAGCACCAATTCCATTTGCTTTTAAAAGAGTAGAAGACCAGTTTGAAAGTTTACCTGCCGTTCCAAAAAAACTTCCTAAAGCACTTGTAGCGTAAGGCATAAGAAACATCATACCTACTTGCCCAAGAACTCCAAGTTTTCCAAAAGCTTTACCTACTTTTTTAAATACTTTTTTTACACCTTTAAAAATTTGTTTAGCTTTTTTTCTTAACCATCCCATTATTATTTTCTCCTATTATCCTGTTCCAAATATTCTATCTATAGTAGATGAAGCATTATTAAAATTAGTAGACCAATGTTTAGCAGCATCTCCTTCAGAACTAGCAGCAGCTACCATAGCTTGTAGTTTTCTAGTAGCAGCGTTTTCACCAGCAGTAAAATCTTTTGTTGCTTGGTCAGCTAACTCATTCCAAATAAATGATAAAGCTGATGAAGTTAATCCAAAAGCATTTTGTACATTTTGAGAATTAATTGCGTTCTCAGTAGCTGTATCAATTCTATTAGCATCTCTTCTCCAACTAATATTTGAATTAATTATAGCTTGTTGGTTAGCAGCATTCCATTGATTTCTACTAAAATCTAATTGTGCATTAAATTTATTAACATCATTTATTATCATAGCATTAGCTTTATTAACATCTGCAACTCTATCAGCATTTCTGGCAGCAGCAGCATTCTTTGATTGAGCATTAAAAGTTTGTGCAGTATTCATTTGACCAATATTAAATTGTTCCATTTGTTGAGCTAAACTAGCCATAAACTGATTAGTTTGATTTTCACTTTGAGCATTAATTTGTCTTGCTACATTTTCAGCAGATTGATTATTTAATAATCTTTGCTGCTCTTGTTGTGCTTTTAATATATTTGTTTGTTGCTGATTAGATAAATTAGCCATGTCCATCTTTAAAAAGCTTTGAGCATTTGTTATAGCTAACTTAGTTCTTTGGTCAGCAGTAGCTAAATCTAACGAAGCCATAGCTGTAGCATTTTGCATAATTGCTTGTTGTTCAGCATTAAAGTTTGAAAGAGTAACAGTCTGCATAAATTTACTATCAGCCATTACTCTTTGTTGGTCAGCATTAAAGTTTGCCATATCCATATTAGCAACTGTACTAGCATTCTGTATAGCTCTTGCTTGGTCAACATTAAGTTGAGCTATACCCATAGACTCTGCAATCTTTCCTTGAAGTAATCTAGTTTGCAAATCTTTATTCATGTTTGCAAGTTCTGTCTGTTGAGCAGCAGTAAGATTTTCTGAACTAGCTTGATTAAGAGCTGATAAATTAGCAAATCTCATTTGCATTTCAGCACTAAGATTAGCTTTTTCCATGTCTTGTTTAAATGCAGCGTTTTTAGCTAAGAAGTCTGCTGCAGTTTGCATCTCTAATATACGTCTTTGATTTTCTGCAGATTGATTAGCTCCTTCAACTTGTGCTTCTATTTGAAGCTCTGCCATATTTACTTGTTGCTCATTAGCAAGATTCTGCATGTTCGTTTGTTGTTCATTTTGAACATTAACTACAGCAGCTTGTTGTTGATTTTGCAAGTTTTGCATTCTCATTTGCTGTTGTTGTTGAGCAGTTGTCATTACAGCATCTTGTCTAAATTGACTTTGCATTACTCCCATCTGTTGAGCAAATTGTGCAGTCTGACTTTCAGCAGTTTGTCTATTAGCAAGATTAGACATACGTCTTTGCATATCTTGACGAGATTGTTCTATATTTGCTTGTTGTTCATTACTTAAGTTTTGAGCTGCTCTAGCTTGTAAAGCTGTAGCATTGCTTTGTGCAATTGGTAAAGCACTTTGAATAATAGAGTTAAATAAAGCATCTCTACCAACTGTAGAAGCTGACATACCTCTTTGAGCTAACATAGCATTAACTTTATCTACAGCAGGTTTAGCCCACATAGGAACTTCACCATCTTCCATGCCACCTAATAAACTTTCAATTTGTGAAGACACTAAAGCTTCTTGTGGTAATGCAGCAACAGCAGCTTGAACTTCTACAGGTTCTGCATCTATTTGAGCTTCAACTGTTGCAGGGTCTTCAACAATAGCAGCAGATATTTCAGGAGGTAAATCTCCAGTCTGTGCAATCATATTGGCAGCAGCACCTTTTGCAGCAGTTCCTTTTACTGCTCTTTGTTTAGAAGCTTCATAACCTACTTGACCTATAATTTGTGCAGCTTCTCCGCTAGTAGCTTCTCCTGTAATAGCTTCTCTAGTTTGTACTTCAGCATCTGGAGTTTCTGATACTTGAACATTAACTGCTGTAACTTCTGGAACAAAAGCACCAGACGATAAAACACCAGTTATATCTTCAGCTTTTGCAGCGTTAGCAACTTTTTCTGATATTTCAGCAGCTACTGCAGGTCCTGATAATTCTCTAATTTCTTCAAGCTTGGCAATAGAATCTGGGGATAACTCTCCTATTGCAGCTTGTACTTCAGGATTTTCTGTAATTTTTGCAGCAGTAACTAAAGCAGTTTGTATTTCTTCTGGAGCTTTACCAGTTTTTGCTTGTATAGTAGTTACTACTTCGCTTGGTGCAGCAGCTACGGGTTCTGCTTCTAATGCAGCACCGGGTTCTATTTGAACTGCTTCAGCTTCCATACTAGCCATTCTAGCTTCGTATTGTTCCTGAGTTTCATCAGGTCTACGTTCCATAATTTTAACAGCTTCTGCAGACGGTACCATTCCCTCTGGTATTTCTCCAGCAGCTATTTGTTCTGCAGTTCTACCAGCTTGAACACCTCTTTTACGTCTTTCTTCTTCTATTTGTTCTGGTGTTCCTGTTATAGGTGCTTCAGTAGTTTCTGTAGTTGTACCGCCTGTAGTTGTACCACCTGTAGTTGTACCGCCACCCGGAGTCCATGTTCTTGAATTAGGGTCATACTTCCAACCATCAGCTATTGCATCTTGAGGAGTATTATATCCTGCATTACTCCACCATGTTTCACGAGTTTCAGTTTTAGCTTTAGTAGTTTTAGCTTCAGCAGCTTGTTTAGTTTTAGGTTGAGAAGCTTGAGGTCTAACATCACCTTTTCTACCAATAAACATTTGGTCATTTTGTTTAGTATCAGGTACGTTATTTTTAAATCCTGAAACAGGTATTGTTTTCCCTTCTCTATTAGTTCTTGTTGTAGGTCTTTTAGCTATTTGTTCGTTAGTTAAATTTTGATTAGGAGATAAACTTTTTCCAGATAATTCTTCATTACTAGCTAAAACTTTATTTGAACCTCCTATGTTTCCAAATACATCTTTTGCCTCAACAGGGTCATTTTTTCTTTTAGGACCTCCTTTTTGATAACCTACTCTACCACCCTTAGACATATCTAATCTATCCTTTGTAGTATATTGTTTTTTATATTTTTTTCTTGCCATAGTTATATACCTATTTTACTTGACTTCAAAGAGTTTGTCAAGCTTTTCACCTAATTTATCTATCCTACTTATAAGGACATCAAAGTCATTT
>Ga0102957_1000512_pt1 | contig 11791 bp, 25 predicted proteins | sample SalPon2_A_H2O_MG_2_FD_84517 | JGI IMG/M metagenome (GOLD analysis project Ga0102957, IMG submission 84517) | Salt pond water microbial communities from South San Francisco under conditions of wetland restoration - Salt Pond MetaG SF2_A_H2O_MG | ecosystem: Environmental > Aquatic > Non-marine... | reverse complement strand
TATTACTTAAATGTAATTCATGAAGCCATTACTTAACTTTAAACTTAACGGCGCTAGAGGTAATTCAAAAGCTCATTACTTAAATGTAATTCATCCTGCCATTACCCTAACGCCATAACCTAAACTTTAAAAATATAATAATGTAATTCAGAACACCATTACTTAAATGTAATTCAGAATTTCATTGCATGTTATGTTAATAAAATAAACAATAATTGATTCAGTAAGTCATTACTTAAATGTAATTCAATTTCTCATCAATTATCAGCATTCAGCCCCTAGATTTCCCTCTAGGGGCCTTTTCTTTTTCTCCTTTATCCTTTTTCCCAGTTTTCCCTTAAAGTATCCCAGAAACCCCTTTTTCCCCCTTTAACAACCTTTCAAATACCTTTATACTATATAACATTAATATACATAATATATATAAACAATATAAAGAATACATTAATAAGCTTAGAATTGTGTGTTTGATATATTACGCACCTTTTTTAAATAAAAAATATAAAAATACACCTTTTTAAATCATAAAATTTTATGTACATTTTTTGTTAGTTTATGTTCATTTTATGTATATTTCCCCTATATATATGCAAAAAACAGCAAAAAACAACTATAATTAATAATAATATGATGTATTATATATAGTATATGAATACAGTTACAATACGTATAGGTGATGATGACCTGAAGGTCATCGACAGGATCTTTGAGAACGAGTCTGCTTTTGACCCCCGCACTCAAGAAGATAGAGTATTAATAGAAGTAATGAAACAAGTGCAAAATAATCCGAAAGTATATATAGAAGAATATGATATAGATATGGATAAAAAGTGAACTAATTTATGCTAAATATAATAAAATATATAAAAAGTCGGCATTTATGAGCTAAAAAACACTTAATATAATATAACCAAAATGGCGCGAAACTGGGATTCGCTGACACTTTTGGCAAAAACATATATTTTTATAGGGGGTAAATACAAATTTTGCGGCAAAAACTCCCCACTTTTCAAAAAAACGTTATTTGTGAGCGATTTTTTACTTAATATAATGAAAGAGACATCAGGTTATGTATACATAATAAGTAATGAAGCTTTTAAAGGTTATTATAAAATAGGTATAACAAAAGATATAAAAAAGAGATTGCGTACATATCAAACTTCTAGTCCTCATCGAAATTATAAAGTCGAGCATTACATTTTCCATGAAGATTGCAAGGCTGCAGAGAAACAAATACATGAAGCTATGCATTATTTTGCTCTTAGTAAGAGGAATGAATGGTTTGAAATAGATTTAAGTATAGCAAAAGTTAGATTAGATGAAACATTAAAATAGTATTATTTATGAGCGAAATATTACTTAATATATACTAAGTTAGTTTTTTTATTATTTGTGAAGCAGTTTTGGCCAAATAGTTAATTTTATATTCGGGCAGCTCCCAGAAGAATGCATGTAGCATTTCATGCAATATTATTTCTTTTATTTTTTCTTTTTTTAAATGGGGATTTACTAGGATTTTAGATTTAGCGTTATCTTTTGGCGGGTAGCAGAGGCCATCTGCCTCTAGTTCTTTTCGCGGCTTTCTTAAGCTTATTTCATATTCTTGCCCCTCAAAATTCTTAAAACTAACTTTCTTTCCCATAATAATATAATATACATAAAAAATACATATTTATGAACGAAAAAATGCTTAATATATAAAAATTGTATTTGTGAGCGAGATTTTGCTTAATATAGTTAATATAAAAAAGGGCTATTTATGAGCGCGATTTTCCTTAATATAATATAAAAAAACCCACCTCCGAAGAGATGGGTCAAAATACAATTCATCCTAAAAAGAAACGGTTTATATAAAGATATGTTTAATGAGTGAATGAATTACTATTAAAAATAATGACATGGTGAATTAAATCATATCTATATTAAAAGTTATCGTTTAGTATAGCGGGTTTTGCCGCATCTAATTTTTGTAATTTTATCTTTAGAGACTTTCATTGTTACGTTTTTAGATGGAATATTTAGTGTCACATACTTTTCAGTAATTGAATCTGGCACAAGTTTAGCACTAAAAGTTCCACGGTGCGATGTTTCAATGGTCGCAAAACGACCCCTAGTTTTATTCAATGCATTATCGATTTTCATAATGTGTATCTATTATATGAGGCAGGTCTAGTTTTTCAAGTAAAAAAACCGATTTATTTTCGGTCGAATTCGGTAAATTTAAAAGAAGGAGGGACGCACATCCCTCCTCCAATTTTATTGGGTAACGCTTTTTTCTTTCTATATTATAGTTTTTCAGGTTTATTTTAGTTTTAAAGTTTTCATCACTCGATGACCTTTTACCCCTGAACGCCGAGATTCTCTCACATCCTGAACAGGAGTCAACACCAAAAATAAAAAAATAAAAAACAAAAATAAATCTTGAAACATTGATTAGGTATGCTACGTTGTTCTTGTATGATTCAATACGAAGGAAATAAAACATTGGTAACAGTATCTTTAAAGCATCTTAATGAAGTGTTTTCTAGGTATCCTGATACAAAAATCACTATCAGCAGAATATGGGCAGATAAATATAATTCTGCGCTAAGTTTGATAGCAGGCAAAGTTCAAATCGAAACCGAGAAGGTTCAGGTTAAAACGAACGAAACAGACAATAACGAAGAAGTAATTCCATATAAAACAATAAACTAATTATGTCATTCGATCATTTAGTAGGACAGGAAAAAATAAAAAAGAAACTTAATTATTATTTAAAAGTTTTTAATGCTAAAAATACTTGCCCTTTTCTATTGTTTAATGGTCAAAAGGGGATAGGTAAAACAGAGTTTGCAAGAAGTTTTGTTCGCCAGCTTAAGAATAAAGATGGTAGCAAAAGAAATGCGATAGAATTAAATTGTGGTAGTTTAAAAAATGTAGAGAACTTTTTCACTCAAATCTTTATACCAATAATCATGGATAATGAGGTGACAGTGTTTCTAGATGAAGCACATGAGTTGCCTCAAGATTTGACGAATGCTTTTCTTACTATTTTTAATACAGAAAAATCTAATCAGCGGGAGTTTCAATTTCGAGAGAATGTTTTTCCTTTTGATTTTACTAAACAAACTTTTCTGTTTGCCACCACTGAATCGGATAAGTTGTTCCCGCCTTTTAAGGATCGCTTAACTAGCGTAGACTTTGAGGAGTATACTCGTCAGGATCTCGCGAAGATTATATCATCTTTTTGTAAAGAGATCAAATTTGATTCAAATTGTCTTGACAATCTCTCATCAACCACTCGCGGAAATGCTAGGTCATCAATTAAGTTAGCCAGAGATCTAGCAGACTTTTGCGATGCTGATAATATCAACTATTTCGGTAAAAAAGAATTTAATTCTTTTATTGACATATTAGGTATTAATCCTTTGGGAATAAGCGAGACTGAAAAGAATATTCTTGACATTCTAAAAGAGCATGGAAGTTGCTCTCTTCAAGAGTTGAGTGCCAAAACTGGACTCAGTAGAACAGCTCTTCAACGTGATCATGAAGTTTACCTTTTGAAGAAAGGGTTAATGAGAATAGATGTTAAGCGAATAATCACTCCAGTCGGAAAATCGTTGCTGAGAGGCACGAACTGGTAAAACATAAAAGGGGGGGAAAATCTTTTCCCCCTTTTTTAAAAACTTTTTCTTGTTTTTTTAAAAAAATGTGCGAGAATATATGTAATGAAATTATCAATGATAGAGATCGTCATCATTGCTTCTATTTACTTAGCTATAGTGTTTAGCATACCAAAAAAGAAATAATATGAAAAAACCTCAAACAATAGATATCACTCCCACATGGGAGTCACTTGCACCAGTAATGATAGATATCATTAAAAACCCCCATGCCTCTTTCCAGTCAACCAAAATCGCCAAAGAAGAATTACTGAAGATGGCAAGAGTGGCAGACAAATACGTTGAAATAAGCTCATACAAAGATGGCGAATGTGTTGAACAATATGTTGATTTAAAGGATTCAGAATGAATTTAGAAGTTATTACTAATAATGTTCCAAGGGATCTATTGTATCCTTATGAACTGTCAGAGAAAGATTGGGAAGACACTTGTTACGATGAAAAAGATCGTCAGAGAGCAGAGCGGGAGGGAGACACTTTTATTAAATACAAAAATTATGTTTATTCTCTTGCTGATTTTATGAGAGTAGAAGATAATTCTCCTTTGAAGGGTTGGCATGGGTATTTGTCGGAAACATTCTTTTCTGGAATATTAATTAAGTATTGTGAAGATACTGCTCAAGTTGTATTAGGAAGATATTATTCATAAACAAATAGGAGATTGATATGGGATTAGATCAAATGGCATACAAGATAAAAGGTGGAATCATCAACGAAGAAGTTCCGTATAATAATAAAACAAATGGTCTTGATGAAAACCCTGATAGTGGTTTTGAAGAGATTAATTCTTGGCGCAAACATTATGAGCTAGATGATTGGATGACAGACCTATATTGGAAGAAAGGCGGGAAAGGTAACGATGGTATGTTCAATTGCTGTTGGATGAAATTAAATCTAGAAGATTTGGACGAACTTGAAGGTTTGGTTTTTATGGGCGAAATATCATATAGCGATTGGCCATCGGAGATAGATATTCAAAAAGAACGTGATTTAAACTTTATTAAAAAAGCTAAGAAAATCATTGAAGATGGTTTTGATGTATTTTATTCTAATTGGTGGTAATTATGAATCCAGAAGAATTCCATAGAAAAATGAAGAACGAATCCCACATTGATGAAATCGCATGGCGAGCATTAATGCTTAACCCAAAAGATATATATTATGATTGGTTGGAGGATTTAGATGATGTTGAAGAATTAATTGGTTTATTTAGCGAGTTAAATGATAAATTGAATCGCAGCATTGATAATGATATGGCAAACATGTATAAGGATGACTTCATGGAAAAACTTAAAATAGAAAAACTATTATAAAGCATGATTAAAGAAGATTATTTTAAAGATGGAGAATCCGTAGTTGATTCTATTTTTGCGGAATGGGAAACTCAAATAAAAAAGAGTAAAGATGAAAATCTTAATATAACATTTTTTGAACTAAAAAAATCTTTCACTAAATTTCAAGTAGAACTGATGAAATTAGGATGTAAAGGATATTTTTCAAATGACTAGAAACTTTAAAACTATTTATATTACATTAGCAGTGCAAGTAGAAGATACTGCCGATTGCCAAGAAGTGGTTGATGATTTAGATTATAATATTAAACACCCCAAAATAATTGATTCAGAAATTATTGAGCATCAAGTATGGGAAGAAGAAATATGAGAGAGACTAGAAACTCTAAAACTATTTATATTACAGAAGATAAGATAGCGGTGGTTGTTAGCAGTGAAAGTATGAGAGAGTATATTGAAACCTATATGGCAGATGAAAATACAAAGTTTGCCGACAAGATGTTTGATGAAGCATTAATTGGTTATGACTTTAATGGTCAAGTTTATTATGATCATCACAAAATGACAGTTATCCTTAAAAAAACAGGATTGACAGACAGTGAAGTTAATGAGAAAATATTACTTTTAATCGCTAAAGACAAAATAAATATTATTGTTATTCCTAAAAAGTTATGAGCAAAAAAACAGTTGTTTTAAAAAATATTGACATGGAATTGCTTTCTCAACAAAAAAATGATTTAATTGATATTATTGGCTTCCTTGAGATATCTTTGAAGGATCATCCTGAGTCGCATACGGAAAATTGGATCTCCAGTTTAGATGGATTGCTTAACATGATAGATGATATACATGGTTGGTAAAAAAGATTAATATGAAAAAATATACACTAACTGGTGAATATACTATTATATACGTCAAAGAGCAAACTATTGAAGCAAGCAGTCATGAAGAAGCAGAAGAAAAATTTAACAAGATACTATTAGACACTGATGCGAGAAATTGCCGCCCTAATTACATGGGGTGGGAAATAACAGAAAACGAGATAAAATAAAAAATTATGAAAAAACTAATACACAGACCTGTTGAACACGACGACCAAAAAGTCTTTTTTGGAAATGAAGAACAGTTTTCTAGTTGGGTAAGTAGCCAAGAAAAAGGAACTTTATTTGCGGTAGACCAACATAATAACGTCTATACAATTATGTGCATGGATGGTGATGCTCCATGGGCGATATGCTACCTAAGGGGATTCAGGACATTAACATTTAAAGTTTTAGTAAAAGACTTTGATTTGTATTGGATTGATAACGACCAAATGATCCACCTGATAGATATCTGTGAAAATTAAATAGTTTTATTGTTGACGCAAACCAAAAAGTGTTTCAAAATTATTGAACATAAATAATCAATTTAAAAGATATTAGTTATGAGAAAATTTGATTTTACGAAACAATTGCCCACTCATTGTAGCGATAAATACGAAAAAGAATATTTTTTAATATTCAGTATTATTGTGGCAGGTCGTAATGCAAAAATGGCGACACAGAAAACATGGGAGTTAATGAAGTGGATACGTTACGATGAAACTCCATTTACTTATCTTAAAGAAGTTATTAAAGATGATGATTTATTATCAGTTTATTTAAAAAGGATTAAGGTTGGTCAGTATGCCAGAATAGAAAAAGCATTAAAAGATATTGTTAATTTAAATGTTGAAACTTGCACACTAGATGATCTTTTAGCTTGTCATGGAGTCGGCAATAAAACTGCACGATTTTTCTTGCTTAACACTAGAAAGAACGCAGAATATGCGGTGTTAGATACTCATGTTCTTAAATGGCTAAAAAGTTTGTTTGGAAATTGGATGAGCGTCCCTAAATCTACACCCACAAGCGGATCTCGATATGCGCTATGGGAATACAAAGCGATTCAGGCAATGAAAAAAGAATACCCTGAAAGAACATTGGCACAAGCAGACTTTGAAATCTGGAAAACATTTGCGAAAGTTTAATATTATGGAATATATATATGCATTAAAAGTTAATGCGGAGAAAGAAAACTTCTTTGCTTTTTACAGTACTTTAGATAAAGCGAAATCGGCAGGGAAAGATTGGTTGGAAAAAACCAATAAAATATGGTACAATCCAATTACATACGTAGGAATGACATGTTATGAATTGGGATTAGATATTCATAAAATACAATTCGATACAATAGATAACGACAATGATTATGGAACTCACATAATCGCAGCATTTAATCGTCGAGCTAGTGAATTCCAAAGAGGTAAGCAAGGATTGGGGATAATAACAGAAGAATAAACATCTTGAATATGAAATACATAGAATTAACCCAGCTTACATTTATTGGGCCTGCAAGCGGAATCGAAGAAATCCTTAAAGAGAAAATTATGATTAACTTTGATAAAGTTTATTCGTTTTTTCCCGACTGGGATGGCGATGACCTTCCTGACCTTTGTAACACTTCAGATCACACTTCTGATAATTATTCTAAAATTGAGATGAAGCGCAGCATGATAACGGTAGAAGAATCATACGACACCATTAAAGATAAATTAAAATAATTAATATGAAAGAATCAGAAAAAAATATATCAGATACTGGATTAGGCATGGCTTCTGTTCTGCAAAGAGCAAAGCAAGAATTCTTTTGGAGTCCTTTCTAAGGGAGCTCTTAATGACTGGGCAAAAGGCTACGAACACTTTTGCAATCAAACCGTTAACACGAAAGGCCAAAAAGTAAATAGAAATAGATTAAAAAAACACGCTGAACCATGGATAAGACAAATGAAATTTGGTAAACAACTACCAAAAGAAAATTAAAAAAAGATTGCTAATTCGCCATAAATAACTTAAATTACTTGGACATATGAAACTACTTGCTAAAACAGATCCCGGTCACGGTTGGCTCCAAGTGCCAATTGACTTGCTAGAAAAACTTAATATCACAGATAAAATATCTGGATATTCATACAAGAGAGGCTCATACGCGTATCTCGAAGAAGATTGTGACTGGACAATCTTTGGTCGAGCAATGGAAGCAAATGGTCTTACATACAGTGTAGGATGCGAACATACAGATCAAGACTCACCAATCCGTCAATATCAACCATTTAAATAAAGGAATAATATGCCAAACTGGAGTTATAATATACTTGATGCATCTGACGAGGTGCTAAAGCAAATCGTCAATGAAGAAGGAGAGATCGACTTTAACACGGTCGTTCCAATGCCTAAAGAATTGCAAGGCACCGTGAGTCCTAGCAAGGATGACACTCAAGAAGAAAAAGATGCTTCAAAAAATTTAATAGAGAAATATGGCAGCGATAACTGGTATGATTGGTCGTGCAAGAATTGGGGAACTAAATGGAATGGAGTCTCTGATGAACCATACACAAATGGTGAAGGAATTATTCATTTCAGAACAGCATGGAGTTATCCAGAGAGTTTCATAGAAGCGTTAAGTAAAAAGTTCCCAGACGAATTGATTAAATTTGAATGGGAAGAAGAGCAAGGATTTGGTGAAGCATTTACTATTAAGAATGGAGAAAAAATAATACTAGAAGAATGGGATTTGCCAGAATTGGGTGAAGAAGTGGAGGTTGGAAGATATATCATCTCAGAATGTATTGAGGATGGTGGCAGAGAAGAGCCTAATATACCAAAATTTAAAGCAGGTAAATGGTATATTGATATGGATGAGTATGAGGAACATGATTCTTTAGATGAAGCTAAAGCTCGATGCAAAGTATTAGATGAGGAATGGGATAAAAGAAGAATAGTTCATTCTAAAATAGATTATAAGCCTGTTGGTAGCTGAACCAATATACATCAAATAGTAATCAAGCCCTATTTAATATAGGGCTTTTTTGTGTGCCTAAAAGTGTCTGATTGTGAGCTAAATAACACTTAATACTAAAAGTGTGCAATTGTGGGCTAAATAACCCTTAATAGCACTATTATATAATTGTGAGCGAAATACTATATAATAACATATAACTATACATCTTAATTATATAACCTTATATAAATATAAAAAATCGCAATATAATTATAAAGTATAGAAATCTAAGTGCTTGATAATCAACGGTTTACATTAGTAAGATTATTACGTAAACCCTTGGTATTAAACAACTTACGCCGTTCCCCTTCGGGGGAGGCCGTAAACCCCTTATTATCAACGACTTACAACATAATTTGGTTATCGTAAGTCACTCTCTATCAATAACTTGCATAAACTCATAGACTTTATATTAACAGGTATTTTCGGGGCATAATTATACATGTATATAGAGTATAACTATACATATAATTATAGATTAAAACTATACTATAAATTTATATAAAAAAAGCCACCCTTTCGGGTGACTTTTATGCTTGACTTTTTATTGCTTCTTAGGCGAGAAGTTCAGCAAGTGGCTTCTGTTGCCTTAACCCATCTGAGAGGTCTTTGAAAAATGGAGTTACCTTTTCTTGCAAGCGATGGGCAAGATCGATTTTACCATTTTCTTTCTCGACAGTGTGGGTGATATGTTCTGTCGTTGCGTTGTAGAGATCCCATAAGGTATGCTCAGAACGATCTCGACGATCTGTATCGAATTCCGATACCCAGAATCGATCTCTGATCCCGTCGAAGTGATTATTTTTGCGCTGCTTATCAGGATTACCGACAGGCAAACTTTTGATGATGCTTTCAAGTTGCGCTTTGGTGATGACTTGAGAATCCATATTTCGATAGATTTCAAGGTCTTTGCCGTAATCTTGCCATAATGCGTCAAATTGCTGATCAATGATCAAATTATCGAAATCTTCGCCAAAGTTTCCGCCAGTATGTTTCTTTGAGAAACTGACAGAATCATTGAATCCGATCATGCCATTTGAACATACGAAACGATACGCGCCCATTTGCATGGATTCATTCTTTTTTCCGTTGATACTGTTTGCTGTATCAAGACAAATTCCGATCTCATCTTTTCTTCCGTTACCTACATTTTCTTTGGTGGGAATAAAGTATCTTGCTCTTATTTGCCCACCGTCTACATCTGTGAAAATTTCACGATGTGGGATCTCATTCTTTTCCTCTTTGGTCACATCTGGACCCCAAGCAAAATCATTGTATCCTCGCTTTGCAAGGTTCCTTTCGATTTTACCAAGGAAGTCTTCATGTTTCAATAAACCGTATCTGTCAGATCCCCAGTAAAGGGTTTTATTATTCAGCTTATTGTAAACCTCGAAAAGTCCCGATGTGGTTTGCGATCCATCTTGTCTGATGATAGTGGAGCCAGTTTCAATACCGACAGGAAAGAATACTTTATCGTTGAGGTCGGATTCGTTGCGGATTAGTTTTAACATATGTTTATTTCTTTCTATTTATTAGGGTTATTGTCTACGTTAAGAAGTTTACTTTAAAAAGTTTATTTTGTCAAATTTATTTTTTCATATCACCCAACCGGGACCTTTTTTCCCCGTTGACTCTTAATTCTAACTTATCTTCCATAAATGTATATTAAAATACCCACACAAATAAAACAAGAATAAAATACAATTATTTTAAAAAAAGTTTTTTACTATAAGCTTGACAAGAAGGGGGTGCCTGTAGTAAAATCCCCGGCCTTCATAACCTGTTGCTTTTAAACGATTTATGCAGGAAAATAATAAGCTTGACAAGGAGGGGGTGTTTGTAGTAAAATACCCGGCCTTCGTAAGGCCATGCCTATCAACAGTTTACGTTGATAAAAACCCTCTGTAAACTCTTGATGACGAACCGCTTACGCGGCCCGCCCTTTGGGGGGAGGCGGTAAGGCGTTGCTTACCAAAGGTTTAGGGGCCGAAGCCCCTATTAAGAATTTTGTTCTTGACAGGCTCTACCACTTGCTGTTTTCTGTCAGAATGAGCGGCAATTGCTTACCTGCGCTGTTCATCAAGTCCTCCGTGTGCTTCCTGCATTCCTCTTCGGTTCCTTCAAAAATTGCGCGCCATGGCTTGAAGTCTTCGCGCACTGAGTGGGTGTGGGTTGGTTTGTCCATATCTTTATTTTCCATGAATCTATCTTATCATATGGGGTGAGACATTTACCGTCCCACCCCTAAAAAGTTTAAATTATTTTTCCCACACGGTTTCGACATGATTCTCATTTTTTGAGAATCGAACTGCGTGGAGATCGTTTTCTTTGCAATATTCGATAGCCTCGACAAGGCCATCTGTGGTCTTAGGGAATCGGACAATCCAGTCTGCAGATCTGAATGGGTCAACTACGGTGTATGATGGGTAATAAGTTTTCATGGTTTTTATGCTTGGGCGATTGATGCATTAAGGAAAACGGATGAATTGCTCTCCATTGTTTGTATTATATGATCTTGCTCTAAAATTTGCGCTTGCAAGTATTGTTTGCGCTCTTCTGAGAGCACGTTTTTCAACTCGTCCTCAATAAGGATTTTGTGCCTTGAGGCTGAGTTGATGATGCCGAAGTAAAGAGACATATTGAAGTCTTTCGTTGTTTTCATGATATAAATTTAGCAGATTATAAGGTTATTGCAAGAAAAAGTTTAAATTATCTTTAAAATAGATTTATTAGAATACTCTTGACAAGTAATGGGTTTTTGTTGTAAAATCCCCGGCATTTGTAAGTTATTGTTTTTCAAGGGTTTACATCTAAAAATAATAAACTTGACAAGGTTCAGGTATTTATTGTAAAATCCCCGGTCGCCGTAAGCTTCTGCTAGTCAAGAGTTTATACAAAAAGACCCCCTCCCGAAGGAGGGGGGTGCACCCAAACAACAACATATAAACACAAACTAAACAACTAACAAGGGGGAAAGT
>Ga0102957_1000493_pt1 | contig 11960 bp, 12 predicted proteins | sample SalPon2_A_H2O_MG_2_FD_84517 | JGI IMG/M metagenome (GOLD analysis project Ga0102957, IMG submission 84517) | Salt pond water microbial communities from South San Francisco under conditions of wetland restoration - Salt Pond MetaG SF2_A_H2O_MG | ecosystem: Environmental > Aquatic > Non-marine... | reverse complement strand
TCAAATGCTTTTTTCGCTCTAATTTCCTCTAATTTTTTTAATAGTTTTTGTTCCTCATCTTCCTCCTCTTCTTCCTCCGCAACCTCTTCCTCCTCTTCTTCCTCTTCCTCTTCCTCCTCTTCTTCCTCTTCCTCTTCCTCTTCCTCCTCTTCCTCTTCCTCCTCCTTTGCGGTATTACATTCTAAACAGATATTATCACCTTCGTCGTCCTGTGAAACTTGGTCGTTAGGTAATTCTTTTTCGCAGTAAGCACATTTAGAATATCCATACATTTCCATCTGTTCTTGGTGTTGTTGTTCCTCCATATCTTCTTCTTCTTCTTCCTCTACTTCTTCTTGTAAATCTGTTTCAATTTTATTTTCAATTTTTTTAACATTCTTCATATTCTCTTTTTTATAACTATTAATAAACTTTGGTGTAATTTTTTCAATTTTAATTTTTAATCCGCCTTGAATATTCTTCTTGGTTTCATAGTCAAAAGTGATTTCGTCGTTAAGGTGTAATAGGGGCATCTCGTCCTTGTATATATTAGATATGTGATTATTCTTTAAGTCCTTTTCTGTATATATTATATTATCTTTATTCTCATTCAATTTTTCCTTTTCAATTTTATTCAATTTTTTACTTGAAAGTTCGGTTGCGTTCATCATAATCATACTCATATTGCCTTGTTATATTGATATAAAACTAAATCAATTTTTTATTTCAATTTTTTATTTAAATCAAAATTAAATCAATTTTATACAAAATAGGCACTTTTTTTATTATATCTAATTCACTTTTTAATTCAATTTTATTCAATTTTTTAAAAGTTGTGTGATGATAGATTTACATAATTCGTGCGGTATAATATATCTATCTTCTCTTCTCGGTAATACACTCAATAAATCATTACCAGGTGGTAATTTGGTTCCTACCTCTTTTTCTTTTTCCTTCCCTGAATATAATGTTAGTAATCTATTACTCCAAAAATTAGTAGGTTTTCGGTAATTAGTGCCGTAGCAACTATACCAACCCTCCGTCATAAATGGTAATTCTTTCATACACTCCATCTTTTTCATAAACCCTCTTGGATTTTCTATTACATATACTAAATTAGGGTTTTTATCCAAAAAATAATTTATTATTTCTAATGTCTTAAAAAGCACTTGGTCGCCGTTCCTTCCTTTTTCTGTTAATGGTTTCATATCTGTTTTATAGTTTCTAACCTTAACTTTATGAGTTGCTATTAATAACGAAAATGTTTCACAGGGAGGAGATGCGGTAATAATATCAGGAACTTCTAACTTGGTATAATCTAAATCTAATATATTGCCTAAATGAGTTGGATTAAACTTTTCTACCATATCTACGGATTGAATATTGCTTGGTAATATACCGAGTGCTTCCCCTGCCTTACCTTGACTACCAGTTCCTTTAAATAATTCTAACATCTTGATTTTATCCATACTATATATTTTATTAATATTTTATTATTTAGGAAAAAAACAACTTAAAAAATAATATCTAATATATATATATAAAATGAGTAATCCTCGTATTACAGAGAACCAGTTGAAAGCACTTGAACGAAAGTCAAAAGCAGGGTGGGCGTGTTATTATTCCATTAAAGGAAGATATGACGACATTTGTGATTATACCCACAGATTAAAAGAACGAAATAAGGAACTCTATGATAAACTTAAATCAGGAGAGAATGTAGATGATATTAACTACTTAAAATCTCAATTTATAGAGATGTATGATAAATTAAAAGATTATACAGATTGTCCTATATGTCTTGAAACAATTTCCAAAGAGAATGCTAAACTTACTAATTGCGGTCATCTATTCTGTATAACTTGTTATGATAAAATAGACAATTGTGCTATATGCCGTAAAAAACTTTATAAACCTCGCACTTAATTTGTAAATTAGTATTGTAGTAATATTGTTAGAATACTAATTTTTCTATTTTCTAAAAAATTGTCCGTCCTTTTCTTCAATACCTAACTTATCAAAAATCTCTGCTATTTCACTATCTTCACTTTCATATTCAGTTTCATTTGGGTCATTACCTACCGCACTTTGTCCTGCTTGTGCTTGGGCGACCATATCAGGTGTAATACCAATTTGGTTAAGTAATTGTTCTGCTGTTCTATCGCCTTCTTGTTGAACGCTTCCTGTAATATGTGGTTGTGTTGCTGGGTGATGGTCTTGTGCTATTTGTTGGGTAATAACATCACCTATTCTTGCTGTGGGGTCTGCTTCACCAAAAGCACCTATACTTCTTTGGAAATATTGCCCTGCTTGTGCTTGAACTATACTTGGGTCTAATGGTTGGAATAATTCACTCTTTTCCTCACCAAAATCAGTAGGCAGACGAGTAGGCATTCTCGCACCGCTTCTATTGCTAATATCGCTCAACTTCCTTTTACTCATTATATATAAATACAGATATAAAAATAATTATATAATTATATTATATAATGGATTTAGAAGAACTCTCTAAAATAGTTGCGACAACCACACACAACCTAAAACAGAATAAAACAGACGATTACTTCCTGTTTCAGTTCATCGGTAGTATAATGGATTTAGTGGATTTTAAAGATAAATGTTGCCTAACTGATAATGGTAGAAATATGCTATTATATTCAGGTTTCAATAAAGCACTAAAAGAAGGTAATGAAACTGACGAACAGAAAAAAGAAGTATTTAAGGCAACACTTTATTTATTTATTGGATTTACTTTAAGCGTCTTATTTATTGGTTTTATGGGAACAAAAGAAATGGAAGAAAATAAACCATTATGGGAACACATACCCACAGATGTATTAGAATTAATGGACGAAGTATTGGAATTGCTTAAAAAGAAATTACCAGTATATAAGGGACTATTAGAACATCTTACTAAATGTCTTGATGAAGAATATGCTAAAATATTCAATAGTGAGAAAAGAGTAGTTTTTAACAGAGATATTTTTAATGAACCTGTTATAACACTTGGAGATGAAGAAGGAATTGATGTAATTAAAGCGAGTGCTGTTGAAGTTAAATAGATTGTTCTATTTCATCACCTATTACTATTTTAGGTAATTCATTTAAATATATTTCCTCTCTATCACCACCTTTATATACAACCATATCAGGTTGCCTTTTACTTAACCTTAATTCCATATCTTTTTCAGTATAACATTTCTTATGGTATTGTTCTCGTCTTATCCAAAAAGTCGGTTTCATATTAACCCTTTCTGCTACGAAACATTCCTTTACAATTTCCTCTCGGCATTTACAGCAAAATTGGATTTCCATTTTTCCAACATTCACATCTTCACACTCATATAAAGTGGTTTCCCATATTATATTATCCATATTTATAATATAATATTAGATTATCTATTTTCCCTAAATAATAACTTATAGTGATAAATAATGTTTTCCAGCATTCGCTCCTAAACCGAGATTGTCTTGTTCGGCACTAATGTAAGCACTATCGGTTAATTGTATTGGGTCTTCTTTTACTTTTTTTGGTCGTCCTCGTCCTTGTTTTTTAGGTGCTGGGGTTAATGGTGTATGTGTTAGGTGTTTTTCTAAATTAGAAATATTCGTTGCTAATTCTCCTGCTTTTACTTGTAAATGTTTGTGTGATTGATATGATGGTTGAGTGTGTTTCATACTTAACATTTCATTAGCAGTTTCAACAGGAGGCATAATCCAATTACCAGCGATGTCTTGAACGGCACTTACAACTGGTCGTTTTCCAACTCTGCGTCTAATATGTTGCTTTGCTTGTTCTACTTTCTCTTCTAAATGTCCTACTGAACCACCTTGACTAATGCTAATGGTTTCTCCACTCATTTCATTAGGTAATACTTGCGGTGTTGTTCCTCTTAATCCACTTCCTTTTTTATATTCTGCTTTACAATCAGGGTGTCTTAAAGCATCTCTATAATTCATTCCGTTCTTGGAAGCGAACGATTTTACGAAGTCGGTCCATTTATTCGGCATTCTATATAATTACTAAATATAATAAATTATATAATAATCATATCGTTTTTTAATTTCATATTCCAACATACCCATAATGTATAAAACAGACATTTACTATTATCTCCTTCGTATTTTTCATAATTGTATTTTTCCTGTGGTATTAACAACTGAAACTTTCCATCTTGTAAATCTTTAAAATATTTTGTCTGTATTGTGGTAGTAGGATATAATAACATAAATGGTATATTATGTTCTATCAATCTATCCATTATTCTTTTCTTTATTTTTACAATCCTTTCACTTTATAAGGTGGATTATCAACAACCACAACATCATCATACATAGTATTAAAAAAATCCTCGTTCTTATGTATTACTTTAAATCCCTTTTCTGTTAAATACTTTCCTGCGTATCCATCATTATAAAAAGGCAACCAATATGTTTTTTCTCTATCCATAAATGGTATTACTTTATCCCATACTCTTTTAGGTGTATTCCAGTCATTACTTTCTGTATGTTTCCATCTTCCATTAACAGACATTATATATATATTACCACAATAATTTATCGGCATAATACCCAGCACTTCCTTCTTTATGTCTGTCTTTTTCGTGCCGTTTTTTATATAATGCCCTGCGTTTATCAGCATATTCTTTACCTTTTTCTTTCCAATAAGTAGGATAATCTTTATATCCATAACCTCCAACACTCATAATATACTGGTTATTCCAATCTAATACATCTATTTTCTTACCCTTTTTAGTTGATGGTCTTACTTTTACACCTAACTTTTTTGCTTGTCTTTTCGTATATGGTAATATTTGATATGGCGTTCCCATTCCTATCATTTTTAATGGATTAATTCGTTCTAAAACATTTACAGAATGTTCTATTAAAGGATTACTAAACCAATTAGATTTAATTTTCTCTGTTTCTTTTCCTTTCTGTAATGGACTTAATACTGAAACAGGGTCGCCACCAGTTCTAATATCAGTTTGATTTTCAGGCACAACATCGCCACTAATTAAATCTGCTGGTAAAGTTGGTTTATTTAATGTAATTACTTCACTCGTATCTCGTCCCAATTTTTCCGCCCATCTCGCACCTTGCGAATGTCCCATCGTTATAATATTTTTCTTACCATATTTGTCTTCTGCTTGGCGTTGTATTTTTCTTGCGTGTTTAAATCGTTCTCCTCTATGACCGAAGTTCATACTTAAATTAGTCCCCCAATCCTGTATGCTGTCTGTTCCTCTATGAACTACAATTGCTTTTTCTAATTTTGGATTATAATAAACTTGAACTCGTTGCCCTGATAAAGTATTATACACTTTATAATCACCATAATCAGCAGTTTTCTTTTCATAAGATTTTTCCAATAATTTATTTATATCTTCTGCTGGTAATCCTAAACCTTCTATTTTCTTAAATGCTGGTAAATTAGCAGTCCCTTTTATTTCCTGTTTCTTTTTTATCTGTTTTTTCATATTTTTAGGGTCTATTTCTTTTGGTGTTAATGGTGTATCTTTTGTAATCTTTTTTGTTGGTCTATACACAGGATAATCTTTACCACCTACATCTTTCCATTCTTCTTTAAACCATCTATCTAATCCTTTTTTAGTTGGTTTCTTTCCGCTGTATGTTCCACCTAATTCTTTATACATTTTTACAATAGCACCGCTTCTATAAGCACTTGGTTTTTTATAAATTGTATCAATATAGTTTTTTACTTGGTCGTATAACTCCTCATCATCAGGTTTATTTACCATTATTATATATACTAATATGATATTATATTATTATATACTAATTCTAAAATTATCCCATAAAATATTTGCGAACCATATTTTTATTAACCATATTAATCCTCCCATCTTATATTTCAGTTATATTTTTATCTTTGTCTAAATCCTCACTTTCTTCCTTTTCTTCTGTTGGTTCTAATAATCCTAATTCTTCGCTAAATAATTGTGCTGTTTGTCGCTCTAATGATGGTCTTGGTAATTGATATAATTGTTTTAATTCTGCTTGACTTCCATTAGGAGTTTCTACTGGTGTTATATCAATACAATTTTCAGGTATAGTTGTTAGTGTATCCACACTCAATTTTCGTTTCAGTAAATTACTTGCTTCTACCAACTTAACATATTGACTATATTTTTTGTTTAAATAATCTTTTCCTTCTTCACCTCTATTTTCTCTGCGTAATGATAAGGTCTTAAATAGGTCTATGCTTAAAGTGTAGAAGTCCTTACTCTGTTTTAATTCTAATTCCATATTTGCTTGTATCCCTAAATACAATTCATAAGCAGATAAAATACCCATACACATACCTATTAAACAGGTAATACCACTAATAACTGGTTGTTCTAATAATGGTTGTAATCCCACACTCGCAGTTGAGTTTATTGATGCTAATATGATTAATGGTAATCTAAAATATTTACCATAACCCTTAAAATGATAATACCTTTTTCTGTGGTATTCACTTAAATTAACACAATTAATTCGTAATTTTTCCAATATCTCTTCCACTTCTGCCGTCCAACTCATACTATATATAATATATTAGATTAATTTTACAGCATATCTATTATTGCTATTTGGACTTTATTAGCAACCACTCTTGCGTTGAGTGGGTCTTGTGTATCAATAGTGCTTCCAACAGGTATATTTAATTTAAGTGATAAACTTATTCCTGTTTCCAGTAATCTATTAGCATATATCCAACTTGTTTGCGGTATTTGTATATTTTCAGCAGTAAAACTTGAACCTACCTGTGCTACATAAATAGGAGGAACGAATGACTGGTCTATTAAACCTGTAAGTGTATATACTAACTCTATTGTTGAAGCACCATTACATACCCAACCACCATTTACAGAAGCATTACTAATACCTACACCGCATATATAGGAGTAAAATGGAAAGCAACTAACTTGATTGTTATTTAATCCAGCAGGTTCTCCATAATGTCCTGTTATTGAATTAAGGTCAGGTAATAATATTGTGCTTCCGTCGCTACTATTGTCCCAACCTAATCCTAATGAAAAGGGAGCATATACAGCAACATCATCATTTTTTAAAGGGATACATATAATAGGGTTTAATGATTGCGGTATATTAGGAACACTATTACTTTGTCCTTGCGTTTGTAATATTTGGTTCTGTCCTCCTCCAACATTCAATAATGATAATTCTTCATTTTGGGTTGCTACGGCAGGATTAAGATGTAATTGTAATGTTCCTCCTGATGAAAAGGTTAATTTAGAACCTGTATCTATTACTTGTGTAGCACCATTTTTAGTGGTAAGAAATTGTGTTGCTTGGTCGTAATCAAAATATTCTGTGGTTAATGAAAAATCCTCAATTGTAATAGATGTAGAAGGTGCGAACCTAATATTAGTTCCTCCAACCTCAAAGTTTCCAGCAGTTCCGTATCCGTGAGAAAATAACCCTCTACTTTCAAAATGCCCTGTTGTTGGGACTGACGCAAAAGTGGAAACATTAGTTATATCAAAAGCACCACCATCTAAATTGGTAGTCATAGGATTATCAACACCACCGCCTCCTGATGTTGTATCTACATAATTTTTGGTTGCTAAATCCTGTGCGTTAGTTGGGTCAATAAAATTAACCCCTTTATAAGTTGAAGCACCATTTAAATCAGCAGTTAAAGGGTTAGTTAAAAATCCTGCTACGGCATTATCTACATACTGCTTATTCGCACCATCTTTATTTTGTGTTGGGTCATCTAAATTGTGTATATGATTATTAGTCATATTAAGTGTATTATGAACTTGAATATCACCTCCTCCTGTTCTCTCTCTTAAACTATCAACATAAACATTTTGGGTATTTTGGAGGTCATTTCCACCCATATTGATTGATGCTGTTGCTTGTATTTCACTATTGAGATTTACACCAATATTATCTACTGCTATTGTATTTGTGTTTTTAATACTGGTATTATTGAGATTTATATTGTTAAGTAATTGAATATCATTAGCAGGTGTTAATTCCCTTATTGCGTTAGTTCCTAATGTTGATGTTTGTGTATCACTTGCTAATATAGTATCTTTTACTCTCCAATTACCACTCGTTCCTGCTGTTTGTAATTCTAAATCTACTTCTGTAAATATATTTGTTGATGCTGGGACAATAGTATTGGTTGTCGTAGGAACGAACTGACTACCTAATGTATTATTATCATTACCATTTTGGAAAAATACTATATCGCAGTTAGTAGAACTTATACCACATTCAAAAACTAAAACTCTTACTGATGTGTTAGTTGGGTCTTCTTCATATTTAATACTGGTAATAGGTATATTATCACTTTCACATACATTATTCAATATTCTTATTACACTTCTATCAGGGAACGCTATAACTTCGCATAATACTTCTTGCTTAAATGCGGTGCTTAAACTTCTCAATAAAAACATTATATTACCTTCCATAGCAGTCGCATTAGTCGCCCTTGCTATTTCATATCTAACACCAGCATTAATTCCACCATAATTGTAATATTGCTGTGCGTATGCGTCATTTAATTCTGTGCCTTCTAAATAAAAAGCATTCATTACACCAGCATTAGATATATTAAAGTTATTAGCATCTAAATTAGCGTCCATAGGATTTTTCACTATACCTGCTCCTGATAGTGCTGTATTTTGTGTTGTGCCGTCAGGGAATAAAATATATCCTGCTCCTCCTGCTCCTGTTTGTGTAAAATTAATTGTTTCTACATTTTGTATTTCTCTATTACCAGCACTAACAGAATTAAATATTATATCATTTTCAGTTGATAATCCAGCACTAAATATTTCAGGTGCGGATTGAGAGATTGGGAACTTTAAATAATTAGCATCTAAAAACGCTTCATCTATAACTCCACCATCGTTTAAAGTCCAATAACGAGGATTAAATACTGGGACATTTTCGCTTGGAGGTCTTGTTTCCGCCATTCTTTTATATATATAATAGATATATTTTTAAGAAAACTAATTATATTTCCTAAAAATATTAAGGTAATGTATCATAAGTTATAGCACTTGTTCCATCTTTATCTTCTTCAAAAACCAAAGTTCCACCTGCGGTGCTTCGTGCTAAATACTCAAAGCAGAAGGTCGCTCTATTATCTCCTCCCTGATGTCTAAATAAAATAGACATTTTCTTATCTGTTCCGTATGTAAAAAATAAATTAGAATTAATATTAATCATTTGGTAAGCATACACCATATTATTTGTTCCTATATAACTACCACCATTATTGAGAGGAAATTGTGTTGGACTACTTACACCACTCCATAAACCGCTCGGCATATAATAGGGATTTATTTTTAAAATACCACTCGCCATAGCAGTTGAACCTGAATTATTCCAACTGGCGAAGCAGTTATAACGGATTAATACATAATCCAAAGCACTCCAATTACCACCGAAATTAAATCTAACAGCACCCATATAACCCTGTGTAGAGTTCTGTGAAGCACTTAAATTAGAATAAATAGGTGTAAAATGCTCTGTATGTGGTTGTCCTGATGTGATAGAACTAATTTCACCATTAGAACCAATAGTCATATCCACATTTGTATATGAACCAGCAGTAGCACCAGTATAAGCGGAGGATTGTAATGTTCCATTATTATATTCTACATTTGTATCAATATGTATTCCAGCAGGGAACTTCTCCCTATGTTCTGCCTGTGCTGTTGGATAAGTTAAATATGTTTCATCTAATACATTTTCCGTAATACCACCGATAGTTCCATACTCAAAATCCTTTGGGTTAAAAACAGGGACATTTTCCTTTGGAGGTCTATATTCACTCATCTTTATATATTATGTTTATATAATTATTTAGTAATTAAAAAATATAGTATTAATATATATTATAATGAGTGGTAAAAAAGAAGCACCCAAAAAACCTGAAATAGTTAATTGGTATGAGAAAATACCTAAAAAGTTCCTTCCTAAATCTCATAACCCTTACTATCATTTACACCATATAAAACTGCCTTTTCGTATGTTAATTACAGGCAGTAGCGGTAGTGGTAAGACACAGACACTATTAAGTCTGCTCCACAATATGCCGAAAACATTTGAGAAGATAATTATTACAACAAAAAATAAAGATGAACCACTATATAACTGGTTAGATGAAAAGTTTGAAAAAGAAGGTGGTTTTGAGATGAGAGAAATTGATAAAGATGGATTACCTGATTTAGACAAGTTTGATAAGGAATGTAATAACCTTTTAGTGATGGACGATTTGGTAGGAGAAAAGAACCAAAAACCTATGGAACAATTTTTTTTAAGAGCAAGAAAAAAAGGGTGTTCGTTAGTGTATATAACTCAATCTTATTATGCTGTTCCAAGAATGATTAGAAGTAATTTAACATACCTGATTATTAAACAAGTATCCAGTATGAAAAATCTTACTATGATAATGCGAGAATATGATTTAGGAATTGATAGACAGGAATTAATACAGATGTATAAAGAAGCAACAGCAACTAAAAGCGGTTTTTTAATGATAGATTTGGAAGCAGATGAAGGCAAGAAGTTTAGAAAGGATTTTGATGGATATTTTGATGTGGAAAGTTTAGGTGAAAAAGAGGGGTAAATTACAGAAATAATATTTGTCTTAAATGGTTAAATCAATAATTTTTTATTTAGAATTACTGATTTTTATAAAATTAATATCTATTTATACTATATAAAGATGTCTGTTCCAAGCGGTTATGGGAGCATAATGATACGAAATCTGCGAAAACCCACCGATTACAAAAAAGCGGTGATTACGCAGGACGAATTATTGAAGACGGCAATTGCTAATGATGCTAATATAGCAAAGGCAAGACAAGAGATTAGATTAGGCATACCTCCACCTGTTCCTGATGCTAATTTAAAAACAGCAGAAGAATTAGCGTTAGATGTTGGTAAGCAAGAAAGCGATGCTGTTAAAAATCTATTGGATTTAGGATTTAGATATGATGATGCTTCTAAAATAGTAGCATCTCTTACTGGTGATGAATTGTTTAAACTTAACCAAAATATACCAGCAATTAAGAGCGATTTTAGCAAGAAGTATGATATAAGATTGATTACTCCTACCTTTTTTGTTGATTTTTTGAAGAAGTATATAGAAGAATTGGACGCAAGTAAAGGTGTATCCAGCGGTTATGGTTTAGGATATATTAAGGATAAGTTTGATGAGTTAATTGATACTACTAACGAATTACGAGCAGTCATTCCTACCAAAGACCAAGTAAGTAGTTTAGAAGATGTTATGAGAAGTGCTTTTAGCGATTTACCTGATGTTATTATTCGTCCTATTATGGAACGATTGGAGATTTTAAATACACTATTACCTGATGGTGAAGTATATGGAAAATTAGATGAAATCCAACGAGATAATCCAGCATTAGCATATAAACTAAATCAAGAATTACAAAATGCTTTACAAGGATTACCAAGCAGGGAACAATTTGAAAGGATATTAATGGATATTCAAGACCGCAGAGTAAGCAACGATACTGCTTTAAGAAAGATTGAAGATGCGGTTAATGATATGGACGCATCACAGACTTCTCAATTAGCACAGATTATAGGTTTAATTAATGATGTAAAAGGAGAGGTTAGAGAAGGTAAATATGTAAGTGGTGAAGTATCGTATGCGACAGAAGTTCCTGTTGGTGATGATGCTATAACTTTTGGTATTAGTGCTTTGGATAATAAAACTATTGTAAGAGTATCAGGCACAGGAGAATTAATTAAGCAGACAAAAGCAGATTTAGATGCTTTGAATAATTTTTATGTAAGTCAAGGTTATAGTAATCCACATCTATCCGTTAGAACATTAGCAAAATATATTAAGGATAATTCAATTCCTAATTTAGTCCAAATTATTAATAGTGGTGAAGTAGAAGGAGCAGAAGGAATGAAAGAAGGAGGTGTTCCATCTGTCGTAGGTAAAACGG
>Ga0102957_1000487_pt1 | contig 12056 bp, 9 predicted proteins | sample SalPon2_A_H2O_MG_2_FD_84517 | JGI IMG/M metagenome (GOLD analysis project Ga0102957, IMG submission 84517) | Salt pond water microbial communities from South San Francisco under conditions of wetland restoration - Salt Pond MetaG SF2_A_H2O_MG | ecosystem: Environmental > Aquatic > Non-marine... | reverse complement strand
CGCTTCCTACGAGGTGGCTCAGGAGTTTGTGGTTCGGCATCAGGAACTTGCGAGAGATACCAAGCCTCTTCTTCAGGAGTTAATCTTTTATTACCCCGCATAGCGGGTCCGATAGATTCAGATTCAGGAATCATTATTTCCGTGATACATTTTAACGAACCAATGTAGCCCGCAACATTAGTAGGTGGATTTTCCTCTGGCATCTCATCTGCGTAAAACAAAAGTTCGGAGCGATGTCGTCCTGAACCAAAATCCCTCCAACCAAATTCGCTATATCCTCGGTTTAAGCCCGCTACCCAAAATTCTATTTCCGCACGAGCCTCCTCAGCCGAATCAGCATAGAAATAAAATCCGCTTTGCATTTGCACAGTGCGGTTTTTCTGCGACCATTTCCAATTAAAAATCTTGGTTTCCGAGGGTTTTTGCATCCAATTAATTGGAGTAGGCAACGGCATGATTACGCCCCGCATTTTTTCTGGTGATAACGAATCGCTTCTCGGTTGTAAGCCTTGAAATCTTCACCACAATCAGGACACTGGATGGTTAATCCGAACTTTTCTAAGGTATCAATTTTTTGGGATTTTTCCGACAGACTCTCATCAGAATAATTACAGCCATAACATCGCCATTTGAGTCCCTTTCCACTTGATTCTCTCATGAACAAGGTTTCTGAACCACATACAGGACATCCCCGCTCTCCGTGAATGTTCATTTTAGGGAATCTTCGCAGCATGGCTTCAATATAGGCTTCTTCCGTAGGATAGTAATCTCCTCTTTCATTAGGTTGCATCGGTCGTAGCGAACCCCAGTCTTCGGCATTCCATTCCGCCTCATCACCAATGTGCTCCGGCTTTTCTTCCTTCCACTTGATGTCGTCCCAATCCTCTGGCACAGATTCTGAGTCAAACTCCAATTTGTCTACTACGGTCGCAAGTTGTAACAACTCATTGTAGGCTTCTGCCCAATACTCATCTCGGTAAGTGACGGTTTTATCTTCATGAGTCCACAACCAGATTTCTACGCTGGCCGCTGTAAATTGCACTGTGGCATGATGTTTCAACCTCAGGTTCAAGTCATCGGTAAATTCTACCAACTGCCATGTGGTATCGTAATCAGCGGTCGCAATGTGACGATACAAGGCTGGATGACCTTCATAATCAATCAATTCCCAGTTTTCTGGGCCGTCAGTGTCTTCGGCTGCAAATTGATTCCAATGCTCAATCATTTCCTCATCAGTCATATGTCGCCAATGTATGTTGTTTTTCAAGTTAAGGCCCATAGGCTGGTAATCTCGGAAGTAACCGATGGCAGATAAATTATTTTTAATACTCCCGTCTTGAGTCTTGTTAAACCTTATATCTCTGTTTTCCCAAGTAATTTCTAAGGGATTAATAGCCACAGGAGGAATTTCTTCATACACAATGTTTTCTTGAGGGACACCCCCTAAGATTTCTATTTCGCCTATAAGTGTCGTTGGACCACTACTTCTCTTTGTTTTTGAAAGTTTCAGTGGACGCCATCCTTTTGTCTTAAGTAACTTTATAGTTTGGTATTTGATACCCGCCATAGTAATGTTCCAACGAACTGTGAGGTCAGCCGCAAATACTACGCCCTTCATATCAAATATGATGGTATTTTTATTTTTCCTTCTTCCCGCTCTATAACCCCCATGTGTTTTCATTATTTCAATAAGGTCTTCTAATTTTGATTCCTTATTAGCAGTAGGAATAAAGGGACATTCTACACTCACTATGTCGTCATTAGGATAAGTTTGCTGTAAAATTGTAGGTTTGCCTTGTTGCTCTCCATGACTTATCCGATTAGATTGTAATAGATTTACCCCATAGGTAATTTTAGAGGGTCCAAGAATAGTTCTCACACCATATATCCCAGAAAAATTGATTTTGAATAGGCTGTTAGTTAGCAACTCCTCGTTAGTGCGTTCCACTTTTCCTTTGTCATTAGTGAATCTGGATTCAAAAATGTCTATCAGTTCTTCCAGAGAATTGATTTCATGAACGGGCAAACCATCCCATTCATCATCTGATTCGGCACGATACTTGCGAACTACGGCTCTGATGTCGTCACTGTAACGAGCCGATTGTTTTCCAGCCTTCGTTGCGGCTGCTTTTTGTCGCTTGGCTTTGGCGTATAATCCTTTGTCTTTCAAAGCCTCTACTGCTTTGGCTGGGAAATAAGGTTCACCTGTATCAGAAGAGTTCTTACCAGAGGCTGTCCGCCATTTTTGTTGGCTCCAGTTGCTCAAATTTTTCTGGGATTGAGTTTTCTGGCCCTTGTAAGCGGCTAAACCCCGCTTTTCACAAGCCGCCTCATATTGGCGTTTTAACTCTTGTGATTTGCGAGCCGACCATTGACCCGCCTTTGTTCCCATGATTGCCTGAGCCTTGATTTTCTTTTTGAGTCGTCTACGAATTGCGGCTTGGGCTTTGCCATAAGTAGCCTCGTAGTTGTCTTCGGCTGCAAAACTTGTATTTGCATCCATAGAAATCTCAACAACAAAAACTCCTGAACCTTCTATATCAACAGTCGTGTTTTCGTGAACTTCTAATTTGATGGAAGGGTTGTTGTATTTTGTTCGCAAATCATTTTGTAAATCTGCAACTCTTTTCAAAGATTCTTGAGTTAATTTGTTAAACTTTACTGGCCCATCATCCCATTCTTCATCAATGTAATATCTTAAATCCGTGTCGCTAATTGCGATGGCTTGGAAGTATCGGTCATTTGCTTCTTTATTCCGCCCTCCATAACCAGAGTTTAAGCGAATCCTACTGTTAATTTCTCGTTGTAAGTATTTTTCTCTATCAACAGACCTCTTCATAACCGAAAAACGATTCCAAATATCCTTTACGATGTTTGAAAATAATTTTGAGTTGTAATCATCTTCCGCCTCAAAAGTTTCAGAATATAGTGGATAAACCATAATAGTCTGCTGAAGGTGACGGAAAGAAAACTCATCTTTTGGTGTTACCAATCCATCGGCTTCAACAAAGCCCATCCATTTCCAAAAATCAACTGTTTCTGGCATAGATTCTAACACAATGTATTCCGCACCTTTATTTACTGCCCAATCCCGAATTGATTCAAACTCTTTTCTTCCTAATCCTTTACTACCCTTAGGAGTTTCCAAAAAATCAATCAAAACGGCTATTTGTCCCTCATAATCTTCGCCGGGAATAGTCCACGCATCAACAATTACTCCTTCGTTTTTAGGAGAATAATAAAACACCTCCTCCGATTCGGCACGGTGACTGGCACTATACTTGTAGGGTTGATACCCAGAAATAGCACTGCTGGTGGTGAGTTCCGAAACGGAATAGTCTTGCAGGGTTTGGTCAGGTTGATAGGGTGCCTGATAGATTTCTCTATTCTCAGCAGAATATGGGCGAGTTTCTTTGTAGCGAGGATAATCACTACTACCCCAAAACCAACCTGTTCGGCCCTTTCGCAAGGTCATGGGTTTGCCACGACTATCAAAGGCCACTTGCGGGCGAGTTCTGTTGATTTCCTCCAGACGATTCGCCAAGTTATCGGCCCAACCTCTGACCCGATGCACACGCTTGGGTTGAGTCACTAATGTTTCAAAACCCGCCTCATCACGATAGATGACTTGCACACGGATAGCGTCTTTTCCCACTCCACGAGATTGATTTTGCTGTTGCCCATAGCGATTGATGCCCGTATAGACTCTAACAAAGTGATTCGCCCGACTCGGAACGGGTCGTTGATAGACCCATTCTTTGACTGGGCGTCTTCGGTAAGTCAAATCCACAGGTTGGAATCGCATGGGACGCAAGAAAGCATCCATCTCCTCCAACGACACGGAGTAGAACTCAGCCATATCCAAACATGGTTTGGCTTGTTATTTAAGTTTCACTCGCTGAGTCATCCTCGTCCTCAGTCGGCACATCACTTGACATTCGGCTCGCCACATAATTTTTTCTTGAATTATTGTGCTCTAAGTTATGAAAAATAATGTCTTGTTCCAAAACATCCCAACAAAAATAGGAATTGTTAAATGAGGCCGTATTTCCATCAAATGAAACTTTCTTATCAACAATAAGCAATTGCAGGTTTTTGTTTTCTTTCTGTCTTTCGCTGAAAAATGAACCCACTTCTTGATAATTCAAGATGGGCAACCCCATTACCATAGCAAAAGGCTTTCCCAATTCATAAAGTCTTTCAAAAACCTGTAATTTTTTAGTGAAGGGCGGATTTGAAACGATGTAATGATATTCTTCATCAGGTTCGTAAGTAAAGAAATCCTGTCCGTTCCAAATATGAGAGTAAATCACTTTGAAACCTGCTTCTCGCAAGCAAAGAACAAACTCACTATTTTCGGTATCAAACGGACACCAAATGGTTAATTCTTCGGGCGGAATGTCGGAGTTAGATTTACTCCGTAAATAAGGAATAATCGCATCCACAAGGATTTTGGGAGTATAGTATTCATCCTTCTCATTCCACGAAGATTTCCTAAGCCAAGTGTGTTCTTCAACCACAACAACACCGCTTAACAGAATGCTTCATTCAAGGATTTCAGCCATGCGGTCGCTCAACAGAAGCAATGCCGATGCCCACAACCCGACAAAAATGCCAAGGTTTTCATCGTGGGCAAAGTAAATGGCAATGCTACCGATGATTGATGCGAGGCTTGCACCCAGTCCAATCTTTTTCCAGTTCATTCATTTCCCTCCAGTCGGTTAATCAGAGTCAATTTAGTGCCGCTAACAGGAAGTCCTGCGGCTCGCAATCGCTCTTTGAGTTCGGATACGGTCAAAGCCGAGAGGTCTTCACGGAGTTCCTCTGCTTCTTCCACTACTGCGTCTTTGACTTCTTCTACAATTTCCTCTACGGAATCGCAGCACTCCACAGAGTCTACCGCAGTTTCTACTACTTCGTCAGCCGCTTCCATGATTTCATCTACGGCACCAGAAAGTTCTACATCAACGCCTGTGGCCTCTTCAATAGCATCTTCTACCGCATCTAAAGTCGTTTCAATCTGGTCTGCAATCTTGCTTCGGTTGTTTTTCCACCAGCGAGCCGCTGCACCAGCGATTACCACGCCAGCCGCACCTGCCAGATACACCATTTCTTGTTCCATGTTTTATACCTCAGGGGTTAATTTAACCATACCGATACTACCTATTTAAGAATGATTACTCAATCTCATCCAGCAAATCATATTGATAACTGACTGTAATCGGATATTCTTGGCGTTCGGAGGAGGTCAAAAACATCACTTGCCACTGACCAGTCGCTACTCGTTCTGACGCAGTTCCGAAATCACCTAACCAAACCCAATTTACGGGGCTAACCAGACCCGATGCTGGTTCTACACCCACCGTCACATCAGGAGCCATGCGAATATCATATCGTTCCAAAAATTGCTCCAGCCGACTCAACATCATAGAACCATCTGCGGCGATTCTGCCCGCAACTCCCGCCGAGGCTGCTACCGAAGCATTGCCTAAAAATCGGTTTGCCAAACCCGCATTCACAAAATCTGGGCGTTCCAGATAGACTCTGAGAGCCTCTACAATTGAGGATTGGTAAAAAGACCCAACTTCTCCGATAGCCAGCGTAGAAGGAAATGAATTGAAATCCACTTGCCACCAAATATCAGCATATTCTGGGTCGGCATCCTCTTGTTGAGCATCGGGACCGGCTTGTTCTCCTCGGCCTTGCACCGAGTCATTGAGTCCAATTAAACTACCATGCAAGGTCATACTATATTCTCGGACTCCCACAAAATTGGGAGTCCAAGTGTTGCCAATCTTGACGATTACTGGACGCATTGTTCCAGACTCATCAGGCAACATCTGATTACTCATGGTTCGCACGGTGGTAGCCAGTCTGCGAGCCAAGGCTGTGGCAGATTCACCTGACCAGATACCTTCCAAAAACTCTGGGACTTTCTGGGCTGCGGTTCGGATGATTTCCCACCGACCAGAACTGGTTCGTTCCATTCCAATGCGGTTTTCTCTTAGAAACAGTTTCATGGTTCGCACTGTGGTGCCGACTCCACGAGCCGCTGCCGTAAAACTTTCGCCATTAGTAATCACTCTGGCGACCGCTACCGCAGCACGATTGGCGGCATCACGAGTTAGTGGCATGGTAATCTGACGGGCGGTTTCCTATTTAAGAGTTAGTGTGTTAGCACAATATAATCGCTACCATCGGGATTGGATTCTCTTCGCAGGTATCCGCCTTTTTCTAATTTTCTCAGGTCAGCATCAGTGATTCGCTTTCCGACCATGGCTCCACGCAGCGTTTTCAGGTCTAAGCGTTCATTGTCTTTGATAATCTCTTTGATGCTTTCAAACAACCGCAGGTCTTCTCCCGATATTCCGGCTTCTAATTCATCCAATGGGAAGTTTTCATGCAGAGTCCGAAGCGACACCAACATAATGTCCATGGCTTCAGTGATATGTGCATCGTCTACGACTGTGGACCCATCTAACCGGGCGAAAGCACGACACAAGTTAGTGAACTCTTGGTATTTTCTCATGTCTTTTTCGCTACGAGCCAAAAACACCTCTTTGAACTCAGGAAGGTTCTTGATATAGCCATGGTATGTGTCACGGATGGCCGATTTGATGTCTTCCGACATTTCGGGACGAATCATAGAAACTTTTCGTAAGTATTCACGGGCGAAAGTTCGCCACATAGTCATTTCCCGTTTAATTTCAGGGTCGTCAAACTTGCCATTCATGGCATCCATAATTTTCTCTTCAATTGCTCGTTCCGCTTCTGGACCACTCAACGACATCTGGGTAAAAATCAGGGTCAATCGGCTCAGAATCTGATAAGTGTAATCACCAAAACTCTCCAGCATATCGGTTTTCTTGTGGGTTTCTCCATCCCAATGACGGGGAGGATTGCCCAAAAACATCATATTGACGCAACCGGGGCGAGAAATATCCATCTGACCTTTCTGCATTTCAAATTTGCCGTTAGCCATGACATTCATCAATTCGCCAAACACCATGTCGTCCCAAGTTTGGAACTCACTCACTGCCAGTCTTTCGTGATTCATCTTAGGAATCAATCCTAATTCAATGCTACTCAAGTCGTCACCACTCATGGCACCAAATAGCCCCGCAATGGTGGACATTTTGCCCGACCCTGCCACACCGACAGGCACCAGCGGTTGCACTACTCGTTCAATGAGATGGTCTTTACCCTCACCCATAGAAGTGACCAGTCCGATATGGAGCAAGTCGCCTTTATTCTGTGGGCTAAGACAATAGAGCATCACGGCTTTCTTCAGGATTTCTGGAGAGTAAAACTCACTCCACAAAGTTTCATCCTGCATCAACAAGTCCAGCGGTCGTATGCCGTTGGCTTTACAGAGGTTCAAAAATCGCTGCAATTGCTCCTCGGTCATTTGTGATTCCGTGTGGTTCTTAAGTTGGTAGACTCGGTGAACCAAAAACACTTTGTCCCGATTAACAATGTGATAGCAACCTTCTACACCAATGTTGGTGCCGTTTCTGAGAGATTCCCTTAGCGTCATCAAAGACTTTTCTAACGCCTCGTTAGTCTGACCCTCTGGCACCGAAGTGCCGTTGTGAATCAAACACTCTACTGCAAAGTTGCCGTCGCTTATCGTGAACCAAATGCCTGTTTCCTCAGGATTGGGACTTCGTGGATTTAGGGGTTGCGTGTCCATCTTGATGCAGATGCCCGAACCCTGATTTTGCCACGAGCCAGTAATCTGACTGCGAAATACAGGTTCAACCGAAATCTGAAACTCAGGATAGCCAGCGACACAAGTTTGGGCGAACTCCCGAATTGCTTCTGGAATTGCTTCGTTCACTCACCATCCCTCCGCCTCCAATTACGGGTATCACCTATATCAAGTCCCACCACAGGGGCAGAGGACAATCTCCCAGAAAATCTGGGGTCTTGCTTACGCTGGAAGAACCAGACCTCTGCCCCCAAAGGGACAGGTGGTGCGATGCGGGGTTGTGAAAGCGGTTCTGCCTCAGTCATCCTGCTTGAGTTGGTCTTCGTGAACCTCAGGAAGAGAGTCACGGTCAGCCGCCCCACGGAAGATTGCGAAGAATTGCTTGTAATCACGGCCAGTCTTTTGGGACTTCTCCATTCGGCGGAGCCAGTCCACGGTGACAGGGAGTGAAACCTCATCGTTGTTGGTCACATTGTCGTTGAGGAAGCGTTGGAAGTCGTTCTGCTCATAGGAACTGAGCCAGATTGTGATTCGGCGGCCCTCAGCAGGTTCGCCTTCGTTTCCGGGTGCAATCATACGGACTGCGGTGCTGACTGAGCCAAGAGGGGATTCAATACCATCGGTATATCCTTCAAGAGTGTAACCCTTATACACATGGTCCATCTCAGGTTTGAAGGTTTCGTAGTTCACCAGAGCACGAGTTGGTCGCTCTGGTTGAAGTTCCTTTAGTTCGCTCAAAAATGCTGCTACATCTGTGTTTGTGTTTTCTGCCATATTTTTCATCTCCATTTTTTGTTTTTTGTTTTTTGTTTTCGCCAGTTTTTGTTGCTGGGCTGATTTTAGATGTGTAGCACGACCTATTTAAGATAAGGCTTTGGAAAGAAACTATTTATACTAACCTGCACACTGCGAGGCTGTTAAGCCCTAAGGTTCAAATACTCGCTCGTCAAATTGAAATAGCAAGACAGACACATAGAGTTTATGGCGGATGAAAGTGCTACTTTGGAAGAGCGAGCCAAGATTCTGGCTGAGGCTACGGGTAGGAGTTACGAGGATGTCTTAACTGACCTTGCTGATGATGGCGTTCTTAATGAATCCAACAAAGCCAAACAGGATTTAGTGACTCAACTCAAAGAAGCGGCTGAATTGATTACCACAGTGCAATCCATTAATCAACAAGTCACCGAAAACACCGTTTTGAACGGCGGAGAAAACAAAACCGAAGTCAAGGTAGAAACCACTTTAGAAGGCGATATTATTGACCGAGCCATTGAATCGGCACAACGCAAGGCTGACAATTTCAAGAAACTGATTCTCACCTTGGCTCCCATTTTCCTATTATTAACGGGTGGTGCAGGATTAGAAGCCCTCGGAGTTACCGACATGGTAGGCTCTAAGGATAACAACTATAACCCTGATACTGGCTGTGTTTCGTTTTGGATGTATGATGACTCGTCTTATGTCTTAGACAACACCATTTATGTTGAAACCACTTTTTATGACGACAATTACTGTGATACGGAATTAGAAGGACATTTTATCGTCAGTTTATTTGTGGACGGAGCCTTTTCTAACCAACAAAACATCAATACTGGCTACTTCCGAGATTATTACGACCTTTCAACCCAATGGGTTGATTTAGCCTCTGGCAATTACCAAATCGCCGTAGAGTTCCACACCGTTGAATGTGAGGATGGCACTTGTGAACACGGCCCTGAATGGGAATCTCCGCACCGACCCAGTTTCTCCATTGATACTGGCACCTCTGATTGTGTCCCTGATTGGTGGTGGAAAGACGAAGCCATTTTTGACCACGACCATAACGGCCAAGGATTCAACAACGACCTTCGTGTGCAAGTTACATTCCGTGATTTGAACCAATGCAACATTCACATGAACAACGGCTACTTTGAAATCATGGTCGGAGATGATTCCCGAATCTTAGAATATAACTTCCATGATGAGTTCGCTATCAACGAACACTACCTTGACCTCGCCCCCGGCGATTATTATGTCACGGTGGATTATTACACCTATGACGGTTCGTCTTGGTCTGGCCCAACCGCATGGGTCACGATGGAATCCGAGCCGACTTGTGCTACGGACTTGATTCACAAAGATGCTGAATTGTATTTGATTAACGGCAACGAATTAGAAGTCGCCATGATTATTCAATCCAACAACGATTGTGAAGACGATATAGATTTCATGTTTAGTCTTTATCACAACGACACTTACCAAAGCACCATTGATTACGGAGTTTTACCTGTTTTCACCGTTTCGGGAACGGGCGAATACCGAATCACTTTGGCTCATAGTGATTGGAAAAACCTCGGAGAAGGACTTTGGAATCTTGAAACCCGATTTAACACCGAATCCGATGGCGAAGTTTGTTGCATAATGACGAACAAAATTGAAATCAAGAACGATTAGGTGATATTATGAAGTTAGTTATCGGTGTTGTTGTGATTTTCACAGGAATTTCTATCTGGGCTACTCGCCGCTCTGATTCAATGCGAAATTATTTAGACCAAAATTATGGGCGTCAGAAAATGGATGCAGTAGGATATTTGGGCGGAGCCTTACAATTAGCAGCCGTGACTGCGGTTTCTCGTGGCTGGCTCGTGAATACTTCCCGAACTTATCATGCTGTTTCTCTGATTGGCTCCACAGGGTTGTTGCTGACTGCATTTTATCACAATGCCATGGCTCCTGTATTAGTCAATGTTATTTGGATGGGCATGAATACTATTGGTATGCTGGAGGAAACTACCAATTTGGACGCATTAGCCGAAGTTAGTTCATTGGTGATAGCATGATTAAAAGATTAGAAATCAATTGTGAATGCGGATTATTGGGTCGCATGGTTGGCACAGAAAATTGGGATGAATCAGGACGGCAGCGAGTAATTTTTCAGTGTTTCTGCCCAACTCCCCGCCCAGCGTGGAACAATCTCTACCAACAATCTTAAATAGCAAGCAGGGTAAATAGATACTATGCCTGTCCAAAACGGTGACCGTGTTCTGGCAGTAAATGTTTCTACGGGTGCAACCAGCCTTATTACTATTCCACCCACCGACCCCTCTATTCGTCCTATCCTTACCGACCCTAATTATGGTCAAATGACTATTCCGAATCTGGTTCGTCAATCCATGGATGGTCTAATTCAAGAATCAAACATCCAAGTTTATGTAGACCGAATGTCTGAAGATATGGCTCGTGCCGTTGCTCGTGTTCCTTACTTAGATTATATGGAGGGCGATGCCGATACTTTGGTCTATGTCGCTACTAACCAGTTTGACCCCAGCCTTGATTATATTGTAGTGCAATCATCTGAAGACGCAGATGCTGTGCGAACCGTTGGAAGCACAGTTAATCTCGGAGGAAGTGGTGCTGGTGGTCGTGGCGGTGGAGGCGGCGGTGGTCGCACAGGAAGTGGCGGAGAGCGTGGTGAGGAAGGAGAAGGTTCTGATGAAGGTGAAGGTGAACGAGAAAGCGACCCGCTTGATGAACTGCAAATGCCTCCCGGAATGCAACGAGGTGGTAATAATCAAGGCCAAGGCGAAGGTTCAGGTCAGGGTCAAGGACAAGGACAGGGTGATGGCTCTGGTGAAGGCGAAGGAGAAGGCCAAGGACAAGGACAAGGACAAGGTGGCCCAACAGGAGCAGGAGGAAACACTGCTGGACAAGGGCAGGGACAAGGACAAGGTTCAGGCTCTGGAAGCGGTAGTGGCTCAGGGCAAGGACAAGGAAATGGTTCAGGGCAGGGCGAAGGTTCTGGCTCTGGACAAGGTAGCGGTCAAGGCCAAGGCTCTGGTTCAGGCTCTGGTAGCGGAAGTGGTTCTGGTTCTGGTTCAGGAAGTGGAAGTGGCTCAGGTCAAGGACAAGGACAAGGGCAGGGACAAGGACAAGGTGATTCAGGAGATTCTGGGCAGCCCCAACAAGGTGGTCCAACAGGTTCAGGAGGAAATACAGCACCTCAGGGAATGCAACCCGGTCCAATTGATTCTGGAAATCAAGCCACAGGCGGACCAGAAACTGGCGGTCAATCTCAACCTACATTAGAAGAACTTTTGGAGCAACTGCAACAAGAATTAGATTCACGGCAACAACCCTCGGATGAACCAAGTGAACCGAGTGAACCAGTAACAACTGATAACATGATGCCTCCCGAACCAAGCGATGAGCCAAGTGAACCGGGTGAGCCGAGTGATAATCCTTTGAATCCCGAAGGAGAATGGGACATAGTGGATGAGTTGCGGGAACAAGACCAACCTTCTACTCCCAGCGACGGACCCTACTCAGATTTAACTGATGAAGAACTTCAGCGATTGATTGAAGAAAT
>Ga0102957_1000486_pt1 | contig 12057 bp, 8 predicted proteins | sample SalPon2_A_H2O_MG_2_FD_84517 | JGI IMG/M metagenome (GOLD analysis project Ga0102957, IMG submission 84517) | Salt pond water microbial communities from South San Francisco under conditions of wetland restoration - Salt Pond MetaG SF2_A_H2O_MG | ecosystem: Environmental > Aquatic > Non-marine... | reverse complement strand
TGAGAAACTAGGGTTTGCCCCTAATAAGTCAGAAGCACCTGTAGCATCTTCTAGGGATGATCTTCTAGCTGATACACCAGAGAATGCCCAAGAGGTTCTTGGTATCACAGATGAGATGAAAGAAGAGTGGCGCAACTCTAAACCTAAAAGAAAACAGGTTAGAACTCCACAGCTTCAAGAAGGTCTGAAAGCTTACTTAGAAAACGAGATTACTTACAACGAGTACTTAGAACTTGCTGACGGTTTTAGACCTATAGTCCCTATTAAAGAAGCTCCTGAGCTTCCTACTACAATGGACATTGTATCTTCGTTGACACCTAATCAGGTTAAAAAAGGTGTTATAGGTGTAACTAAAAACATAGAAGATGGTACAAGGGTTGCGTCAAGACTAGATATTAATGCTTACGAAAACTTTGATACTTGGGTTGTATCTTTTCACGATGGTTTAAATGATTCGTTATCAGGAGCTTCTGTAGGATACGGTCAAGTAGCTGTGTTGAACAACGTAAGTTTTAAAACAAACCCTAAGGGTGCTGCCAACATTGCTAAGGGTAAAGGTAAAGCAACTATCGCTAGAATCTTTGGTGACTACGAGAATGCTGATCCAGAAGCTGTACATCAGATGGCTAAAGAAATATTAGCTGACCCTGAAAGTGAGTGGGTACAAGTTGGTATGAACCCGTTCAGACACTCTTTCTTCTATGATAAAGCAGACGGTATGCCAGTAACAGAGGCAAGTCAAATTATTCAGGTTGGACCTCTTGTCTTAGCAAAGAACGTTAAGAAGGTTTCTAGGGATGACCCAGAATTTAGTTTTTTACTAAACAAAAACGATCCAGAAAGTATTAAAAACTACAACCAAGGTGGTGCAGTTATGAACGAACAAATGGAAATGGCATTCATGGCTGAAGGTGGCCTAAGAGATGATGGATTAAGTGTAGATCCAGTATCAGGTAACGATATACCTAATGGCTCAATGGCTGAAGAAGTAAGAGATGACATTCCTGCACAATTATCTGAAGGTGAGTATGTAGTTCCTGCTGACGTTGTTCGATTCTACGGTGTAAAATTCTTTGAGGATCTACGAGAAGAAGCTAAACGTGGCCTAGCAGAAATGGAATCAAATGGTCGTATTGGCGGTGAGCCTGTTCCTGCAGGTGGACCACAAGTAAATGAAGCACCTGTAACAGAACAAGAGATGGCTGCACTTAGAGAACTTGCTTTAGAAATGAATGTAGGTGGTATGGTTCCTAGTACAAATCCTAACATGCAACCACCACCACAAGCTGTAGGAAATGCTGCACCACAACAACCACAAATGATGAATAAAGGCGGTACTGTTCTTGGCTTCCAAAGTGCAGGAGATACAGGAACCACATCTGATGCGCTGTCTGCTGTTCAATCAGAACCACTCACTGGCGGTGGCTTAGGTTTTTCACTCTTTGGTCCTTACACAAACGATGGTAGTTTACCTACTGGATTTGGTGATGACACAAAAACTACTCCTTTTGAAGAAGGACAGATTGTAGAACTTTACAAAGATGGCAAAGTATTGTCCTTTGTTATGATGAGAGACTATCAAGACTACCTTGATAAGATAGCAGAAGGTTGGTTGACCAAAGAACAAAAAGACGCTAAACTTGCAGAAGAAGGTCCGTCTATTGCTGGCCCTGATACTACTACTACAACAACAGACGATACCACTGCAAGCACAACAGATAGCTCTGACGATAGAACAGACTACAGAAAATTTACTACTGAGTCTAAACCAACGCTTACTAAGAACGTTGCTGATATGACAGATGACGAACTTAAAGTTGCTCTGGAGGGTATGAATATTGTTGGTCGAACAGGTTCAACTCTAGCCTATACAATGGGTCTTCCAGTAGGTGCTCTTGTTGGTTCCCAACTAGCTTCTAATTATAATAACATGTTAGAAGTTGCTAGAGACAGAAACCTTATCTCTGAAAAAGAGTATGGAGATAAACGTAAAGGAAGTATCTTTGGCGGTGAAAAGAGCCTCTTTGATAATCTAATTGATAGATCAAATAAAAACAAAGAACTAGGAACTAGCAATAAAAAAGGTATAGACTTTGGAGATACTTGGTTAGGTGACTTACTAGGCTTTGATGGTAAAGCAGGTGTTCAAGGACCAAGTCTATCAGAGTCATTTGGTGGAGCACGTAGAGATCAAACTGCACTTACACCTTCAAGCACTTACGCTGCCCCTACTACAGGTGCTACTGCACCAGGTGATATGGGTGATGGTCTAAGAGGATCAGGATCTACGTCTTCTGCTCCTAAGACACAAGCAGAAAAGACTGCAGCAGCTAACACAGCAGTATCAAACCTACAAGCAGCTCAACAAAGGGCAGAGTCTGCGTCAGGATCTGATGATATTAGGGAGCAGTACGAAGCAAACATGGCAAGAGCAGAAGCAAGTAGAGAAGCTACTAGGGCTATTCAAGAAGCTTCAGGTTGGTCTGGTGGATTCTTCGGTAGTGCTTCAAACCCTAACTGGAGAGATGCGGCTGCTTCAGGTGGTCTAATGTCCAACAAGAAAAATAAGAAAAAGAAATAACTACTACTAGTAACGATAAGGCTACCCAGCAATAGTGCTGGCCCCAACATAAGGAAAACAAAATGAATGTAGCAGTAAAAGCAACCCCTAAGAACGCAGGTTTTGTAGATCGTGGTTTTAACCATGCAGAACGTAAGCGTAAAATGGAAGAAGAAGAAAGAGAAATTGCTAGACTAGAGGCAGAAGCTCGTGGTGAGGAGTATGTTGAAGAAAGTGAACCCAGTGGCGAAAGTACTGAGGACACCCAGGTACAAACCTCAAGTGATACCCAACAAGAAGAACAAGCATCCCAGGAAGGGGAAACACAGGAAGACGATGACACAGCAGGATTAAGTGCTGAAGAGAAGTCTTTCAAGAAACGCTACGGTGACTTACGTAGACATATGCAAGAAAAAGAGAAAGAGTGGAATAACAGACTTGAATCTCTTGAGAAGCGTAAAGCAAAAGATAGTATTGTTCCTCCTAAGTCTAGTGAAGACATTGAAGAGTGGGCAAAGAAATACCCAGACGTTGCAGGTATTGTTGAAAAGATTGCTTCAGAAAAAGCAAAAGAAATGTTCAGTAAAGCAGAAGAACGTCTGAAAGAATTAGATGAAGCTCATAATGAAGCTCTACGAATGAAAGCAGAGAATGTTATTCGTAAGTCTCATGATGACTTTGATGAATTAAGACAGTCAGAAGACTTTCATAACTGGGCAGAAGAACAACCTAAATGGGTTAAAGATGCTCTATATGAAAACATGGATGACCCTGCATCCGTAATTCGTGTGATTGATCTTTATAAAGTTGATAACGATTTGACTCCTGCAGCAAGAAGAAACACTAAGAAAGCTGCAGCGTCTACCGTTTCAAAAGGAACTCGTACCTCTATAGATGCTAAAGGTGTGTCAGGCCAAATCAAAGAGTCTGACGTAGCTAAAATGTCAGCTAAAGAGTTTGAGTCACGTCAAGATGATATTTCAGAAGCAATGAGATCTGGAAAGTTTATCTATGACATTTCTGGTGCTGCCAGATAAAGTGTTGACACTTTAAAAGTGTTACATATAACTACGTGTATCTAAGTAAAGCCTCCTTTGTGGACTACCTTTACTGATACTTTTTCACAAAAAGTCTAAACTACAAAGAACTACCTGTTCAAGTATAGGCCCAGTAGGTATTCGGTTGCGCAACTGAGTACCTTTCTGCACCCTAGAAAACGATCAGCCTCTTTCAGGTGTTTAGCTTTCTTTTTAAAGCCAAATATCATGGAGGATTTAACTATGGCTTTTGCATCCGCTTCAGGTTATACCAACCTGCCAAATGGGAACTTTTCCCCAGTCATCTACTCGAAAAAAGTGCAGCTTGCGTTCAGGAAGAGCACAGTTGTAGGTGACATCACGAACTCCGAATATTTCGGGGAGATCGCAAACCAAGGTGATACAGTGAAAATTATGAAGGAACCTGAGATTTCGGTTTCGGCATACACTCGTGGCACTACCATCGCAGCGCAAGATCTTAGTGATGACGATTTCTCGTTAGTCGTTGATAAAGCTAACTATTTTGCTTTCAAGATGGATGATATCGAAGAGGCACACAGCCACATCGACTTCATGAACCTTGCTACCAACCGTGCAGCTTATCGTCTTGCTGACCAGCATGACCAAGAAGTTCTAGGTTACTTGTCAGGTTATGCACAGTCTACATTGCACAGCAATGCTGACACTGTTAACACAACAGTTAACGGCACAAAAGCTGACTCAACTGCAGGTTCAGACGAACTATTGGCAGCTAACAAGCTGAACAAAGGTGACTTTGGTAACATCACTACTTCAGGTGCTGATGACCATTCAATCCCTGTTGCAGCACGTTTGCCAGGTGCAACTGCACTACCAACAGATTACGTTTCACCAACAATGTTGGTTGCTCGTATGGGTCGTCTACTTGATCAACAACAAGTTGACAAAGATGGTCGTTGGATCGTAATTGACCCTGTCATGATGGAAATCTTGATGGACGAAGATTCACGTTTCCTACAATCTGAGTGGGGTGCTTCAGGTGGCCTACGTAACGGTCTAGTCATCAACAACTGGAATGGTTTCAGAGTTTACTCTTCTTCAAACCTACCATCAGTTGGTACTGGTGCTGCTACAACAGGTACAGCAAACCAGAACACTAACTATGGTGTTATCGTTGCAGGTCATGATTCTGCTGTCGCAACTGCGGAGCAAATCAACAAGACTGAGACATACCGTGATCCAGATTCATTCGCTGACATCGTTCGTGGTATGCACCTTTACGGTAGAAAAATCCTACGCCCAGAAGCGTTGGTTACAGCTAAGTACAACTTGGCTTGATAAAATAAAGGAGGGGGCTGCTTCGGTGGCCCTCTTACTCACATGAATCTAGTTTCTTCTGATTACAAAATAGTCCTTAATGACACCCACTCCTTGACTAAAAACGAGTGGGGTGGTGGTCATAGTATAGACAAGCTTCCTAGATACGAAGGTTTTTTGAAGAGCCTAGAAGTAAAAGAAATATTAGACTACGGATGTGCTAACGGTAAGTTCAAAGTCTACATGAATAAAAAGAAACCTGAGTATATTATACAAGAGTATGACCCAGGTATTAGAGGGAAGGATAAAGATCCAACTCCTGCTGACTTTGTAGTTTGTTGTGACGTAATGGAACACGTTGAACCAGACTATCTAGACAATGTAATGAAACACTTACAGAGTTTAGTTAAGAAGGGTGGGTTCTTTAATATCTCTACTAAAGAGGCAATAACTATACTTTCGGATGGAAGTAATGCCCATAAGATTGTAGAGACAGGGGAATGGTGGGTAGACCTATTTAATAAATACTTTGAAGTATTTGATGTAGAGATAAAAAGATTTGAAACAAATTTTAAAGTGCTCCCAAAAGATATTTGATACAATAGTACTTCCTTTAGATAATATAAACTCTGTTAATGATAATCTTCAGGATCATGCTTTTGAGAATACTCTGAAGAAAAGCATAGAACTAAAAGGAATGTTACATCCTATCTTAGTTTGTTTAGATAAAGATTTTAAACAAACAGATATAAGTAAGTTTGAACGTAGACCTGTACCACAAGATATTAAAGAGAAGTACAGATGTTTAATAGGGAACAACAGATATAAGTTTGCTGTAGAAAATGGTTACACTCACATTGAGTGTCATGTAGTAAAAACTTTTGAAGAAGTAAAACGTGCACACCATAAGACACAGATAGAACCTAGAAAGATGTAAGATGGCTACATACGTTGCTTTAACAAATGAATTGCTAAGACGTTTAAACGAAGTCACACTTGATACTGCAGGTGATGGCTTTGATACAGTACGTAACGTACAAGCTCTAGCAAAAGATGCTGTTAATAACTCAATTAGAAGTATCTTACAAACTGGGCAAGAATGGCCTTTCTTAAAGAATACTTACACACAGACATTAACTGCAGGTACAAAAGAGTACAGCTTTCCCTCAGACTACTCTAGCGCAGACTGGGAGACATTCTACATCAAACAGCTTTCAAGCTCTCAGAATGTTCCTTCACACTTACCTGTCATTACATATGATGAGTATATTCAACGTTATAGACAATCAGACGATGTAGGAGATTCTTCAGGTATAGCTGCTCCTACATTAGTTTATCAAACAAATGAAGAGAAGTTTGGTGTTACACCTATTCCTGACGCAGCATACGAAATTGAATATGTGTACTGGTCATATCCGTCAGATCTAACTTTATACGATGATGTTGCCATTATACCTGATCGATTCAAACATGTTCTTATTGATGGTGCTATGATGTACATGATGCGTTTCCGTAGTAATGAGCAAAGCGCAGCCATGCACCAAGGAAACTTTGAGAATGGTATTAAGTCTATGAGAAGAGTTCTTATTGACGAGCCATTAAGGATTAGATCCACTGTAGTAGAAAGAAATAATTCTTCTAATGCTATCTTAGGAAGAGTTAGTTAATGGCTGATAACTTAGCATCCTTCAAAGTATTCTGCCAAGGCGGTCTAAACACTAGTCGTGATGTGTTGTCACAAGGTGAGACTCAACCAGGATCAGCAGTTGCTCTTATTAATTATGAACCTTCTGTTACTGGTGGTTATCGTAAGATCAACGGATTTAGTAACGACTACGGTACAGTTACAGGCACAGGTAACGTCTTAGGTGTTTGTGTAGCTAATGGTGTCAACGATGGTATTCTAGCTTGTCGTACACCTTCTAGTGGATCAGACTACTTACACTACTGGGATACAGCTACATCAGCTTGGGTTGCAGTAACTACTTCTGGTTCACCTACAATGACAGGTGTAACAAAGGTACGCTTCACTAAGTACAACTGGGGTAGTTCAAAGGTAATGCTTACTGATGGCATTAACCCTGCAGCTACATATGATGGTACAACTTATACACAGATCACACACGCAGATGCACCAACAGACCCTAAGTACTCTGCAGTATTTCAGAATCATATGTTCTTAGCAGGTGATCCTAATGAACAAACAAACTTATACTTTAGTGCGCCATATGATGAAACAGACTACAGTGCAGCCAGTGGTGCAGGTGTCATTAACGTAGGTTTTTCTATAGTAGCTATCAAGTCTTTTAGAGATTCACTTTATATTTTTGGCAGTAACAATATCCGTAAAATTGTTGGTAATAATATCTCTAACTTTGTACTACAAGAGGTTACAGACGATCTAGGGTGTATGGCTTCAGATAGTGTTATTGAGATAGGTGGTGACCTACTCTTCTTATCACAAGATGGCTTACGTCCTATTAGTGGTACAGACAAGATTGGTGACGTTAACCTAGAGACAGTATCAAAAGACATTCAGTCTATCTTTACTGACATCGTGTTTGATATTGACCTAGAAGGTTTGAATGCAGTAGTCATACGACAAAAGACACAGTTCCGTTACTTCTTTGCTGCAGCAGACTCACAAGGTATCATCGGTGGCTTTAGACAAACACCTAACGGGTTGCAGTTTGAGTATAGCCAGATGCTAGGTATTACCGCTACAGCTTCAGACAGTGGCTACATTGGTCAGTATGAGTTTGTTATACACGGTGATGCAAATGGTAAAGTGCATAGACAAGAACAAGGCAATGACTTTGATGGTGAAGACATCTTTAGTGTATTCCAAACACCGTTCTTTCATATGCAAGACCCAGAGCAACGTAAAGTGTTCTATACTGTAGCTACATATCTACGTGCTGAAGGTGACAACACAATCGTTATGTCTGCTTTGTATGATTATGAAGATGTAGACACACTAAGTCCAACAAACTTTACTTTAAGCACAGAGGGTGCTGCAGCTTACTATAACGAAGCACTATATGATAGCACCGCAATCTTTGATGGTAACCCTGCCCCAGTTAAACGTACTAACATTTCAGGTTCAGGTAAGTCAGCATCATTTAAATTCGTAACTAATGATTCCAATGCGTCACACAGTATTCAGGGTCTAGTGATCACCTTTGGGGTAGGAGATCGTCTGTGACAACTAAGTACTGTACAAGTTGTAATAAACCTATAGAAAACCCTGTATCTGGACGTAAATTAAGAAGTGATACAGTTACTTGCTCTAGTACTTGTTGGCATAGAGAATATAGATCATCTGATGAAGGCTGGGCTAAAGACTCTATAAGAAAAGCTAAGAAAAGAGCTAGTGTAATAGAAAAAGGTTTTGATATTACGTGGCAGTTTTTACTTGATCTGTTAGAAGAACAAAATAGAAGATGCTCAATTACTGGAATAGAGTTTAGATTCAAAAGCGACTTTGAGGGTAGGATGGATCAATATAGGGCTTCTGTTGACAGAATTGACAGCAATAAGGGATACACAAAAGACAACGTTCAGTTAGTCTGTGCACAGGTAAATATTATGAAGCATCAATCTACAGAGAAAGAACTTCTCTTCTGGGCGACAAAAATAGTGGAAGGGCTAGTTTAAAATGGCAGGTTATTCACGTCAATCAGTAGCTGACATTATCGCTAATGCGGTTATTAAAGCTGCACCAGTTAATGCAGAGTATAACGCAATTCGTGATGCGTTTGCTTTTGCTACAGGTCACAAACACGATGGTAGCTCTACTGAAGGTGCTTACGTACCTCTGATTGCTGACACTGATGCATTAAACAAAGTTGTTGTAGATACAGCTAATAATCGCATAGGTATCTTTACTGAGGTATCTAGTGCTGCAGTAGAACAGATACGTATTCAAGATGGTGCTATTGTTCCTGTAACTGATAACGATATTGACCTTGGTACTTCATCACTAAAATATAAGAACATATATGTAAACGGTATTGCAAGTATTGGCTCCATTACCCTGTCTGGTGGTACAATAGATGATACAGTTATCGGTGGTACAACTCCGAATGCTGGTACATTTACAACCCTTACTGCTACCACAGTTGATCTAAATGGTGGTGCAATAGATGGAACTACTATTGGTGGAACCACAGCCGCTGCAGGTAGTTTTACTACATTAGGTGCTTCAGGTAATGCTACTGTAGGTGGTACTCTAGGTGTAACAGGTGTAACTACACTAGGCACAGCTAACATTACATCTGTAGACATTGCCTCTGGTGCAATGGACAACACTACTATCGGTGCTACAACGGCTGCAGCAGGTACATTTACAGACTTAACTGCTACAGGTACAACTACTCTTACTACAGTAGATATTAACGGTGGTGCTATTGATGGTACTGCAATCGGTGCAAGTAGTGCATCTACTGGTGCCTTTACTACACTGAGTGCTACAGGTACATCTACATTAAGCACAGTAGATATTAACGCAGGTAATATAGATGGTACTATTATCGGTGCTTCTAGTGCTGCTGCTGGTAGCTTTACAACTGTATCGACATCTGGACATGCTACCTTGGCGACTGCTGATATTAATAGTGGGGCTATTGACAATGCTATTATTGGTGCAACAACTCCAGCGGCTATCACAGGCACGACAGTTACAGCAACTTCTTTTGTCGGACCTGTCACAGGTAACATCACAGGAAACGTTACAGGCAACGTAACTGGTGATCTGACAGGTGATGTAACAGGTAACGTTACAGCTTCAAGTGGTTCATCTACATTTAACGATGTGACTATCAACGGCACATTGAACATGGATGCAGCTACTACTGCTACCATTACTAACCTAAGTACTCCTGTAGCTTCAGGAGATGCTGCTTCAAAAGGGTACGTAGACACACAAGTAGCTAACCTAGTTGACTCAGCCCCTGGTACACTAGATACACTAAATGAACTAGCTGCTGCTCTAGGTGATGACCCTAACTTCTCTACAACTATTACAACAAGCATAGCAACCAAGCTCCCACTAGCAGGTGGTACGATGACTGGTGCTATTGCTATGGGTACAAACAAGATCACTGGACTAGGTGATCCTACTGCAGCACAGGATGCAGCTACACAGAACTATGTAACTACTAACTTCCTTGGACTATCTGGTGGCACTATGACAGGTGCTATCGACATGGGTAGCTCTAAGATTACTACTACTTACACACCTACTAATGCTGCTGACCTGACTACTAAAACATACGTAGATGGTATTCTAGGTAGTGCTACAGCCGCTGCTGCAAGTGCTGCTGCTGCAGCTACATCAGAGACTAATGCTGCAACAAGTGAAACTAACGCAGCTAACTCTGAGACTGCTGCTGCCGCAAGTGCAACCAGTGCAGCCGCATCTTATGATAGCTTTGATGACAGATACTTAGGTGCTAAGGCTTCTGCTCCTACACTAGATAACGATGGTGATGCTCTTGTAATCGGTGCACTGTACTTTAACACTACAACAGACACTATGCAGGTGTATGGTGGTTCTGGTTGGACTGCTGCAGGTTCCTCTGTAAACGGTACAACAGATCGTCAGACTTACACTGCTACATCTGGTCAGACTACATTTGCTGCTACTTATGACGCAGGGTATGTAGATGTGTACTTGAATGGTGTAAAGCTTTTACTAGGCACAGACTTTACTGCTACATCAGGTACGTCTATTGTATTAACTACAGGTGCAACTACAGGTGATATTGTTGATATTGTAGCTTATGGTACATTTGTAGTAGCTGATACTTATACTAAGTCACAGGCAGATGCTCGTTACGTTGAAGTAGCTGGCGATACTATGACGGGTACGCTTAACGGTACATCAGCGGTGTTTAGTGGCGATCTGACCGTAGATACTAACACGCTGCACGTTGATAGCACCAATAATAATGTTGGCATTGGGACGAGTTCGCCTAGCGCAAATGCAAAACTTACGTTAGCTGGCGGTGGTATGGAAATCCCAACAGGGTATGGTGTTTTCAATGACAGTGGTGGCGCAAACGCAACTGGTATAAACTTTACTGCGGCTGGCACAAACATTCTTACATTCTTTACTGGCAATGCAGAACGCATGCGCATCGACAGCAGCGGTAACTTGCTGGTGGGTAAGACTGTAGTAAATAACGATGATAACGGCCTGTTAGTTCAACCAAATGGTAACTCTTGGTTTACTGCTACTGGTAATTATCCTCTAGGTATTAACCGCAAAACCTCAGATGGCGCACTTATTACGTTTACTAAAGATCAGGCCACTGTGGGGAGTATTGGGAACGCATCTGGCACTCAGGTTATATATCTTTCGGGTAACCAGAACGCTGTAAAACTTGTTGGCCCTGTTTCTGGGGTTGATAGCCTTGGCCCTTCAAGCACATCTGGTGGAAATAGAGACAACGCAATGGACTTAGGGTGGTCTTCAAACCGCTTCAAAGACCTCTACCTCTCTGGCGGTGTCGTAGAAACAACCACTACAGTTACATACGCATCATCCATTGGTCTTACCTACGACAATGGTTCTATCCAAACAGTCACACTTACAGGTAACGTTACATTCACTGACAGCTTGGCAGATGGTGAGTCTATTGTGCTTATGCTAAATGCTGGTGCAAGCTACACAGTCACATGGCCTACCTTGACATGGGTTACATCTGGTGGTAATGTTGCACCTACACTTACAGCCAATGACACACTAGTATTCTGGAAGATTGGTTCTACACTTTATGGTGCATACGCAGGGTCTTATACATAATGGCAAAACTAGCTAAGTTCTTACAAGGTGTTGCAGGTGCTGCAGGTGGTGCTGGCCTGAATATTGAGGATGTGTTCAGCACTTACTTGTATGAGGGGAATAGCTCTACACAAAGTATTACCAATGGGATTGACCTTAGTGGCGAAGGTGGGTTGGTTTGGACGAAAAGTAGAAACAGTGCTATCGGACATTACCTCTCAGATAGTGAAAGAACAGATATTTCCTACATGCTCTCTTCAAACACAACAGCTGCTGAGAGCAATCACGGAAATACATCTATATCTAGCTATAATTCAGATGGTTACTCATTAGGTTCTGACTTTATAGGTGGAGTAAATGAGTCGGGTAGAACCTAC
>Ga0102957_1000484_pt1 | contig 12060 bp, 15 predicted proteins | sample SalPon2_A_H2O_MG_2_FD_84517 | JGI IMG/M metagenome (GOLD analysis project Ga0102957, IMG submission 84517) | Salt pond water microbial communities from South San Francisco under conditions of wetland restoration - Salt Pond MetaG SF2_A_H2O_MG | ecosystem: Environmental > Aquatic > Non-marine... | reverse complement strand
TTATAATGCCTGCAAACCTAAGAGCAGGTGACGCCGTTAACACATTGCCTGTAGAAGTACTGAAAAATTGACGATATATTTTTACTCTTGACCCTTTCAGTCTTGCGTTTAACACTGTGCTGATTTCTGAATTAGGAACACCACTTAGAGTAATTGAAACTGAATTGGTGCTGGGCTGTATTTCTGTTTTGGTTCTTGATATGTCAATCAGTTTGCCAAGACCTGTGTATGTTTCTAGGTCTTCACTCAATCCTGTTTCTGATATTTCAAAATCTTCTTGGTAGTCTGAGAAACGCCAAATATCAGTGCCTTGGTTGTCTACGTCTATTCTCACAAATAAATTTGTTTGAACACTTGGAAATGCTGTTAAATCTGTATTGGCCATGTTATACCTCTACAAACACAAATGGCCCGCTCCAAGACACTTGGTTCCTGGCAAATATTGTCCACTGCGGAAACTCTATACAGATAATTTCATAACTTTCATTTGTTCCTGGATCAACATCACCATAATACCAAGGAAATTTTGAGAATTTTATTTCTACAGTTTCTGTAGCAGTTTGGCCCAGTGCTTCTATGCCTTCTATGTCTGTGTAAACGTCACTCCACCTTGGTCCTTCTGGCAGTTGAACTGTGATTGTTTTTTTAGGTGTGCCTCTTGACGTTGCTCTTACAGTTCCATCTCTTGCCTGTGTTTGTGCCACAGTGTCAACTCTGTTTATTGCCAGCGTTGATGCATTGTCTATTACCCATTGAAAATTGGCCATCTCTTTATCTCCTACGTGGTATTGAACTACCACCCTTCATTGCTACCGCATGAATTAATTCTGGTTCTCTTGCTATCATGCTTCTGAAACTTGCGGCATCTACTGCATTAATGTTATATGTTACGTTTTGTTGTCCACCCATGCTCATTGGAGTTATGTTAGCAGGACCTGTGATCAGTTCTGGTCCATTTTCACCTGCTATACCAAACTTGCCTGCGCCTAGGTATCCACCATCTGCAAACAATCCACCAAATATCTTTTTAACACCACCAACAATACTGCCAATGATGCCACCACCTGAGCCACCACCTGAGCCACCACCGCCACCAAATATACTGCCTATGGCTGAACCTATAGTTCCTAATATTGATTTGCCTCCACCTGAGCCTCCACCTGAGCCTCCAGCACCAATGCCTCCAAATATGTCAGCAATCAATCTCTTCAATTCTGAACGCAATAACAGTTCTACTAATTCATTAACAAATGACTTCCATTCAAATTTACCAGTTTGAATAAATCCTACTAGAGCATCTTCCATACCCTGTGTTGCAGTTTTGAAAAAGTCTTCTGCTGTTTTGGCTGCATTTGTGGCATCTTCTGCATACTGTTCATAGGCACGTTTCCAACCATATTCAAATGAGCGTTGATGTTCGTATGCTTCTCTGGCAACCTGTTGTTGAGCTTTTATAGCGTCTTCAGTTGCACGAGTAATTTCTTCTATTTTTTCTTTTTCAACTTGTGGTGTGAGTTTTAGATCCTGTATATCCTTGATCTTGTCCTGCATATCACGTGTCAATTTGTAACTGATATCATCTAGCTCTTTTTCAAGAGTGTTCATGTTCAATCTGTCAAATTCACGTTGAGCATCTTTGGTGCCTTCAGTTAAATCTGCTTGGAAGTCTGCTATTTCTTTTGTTGCGTCTGCTGTGGCTTCTGCTAGTCGCACAATTTCAGCATTGGCTGCTCTTTGTGCTTCAACTTCAGCAGTTATTTTTTCAACGTCACTTAATTGAGCTTTATACAGTGCATTTATTTCTGTAATTTCTGATCTTAGTGCATTTGCCTGTTCAGAATTTTCACCATATTTGTTAATGGCTTCTTGTAGTTCTTGATTGACTTCACGTAGTGCTTCTTTATGATCCTGTTCAAACTCTAATAATGCTTCTCTGACTGCACGTTCTTCGTCACTAGCATCAATCATTTCTTTTTCAAGTTCTAAACGTTCTTTGGCATACTGTAAACTGGCCAATAGGTTGTCGTTTTGATCTTTGTAACTGTCACTCATTTTGTCAATTGTTTCTAATTGACGTTTTAATTCATCTGCTGTTTGACTGGTTGCAGTTTTTATGTCTTTTGTAGTGTCAGCAGTTTTTTTGAGTATGCTTTCTATTTCTTCAGCACTCATACCCATTGCTTCCATTTGTTCTCTGGTTAAATTGGTTAGATCCTGAGTGTCTTTCAATGCTTCATTGACTGGGTCTACTGACTCTTGGAATTCTTTTGTTTTTTCTTTGGCGTCATCAATTGCTGAGCCTAATCCAAACCAGGCAGCTGCCCCTGCGGCAACACCACCTGCTAGAGCTACCCAACCTGCTGGTGTAAACAGTGCTGTAGCTCCTGCCAAGGCTGCGGCCACTGTGCCTGCTGTTCTTAGAGCAGTGCCTAAACGAACTACCTGTGTGACCAAGGCAATAACACCTCTAGTAACGGCAGCACCAAATGCGGCTGCCATTAATGTGGCAATCAATCTTAAATTTTCAACTACAACTTTTAGGCCAGTTGCTAATGTTGTTCCTATTGCTCTGGCTATGGCCAGTATTTCTTCTCTGTTGGCAGCAAATAGATCCAGTGCGTCTGCAAGAACCACTTGCAGTGTTTCACCAAATGCTTCACCTACTTCTCTCTTGAATTGGAAGGCAGCATCAGATACCATTGAGAACTGACCAGTTAATGATTTGGCTGCTTTCTCATTACCTGCTACTATTTCATCAAATGATTCTAGGAATTTGTCTCTGGTTTCTTCAGCAGTGTATTCAGCACCTTCTTGGAATCCTAAGAATGCTTTAACACCTCTATCTCTAAATAGGTCAGCGGCGCCTATACCAGCACTAAGAGCTCTTTGAACGTTTACAGCCGCTTCTTGGAAGCTCATGCCAAAGGAACTGGCAACACCTGCTGTGAATTCAATGGCTCTTTCTAGACTGCCAAATTGATCTTCTACTAGAGCTAAACTTGGAACGCCTGCTTGAATTTGTTGTAGGCTGATTGGCAGTTTGGCAGCTGATTTTTCAACAGCATCAAGGGCCTCAGCCGCTAATTGTGCGTCACCATATAATACTTCTAGAGTGATGCCTAGGTCTTGAACTGATCTTGCCGCATCTACTGTGGATGCTACAAATTGCCCTATTTCTCTTACAGCAAACGCACCAGCAATGGCACTACCTGCTGCCAATATGGTGTTTTTAAGGCTGCTGACTGAACGTTCAGCTCCTCTAGTATCTACGTCTACTGTGTATCTTAAATCAGCCATGTTATTTCCTCATGATTCTCTGTAATCTGCGTTTGATGTATTGCTCTGTTGGCTTGCTCATACCTTGAGGTGCCTGGCGAGAGTGTCCATCGTCTAGAGGAACAGCATAATTATAGTTGGCTTTAATCTTACGACCCTGTAATCTAGTTCTGCGTCTAGCATTACCAGTTTTGATAGGAGTAACTTTCTTCCAAAAGTCATATGCTTCTTTAGGTAATTTTTTAACTTTCATTTCAATCTTACCTAAACTTGGCGATATTCTATTCCTTGTAATTTTAACTGCCACGTTTCCTGCCCTCGTTTATTTCTTTTGTGCGGTTTACCATGGCTTGTAGTTGTTCTTGACTCTTGCCATGTTGCACCACCTTTTCCCCTTTTGAATGTTTTGAGTTAACCCAATTTTCATAACCTATTGATAATTCCATTGCCCAAATATCAACAGTGTTGCCCTTTTTTAGGACTTCACTTGGTAAACACCCATAACGCTTTGCGATTACGTCTAGAGTAAGCCAGGCATTTAACCTTGGGGTAAGGTTTTCGTAGTCTGGCTTTGGAGGTTTCCCAAGCGGGATACCACTTTCTGTATAACTCTGGTCATTACAGGTATAGGTAATGATACCTCATCTGTTATAATTCTTTTACCGTCTGCATCATATACCAAGTTACTGATCAGTTTCAGTATTTCTGATTGATTTTCTTGGTCAATAGAAGCCATAGACATGAATGTTTCCATGTCCTGTCTATCATACATATAAAATTCTAGGGGTTCGCCGTATTGCTCTACAATGTCTGCGTCGTCAATGCTGACGCACTCTAACTGCGGCTTTGATGCTAATTGTGTAAGTTTCATTTCTGTTTATCTCCTTGTCTGTTAATCAAATCATTGGTAACCACTAATAGGAACTTTAACCTGTTACGAGCTTTTGTGATGTCACCTTGGGCACAGGCTATTTCATTCTGTGCTTTGGCTACTTCTGCTACAACACTCTGTAACAATTCTTTATCAGACTTTGTTTTCAGTATATCCATTAATCTTTACCTTCATTGTATTTAGCCTAGTCAAAAGAAAAGGCGCTAAAAAACGCCTTTTCCCTAGTATTGTAAGAACTATTTCTTACGATACGGTGTATTCACCTGTAACAGTAATTGTGATTGGTGATACCCAAACAGGCGCATCTGCTGATACAGTTGGCGCCAAGCCTGTGATATAACCTGATCCACTGATAGTTTTACCAGCAGTCACTCCGTCACTTTCATCACCTGTATAAAGATCAAATTCTACGATTGTTTTGTCTACGGATAGTCCAAAAACTCCAGACTCAGCGGCATCAGTGCCTCCTGAACCAACAGTTCCAAAAAATGTAGTTTTGTCTAATACGAGATTCATGCTTAGACTGTTAGTTGATGTTGTAGCAACCTGCTTCTTAGCAGTTTCATCTAACTGTGTCCAAGTAAAAACGTCGTTGGCAGCATTAACAGTGATGTCTTGTAAGCTAGGCAATACAAGGCCAGTTGCGTCTGCGACCTTAGAGGTGTGATGTATAGTAAGAGTTGATTCAACTCCTGTTACACCTGGTGCTGGATATATATAATTCGCCATAACGGTCTCCTTAAGTTATTTTAGTATATCTAAATTCTAATTCTGTTACCAAGTTGTCTGCTTCATAACTGGTATCTACAGTACACTCACGTCTTGTGAACCCTTGTGTATTGTTGATGTCTTTACCAGCTCTCATCAGTTCAACTACGGCATCATAATTATTTGGTAGTGTTTTTGCATCTGCGGCAAAATAAACAGTTACTGACTGAATCTTATTGTGTATGTCTACGCCGTTCAATGTATCTATTAAAGGCTCTTCATTGAATACAGTTTTATCAACATATATTCTCTTTGGATTCTTCAAATACAATGGCGTGCCACTTTCAGCTCTTGGTAGTTCCTCACTGAGTGAGAATGTTCCCAAATTGATAGTTTTGAAATATGCAATAAGTTCTGATCTCATCTAATACGCCTTAAATTTACATGACCTGGTTCACGCTCAGTGTTTTCCACTGTGCTGTCCCCATCAAAGTCATACCAATCTCCTGCATTCAACAATTCAATGAGTAAACTCTCTGCTTTGTTGGTGTAATATCCCATCTTTTGCCTTTCTGCTGAATCTTCGTCTCCAAAGTCAGCAATACTAGGTAGTATAAATTCTCCTAGACCTATGTATACACATAAATCTGTGAAGTCATTCTGTCTACCCACTATTTGTTCAGCAACTGGTGCTGGAATATCTGCACTATTTGATATGACTGAGCTACTTCTTTTACGATAGTAGCTCTGCCACCATGCACTGGTTTGTATCTTTGATAAGATACGTTCCGTTGCACGAATTAATGCGTCTTCAACGACATCGTCAGTTAGGCCTTCATTACTGTCAAATAATCTTTGATCTCTGTTTACGACATCATCATATTCAGCAAAACTGATTACGACTGTATTTTCTGTAATGTAAGCCATATTAACTCCTTATTATGCTACGTTGATTAACTGAACACCACGGTTAGCGTCAACGACACCAACACCTGCGTGTATACTTGCAACTACGTCGTTACCAACTGCTGCCGCTCTACGCTGGACTTCAATGTCTGCGTTTTTCTGCATAGCAATTCTGCAACTGTCAACACCAAAGATAAATCCTGAGTGTGCCGCTGGAACTAATGCTGATTGGAACATTTGAACGCCAGCAAAAGTGCCCACATAACCGTTACGCAATGCTTCAGTTTGGAAGTCACCACCAGCAAAGTTACCATCGCTGTATAATGCTTTCATTAAGTTTGAAGCTTCGCTTGTTGATAATATACCAAATAACTGACCCATCTCACCGTTTGCACGAATTTGTGCAACACTATCAAAGATTGAATCTGCTGTCATTGGAACAGAGTCTGTAGTAGATGCAGTTAAAGAAGTTGCCATAGCTGTTAAAACTGCTGTGTCAAATGCTTTTGCAACTGAGTTACCTAATACACGACCTAATTCGTTTGGATCAATTCCACCCAAGTCACGAACAACGGAACGAGCCGCATATACGTTTACTGGAATAGTTGTTGTAGTGTCTGCAATTACTTGAGCAAGTAAGTCAGAGTTACCAGTATCATCACTGATAGTTGTTGCAGATACTTCACCTAACACAGGAACCTGTGCTGACTGAGATCCTGCTGGTACGTTTACCATTGGAATCAAGTTTCCACCTAAGAACAAAGATTGCTCTTGGGCAGTATAAATTGTAGCCGCCTTAGTTGGGACTACTAAACCTTCTAGGCTAAAGCCTGATAGATATTCGTTTGCCATAATAAATTCTCCTTATGATTGGCTAATTGTTAAAAGAGGCCTTTTTGTTTGGCTTCTTTGTATACTTTTCTATGTTCTGGATTTGTTAAATCAAGTTTTGAAAGATCAAAATCACCTGAAGATTTTGTGTTCTGCACTGAGTTCATAGTGTTGGTCGTGCTTGGTGCGGCAGCAACAAAATGTGGATTTTTAGTTAGAAATTCTTCAACCAATACCTCTACTTTGAGAGGATTGCCTGAATCATCATATCTAACAGCACCTGTGCTGTCTAACACTTCTGCTTCACCTGATTCACCAAGGCGAACCTGACCCCTTAATAAGGCTTGCACCTGTTCTGGGTTTACACTTTTAAACTTCGCTGCTGAATTCAGCAACGGTGTGTTCACTTTATAATCTTCAATGATTACATCTCTGCGTTTGATTTCATCATCCTTTTTAGAAGCAAGGTCTTGTAGAGTTTTTTCAAACTCCCCACGTTTCACCTGTTCATCAATTTGGCGTTTTTCTTCCGCTTCTCTTAATGCTTTCAGTTCATCTGGGTTACCTAATCCTTCATAGGGTTTTAGCAGTTTACGTTCTAATGACCCCTTCATACGAGCCATCATATTGTCAACTTCTTCCTGTGAATATGATTTGGTGTTTGCTTCTGCCTGAGTTTCAGTTGTGGCTGGCGCCTCAGTTACGTCTTCTTTAGCCAATGTATTTTCATTATGGTCCATTGTTAACCTCGCCTCCTTAGAGTGTTTGTTTTCGTAATGTATTTATGTCAATGATAAAAAATGGTGTTTGAAACGATCCTATTTCCATTGCCAATCAGGAAAATTGTCACTGTTACACCTATGTTTCACTGTTACATTGTTAACCCCTAGTGTTTTGGCTGCTTGATTACAGCTTCTAAACTCTCCTTCAGGTGTAATCACTGGTCTTGTGCCTTTAGGCATATTGTGTTGATCTAAACTGTTCTGTTTTAGTGTGCCAGGATAGATGTTATCCAGTTGATATGGCCCTGTGTCACCTTTTCTACACATCACTATTGAGTCTTTGTTGTAGCGTCTACGTTCATTTCTGTCTACACCATGTGATAAAAACCAATCATACCATTCTTCAAATGTTAAATGATATTCTATGCCTCTCTGTTTGGCTTTACACTTGGCATCATGAAATCTTTCACGAGCATATGCTAAATTTTCTGGCTCTTCATAGCCTGTCTTCAGTCTTAGGTCTGTGAGTGTGTCACGGTCTTGTTGTATGATTACAGGAATAGGTGTTGAGTCACCTTCATGGCTAGGATGGCTCCACAGATACTCACAGCCGTCGTCTAATGCATTGTATTGTTCAGTTAGGTTCTCTAGATACTCTGAATCATAACCTTCTGCTGTGTAAACGTATGCTTCTGGTTGTGGTTTATCATTTTGCCTACGAGTGTGAAATGTTTGACGCCAAACATTAAACAGGTTAGGTTGATATTCAAATATGTGTATGCCTTCTCTCATGAATGCACTATAGCTCCACGGACAAACTGGACGAATTCGCTCAAAGTAATTCTGCCAATTAACCTCTTCTGCTTTTGCTTTTGCCACCTCTTTGGTTCTTCTTCTTTTTCTTTTTCATTCCACCACGTTGATTCTTAGGCATTATTTGCTCCTTTTTGTTACGCTCAGTCTAGTTCTTTGGCCACGACGTTTGGCTATTCTCTGTGCGGCTCTCATACCGTTGTTGAACGAACTACTGCTTCTAGTAAGGCTTCTGCCTCCACGTCTAAAATATCTTGCACCTGCGGAATGTCCTCCACAATTTGTTTTACAGGGTGACCCTCTATAGGTGGCCATTGTTTACTCTCCTAGGTGTGTGTATCCTTGAGCCGCCAATGCTAAATGTTCTGCTTCTGTTTCAGCTACCACTTGTTCACCTTCAGGTGACACCATGATATGTGGTTGAAATTCAGTAACATAATTGTCTATGCCCATCCACTGCATAACAGCACCCACAATCTCTCGTTTGGCTTGTGGGTCATCGCCTACAGTCTCAGCGGCTGTTCTCAACTGATTGATTTCAGTGGCGGTGTCTCTGATATTAAAGCTGCCAGGATAATCTATTTTGCCTGTCCATTGTGCCCCAACATAGTCTGCAAACAGACGCCATATCTGTTCTTCAGCTAGTTCTAGATTATCTGCTTTTTCTGAAAGTTTAGCATTCAGTAATTGGAACTCCGTTTCCATTGCAACTCCACTCATGGTTCTTGATTCTGTAGCCCTCACAGCACCAGTATTTGCAATTTTGTCTATGGCTTCTTCTTTTTGTCTTATAGCTGAAAGTATTTTGTCTACGCCAGCACCTGTAAATTCTAATAGGTATGGTTTTAATCCTGGGTCAATGTTTTCAGGCATATGTATAAGTGCACCTGAGCCTGTTCCTACATTTGTTTCTGGTGTAGCAACTAGACTTGGATGTGTGTCCATTTGTATTGACTGCATGATTTCTGATGTGCCATTGTAGATGTATTTTTGTAGATCCGCTATGTCTGCAATGTCACTTACACCAAGACCACGCTGTATGCCTTTTTGATTGTACACACAAACAGCTGGTATTATGCCAATTTGATTTGGCTCTTCTATTTCTTCAATTATCGTGTCATTGTCTACATCAGCTACTGTGGTTATTATTGACTTTGGTGTCCATTCTTTTATCACTGACACTGAACCTGTTGATTCTTCTAGGTACTTGAAGTATACCAATTCATATCTGCCTGTGCGTGAACGTGCATATTCCCAATCAAGCACAACCAATGGCGTAAGGTAACTAACATAAGGACGCACTCCTTGTTCTTGTTCCTCTGCTCTGGTTGTTGCACCTACATTGGCTTTGGCAACCATTACCCAACAATGTCCAAACACTGAACTCCAAGTGCTTACGTCTTTCATAAATGAACATAAACTTCTGCCGTCAAAATCAGCATCTTTCAAAAAGTCTTCTGCATCTATACTGCCCGCCAATGTGCCTAGATCTCTGTATGGCGGTTCTCTAAACAAAAATGAATTATAAACTGAAATAACTGAATTACAGTGATTGTCTAATGGTGTTTGGTATAGTCTTGAATTGTATTCACCTTCATTTTCTAATTGGTAACGTATAAGGTGTCCACCATTGCGGTATTCTTCTCCGCCCATATAACTTTCTAGATAGTATTCCCATATGTCTTTATAGGCTGAGTATGTGCTGTTGCCACTAAGTGCGGCTTGCACTGCTGTTGATATTGTTTGTATTTGATCCATTTAAGTGCGTCCTAGTATGTTTTAGTTCCCCATCTTTGCGGTGGTAACTGTTGTTGCTGGTTCTTTCGTATTGGGAACAAATAAGCAACACAATAACTTAGAGCATCAAACATATGATCGTAACCATTTTTGTCAGGCACTTGTGTTCCTTCTTTGTATGTATATTTTTCCAAACTTTCTATAGTGTATTTATTCTGTTTAGCAATATATAAGTGATTTTCACCCGTAGCTGAGCAGAAACGAGCATTTATAGCATTTATTCTGTCTCTAACTGGGTCATGTTTGCGTGGTGCCTTGACAAGAAAGCCTGCATTTGATAATATTGTGTGATCTGTTTGGTTTGATGATGTTTTTCTAGCAGAACCTGAGGGGTCAGGATACACAAATATTTTTGATTTGGGGTATCTGTGTGTTATTTCATCACACATTTCAAATGTGTTTGCTGAATACATCTGTATTTCATCTATTTGGTACAGTGTGTCATGTTCTCTTACACATATGGCTGCTGTGGCAGGGCTTACGTTAAAGTCCATGCCTATGTGTAGCACACTGGTATCCAGGTTGTTGGGCACATCACAGTTTGTTTCTCTACTGAATGCCCACGCAATGCGATTCTCATATGTTTCAAAGGTGGCTAAAAACTCTTGGCGGAACTGACGTTCACTCATGTCTTGACGAGCTTGTTCTATTTCTGTTTCAGTAACAAAGCCACCGTCCAATGTGGTAAACTGAAAACTTTGCCACACAGTGGGTTGTGTTTCTGCTTGACAGAATAAATCATAACTCCAATTGCCTTTGCCTTTGGGTGTGCCTATAAACAGTGCGCCACCTTGTTGATCAGCTAGAGCAGGACGTATAACTTCTGTCCACAACTCTGGTTGACATTCTGCTACTTCATCTATCACACAATATGAAAGTGAAGCACCACGTAACCTATCTGGATCTTCAGAACCTTTAAGACTTATTGTGGAATTATTTTTAAGTGTGATTGAAAGTTCTGCTTCATTTATTTTCTTTACCCAACGTAGGTCCATCAGTCTACGTTTGAGAGGCTTCCACACAATCATCTTGGCACTTCTATATGAGGAGGTGATGTAGAATATTTCTCTGTTTGGTTCTTTAGCGTGGTAACACAATTCTCTAATGGCAAGATATGTTTTGCCAAAGCGTCTACCAGCAATCACTACCTTGAAGCGATGCGGATCGTCTGCCACAGTTTGTTGACATTCACTCAGTTTCATCTGCGTTTGATTTCTGCCAACTCTAACTGTGTGCGTAGGTCTATGATTTCCATACGTGTTTTTGAAAACAGTTCAACAAGGTCCTGATGTTGTTTGGCCAATTCTTCTAGAGCCCTTGCCTGTTTGTTGTGTGCGGCTGCCAACTCCATTGTGTTTTTGTGATTGCGTTCACAGTGTGTGACCAATTCACATAATACATCATAAGGATTAAAATTTGATTCTATCATGTGTTCTCCTTGAACCTGTCCTTTTACACTGTGAGCCTCTGTTGACTACCACACAGTTTTCTCTACACCATCCAAAGTCTGGATCACGTTGAGCTAGGCACAGTGAATGTGAGTATCTGCCTCTCTGGTGCCACAGTGAGTCTGGCCATAACTCTAACCAGTCCCCAAACTCAAGGTCATACAATTCACGTCTATACTTGGCCTGTGCTCTGTGTTTAAGGTAGGCATAGTATTTGTCGCGTGTGAGTGGGTCTGTGCCTGTTACCCATTCAGTGCGTCGTTGTCTACCTGACTGACTTTTTGGTGTAGGATAGTATGGCTTTCTCATAATAGTATTTATGCTATCCAAAAAAAAGCCCCTGGTTAAAGGGGCTAAGTCATTATATAGGATTAATACGATTGACTACTGTATATATTCAATACCGCCGTCTAAATGGTAAACTATGAATGAATCACCCACAGGCACAATCTCTTTAACACGATTGGTTCGTTCAGAATTTGGATAACCTGAAGCACCACCAATCACTACAAATTTGCCACCTGCTAATGCACGTTCAATTCGCTGTTGTTGGGCATAGGTGCCTTTGCCACAATAACTTGGCAATTGGCTGGGGTCTGCTTTCTCAACACCACCTGGATAGTTTTTGAGTTGACACTTATCTCTTGAATTGTAAAAGTCAGCAATG
>Ga0102957_1000481_pt1 | contig 12132 bp, 10 predicted proteins | sample SalPon2_A_H2O_MG_2_FD_84517 | JGI IMG/M metagenome (GOLD analysis project Ga0102957, IMG submission 84517) | Salt pond water microbial communities from South San Francisco under conditions of wetland restoration - Salt Pond MetaG SF2_A_H2O_MG | ecosystem: Environmental > Aquatic > Non-marine... | reverse complement strand
CCTGACAAGTCATATAATCTTTCATATTTCATATGAGAGAAGGGCAGACTTATATCATACTTTTTAGCCCTGTCTATAGTAATACCTTCTTGAGCCCTTACTAGCTCTCTTACATTATATTCTGAATTACCAAATACTTCGTTAAATTGAGCTAAATGATTTTCCATCAAAACAACATCTGTCTCACTGTATTGAAAATTGATATCAGTGTAAGGCAATATAGTACTAACTGTATGTTGATTTACATCTAAATGATTGTCAATATTGATAACACCAGTTGAAGGATTATGAACTGCATCAGTATAAAAGTTATCTAAAGTGTCTACATATATCTTACCGTAGTTAACATCTCCGTAATCGGTGATATAATATGCAGTAAGATTAAACATCTTAAACAATCCTGTAAGAAAGTCCATAACCTTTATCTTAGGTATGGCTTTACTCATAACAACTCTTCTATCTACAGCAGTGTCTGTAGACTCCCACTGATCAACTTCTAAAGGAACCCTATCTGAATCAAATGTTGCTAATTCTACTCTTGGAGCATTAGAGCTACTGAAAGATATTGCCTCTGTAGATTGAACACTAAATTTAAAAAACTTAGCAGAGTCAATTCCGTCTGTTATATCTATCTCTACACTTAAATTACCCTCTCCAGTTCTAGAACCCAACACAGCATTAGTATTGTAATCTAGTATGTTTATAGTATAAGTTTTGTCCACATAAGCTGAATCAGGGTAAACAAACAGTCTGATATTGTATCCGTCTACATTAGTATCTGTAATAGCATCAACAGTTAGTCTTTCTAAAAAGAATGCACCATTACCATAATTACCAGGTAGAGCAGAGAAATTTGATAGATTGACATTAAAGTCTGTGCCTTCTAAATCATACTCAAACAAATCACCTTTGTTTCTGTGAAGCCACATATACAATCCGTAATAGTTTGTCGTATCGTCACCGATAAACGCTTCAGAGTCAAAGAATGTCTTTCTATCACTACCATCTGACTTTCTTATTGACCTAGTAAACTCAATACCGTATTGACTTTCTATAGCTTCAATAATACGGATTAACCTTATTGCAGGTTTCAAGTCTGTGAACTCAAGTCCGTTATCGCGACTTAAAGAGTCAGGTAAATTTGATTCATCACAATATAAATTACCAGGAGCTACCGTTGGGGAAACAACACTTGAATCAAAAAACAACCTCTTCTTTGTTGTTATTAATGGATATATTATTGAGTCTGGTTTGGATACTGAATCTATCGTAAAGTCTAATCCTGCAGTCAACCCTGTTCTAACATTAACCTCATCATAATCGTGGTCAAAGTTATCAAAGTATGAAAGGTCAGTTAATTCATCATCCCCTATCAAGTCTTTTAGCGATACAGTGTTTCCGTAGAATATAACCTCATAAGAATAAGGCTTATTCATTCTCATATTAACACTGTTTAAATGTATCTTCCCCTCTCTAAATGGAGTATGGTTTATATGTATCTCAGCAGACTTCTTTATCCTGTTGTCATAAGCGTTACCGGTTATACTGTAATTGTAGTAATGCTTAAATACTTTATTGTTTGTCTTAGATGCAGGTACTGTAAACGTCTGAGAGAAATCAGTGAATACTTTACCGATATCCCTAACATCTTGTATAGTTGAGGTTAGTTCTATTGTTTCATCTCTGAACAAGTCAAGGCGAGTGCCTTCTACATATAATTGTACTTTCTGCATTATCGAACAATATTAGATTCGTTGAAGGCATATTTAAAGTCTACAGTGAAGTTTATTAGTTTGTCGTTTAAAACAGTTTTATAATTTAATTCTTGAGTTGTAGGTATTACAGGATAAGTATTATTGCCCTCTGTAATCCATACATTCTCAGATAGCATAAGCTGTTGAATAGTCTCAGTATACTCTTCTTTTACAAAGCCTGTGTTTAAAATAAATGTCTTACTAGACTTTAAATCTAAGACTACATTCGCTGCCTTATTAACCGAATAACTAGCAGAAGCGTCAGATACAACCTCTATCGTATTCCTTACAAACTCTTCTTTAGTGAAACTGATTTTGTCTGTTCTCTTCTTAAAGAACCACAAATCTTGTATTACCCCGTATTTGTTTAAGAATGATACTTTGTATGGGTCGAACTTTGGCTCACATATGGTTTCAATATATATTGTCTCTGTAGTTAAATCATCCTTTGTAAGTACAGCATAATCTATATCGTCAGAGTTTCTTACATAAGAGATAAAGTCGTTTGGGTATTCATCAACAGGGCTATCTATAGTGGTGTAGTTGACGTTAGACACAGCAGAACCGCCTTTGTACATAGTGACGTTATTAACTCCGTCTGTACCTAAGAATATCGGTATTGTGATATTCTCTCCTTCCGGTACATATAAATATTCGTTATCTATCTGTTTACCTGTACCTAGTGAAGGATTAATACCGTCTGAGAAATAACCATAACCTTGAAGCCCTAGACCATATCCTGTTTGTGTAGAGTCTGCTGCATCACTAAAGCTCTTTGTTATAGTCCAATAAACCCAAACAGCAGTGGATATGTTGTTATAATCATTAGTAAATGCAGGCTCAACATAATCCTTGAATAATTCAGCTACTTCAAACTGAACATTATTCTCCCCACTTATTGGTCTTTTAACTATAGTGTATGTTGCAGTTGATGGTCTATCACTAGTGAATCTACCATCCCATACTTTTAGTTCTAACTGAGCTTGTGTTAAAGTTGCCATATGCCTTTATATATATTACTTAAAATTAATTTTTTGTAACTAAGGAAACCTCTATCTTGTCAACCCACCCTTTAGACTCTGAGTGTGGCCATACAATCCACTTATGCGGTTTAGGTCCGTTATATTCTTTCCACAGTATAATATGTTCTTGACTTAACCAACTCTTCACTGTATCTGCTCCAACATCCTCCCTCCACAGTTGATTACCTTTTTCGTCTTCAAATATAGCTGCAGCAAAAGTATAATCATTACAAGTTAATCTAGACCTATTAAATTCTAGAGGGTGTCTAAATTTAGGATTGTAAGGCTCATCTCTTTCTTGAGGCGGTAGGTTTCTTGATACTGACTCCTGGATACTTCTATCTTTAAACCTAATCCCCATAACTCTCTGCCAGTCCTCTAGTGTCCTCTCTTCACCGAGAAAGTATCTACCAAAAGAATTTCTATTGCAAGGTGTACAAACCTCTCCATCTACACCTAATAAAGTCCTAACTCTAGAATGTGTCTTAGTGTTCTTGTTAATCCAATCCTTATCATCATCCCAATGCTTAGTTCTTTCCTTTCTAGTATATTCGTGCCAAGCAATAACTTCATTTGGGTGGAATAAGTCATACCCCCAAGTCCAGGCTCTAACAGCTATAGATATTTCTTCACCGTGAAAATACATTTCAGGATCGTGCTGAACTTCTTTACAGAATATTCCGTCAGTAAAACAGAAGTGTGCTGAATAGAATCTAGCAGGTACAGGCTCTGTTACGCTCTTCTCTATATAATACGGCAGGAAGAATATAATACCTTCTGGAGTAAACCTATCGAATTGCATAGCCCAAGCATTATCAACCCTCTCCTCAGGGTCATTATCAGGGTTGTACGAGGGGATATAAGAGGTGAGTAATGGTTTCTTGTGTCCTTTCTTTCTAAGGCCCTCTAACATATCTATACACTTAGTATCCCATCCTTTTACAAATCTGTGGTGAGAGTCTAACTGAAGCGTATACTTCTCATTATTGTATTCCTGCTGTATTAAGTTTCTAGCCCAACAGGCACCCTTAGAATCCTTGTAGTCTATATCTAGTATTAAGAATCTGTCATCATCTTTATACTCATCTAGATTATCCCACTGATCATCTTTTGAGTGTTGATGTGCGACACATATCTTCAAGTTCTGAGGATTATCTGCATTACTTAATAAGTCCTTAATTGTCGGTTTTAATTCTGGGTCCCTGTAAGATGCTATCTGTATAAATATATCATTCATAAAATTTAATTTTCTCGGCGTTCTTCTTTGGGATAGTGTTCAAATCTGTTGTGTTCTGTTGGTGTAGCTAATAGTATAGCTGACTTAATATTTCCTTTTACTTGCTCTTGGTATATATAAGACATCCAAGTCTGTTCAAATGGATTATCCCATACAGTATCCAAGAACATCTTCTGATTACCTTGGCGAGTTACAATCTGCGGCCAATTGCAATAAAAGACATCCCCTGTTGCATAAGCTAATCCTTTTAGCGTCTTAATATTCTTATATTCCACAAACGGTTTATCTTTTCTATCTAAAGGGAATAATTTCTCCCTAACGTCTGCAGGTACATTATGCCAAGCCCACTGCTTAGTATTATCGCCAAAGAACTCACTGAAATTTAATTTGATAAAATCTAGTCCTTCTAACCTGACTATATCTAAAGTCTTACTTAGTATTCTATTTATAAACCTAGGAAATCCGTTCCTGCATTTATCTTTGTCACCGTTATAGAAGAACATATCATCTTCAAAGAACATATAAGCGTCTAGGTTTGTTTCTCTGTCGAAGTGTTCTGCAATAAATTGTCTACCTCCGCATATACCTATATTATCTTTCTTTATCTCTTTAAAGCCATATTTTTTACAAAGTGACCTGTATCTTCTGTTTGTTTTCTTATCTGTTGAGTTGTTCAGCAAATACTTCTCTGTTTCGTTCAATAGGTCTTTATCGTAAGATTCCATACTCTCACACAGAAGCTGAAATTGCTTAGGTGAATTATATGTAATAACATACATACCCACTGAGTTTATTTTTGCCTTACTTTTAGACAAAACCTTAAACTTACCGTCATATATATCCTGAAACATCTTATAGACCAATCCATTCTCTTCAATAATAGAGTATGTTATATTATCCGATTCAGTATAGCATAATATAGAGAATAGAGACTCCTCAGTCCCCATTAAACCCTCAGATAGTGTTTTACCTAGTAACTGATAATAACTGCCAAATATAAGCTCTATATAGTCTTTGCGGCCACCAAAGAAACCTCCTCTAGCAACCATATCAACCTTATCCCCTGCATATTGATTTAACTCATTATATTTAAATCCGTGAATCTCGTCTGTGGCATTATAAGGGAAGCATATATGGTGAAACTTAATATTTGAAGAGCATAACTTATTTAAGTTGTCTTTTGTGATGTAAGAGTGTGGATTAACTGTGTTTGCTAATCCAGCATCAATCCAAAACATATAATCACTGTCAAATACATCTAGAATCCTAGCTTCATTTAGTATATGCATTTTATGCATCACTAGAGGGTTATACATTTCTAGTTTAGCTTGTGGGCTGTCAGATAACCACCCAACTGAATTATACCAGTCAGGGTTTGTTCTTATATCTTGAATAAGGTTGAATGTCTCATCTTTGAACCAATCTAAATCCCTAACAATAAAATGAGTGTTGCTCTGCGCTCTTTTACTGTGTTTAAATACAAAGTCTCTTAGTTCAGTATCACCAAATACTATTAGATTGAAATCAACATCTAGCATCTTATTGAAGGTCTCTAGATAGTGTTCAAACGATCTGGACCACCCCTGTTTTAAGTCACCCCTTTTGATGTCCCATAATCCAGTGACTAATGTTACCTTCATATACTAGCAGTTAGCCACATTCGATACGACTCCAAAGTTTGATATTTGACAAGATATGTTGGGGACACCATTACCTGTAGTATCAATACCATACCAGCTACCTCCACCAAGAAATATGTTACCAGCGCTAGAGTCAGTATATGCAGTATCACCGTTAGATATTGTCTGTGATGTAAAGTATATATTTGTACTTACAGATGATTCACAAGCATCAGAGTCAGCGGTATCGCCAGGAGCTATAGCATCTGTTCTACTATATTGGAATACAGATGATGTGGGTGTTGGTGTAGGCGTGGGTGTATTAGTTGGTGTATTAGTCGGCGTTACACTTGGAGTAGGCGTAGGCGTTACGTTTGCACTTGCACAAGCGGTACAATCCGAATGAGCTGAAACAATGTCGTTTGTATTAGGTGTAGATGTACCTTCTACAATCTCGTAACATTTACCGTCATAATAAAAACTAGTTAATGTGTTTCCTATATTTGGATCTAAACTTCTGACTTGTACGTCAGGTGATGTTCCTGTACAGTCTTGACCAATCCAGTAACTGTATGGGTCAGCATTAGTAGGTGTTGGTGTGTTGGTTGGACTCGCTGTTGGTGTAGGATCAGGACAAGTTGAATTATTAATCACCTGTCCATTACTGTTAATCTTAAGGGGTATTGAGGATGTTGTGCTTGATGTAGTACCAATTCCATACCATTCTGAGAATCCATTAAATGTATTAGTTGCACTAGCTGAAGTATAGAATACAGTTCCAATTACTGACGCTCCAAATATTGATGCTTCGTATGAATATACAGACACAGTTAGCGTGTTTGCACAAGCACCTAAAGCAGTACTAGCACCTTGATATTGATCAGCATCAAAACGATACTCGTATATTGGTGTATTGGTAGGCGTAGGTGTAGCGGTAGCTGTGGCTGTAGCTGTTGGTGTTGGTGCAGCTTGACATTCTGTACAATCTGCATATTCTTGTACCACTGTTTGAGTGGCTGATCCACTGGCTTGATAACTATGAATTATATAGCAAGTTCCATTAGAAGCCTTGATTACGACCCCTACATCTAAATTAGCGTCATAAGCAATTTGTTGATTTGCATCTGTATTATCACAGAAAAATAAATTCCAATAACCTGCCGGACTAGGAGTTGGGGTTGCTGTCGCAGTAGCCGTTGGCGTGTTAGTCGGAGTAGGTGTTACGTTTGCAGCTTCACAAGTAGGACAGTCTGTGTAAGAAGCACTAATATCGTTTGTGTTAGCACTAGCACCTCCTTGAACTTGATAACAAAGTCCATTATATAAAATAGCCTGACCGTTTGTTAATTGAACTGTAGACCTAATATTAGCTGGTTCTGTTAATGAATAGCAATCTTCTACGGAATAATAATAATATGCAGGGCTAGGTGTAGGTGTAGCTGTAGCGGTTGCCGTTACAGTCGGTGAAGGTGTAGCGGTAGCTGTGGCTGTAGCTGTAACCCCAGGAGTAGAAGTCGGTGAAGGAGTAGGTGTGGCTGTTGACGTTGTACTAGGTGTCGGAGTAGGGGTTGCAGTGGCTGTGGCTGTTGATGTAGGACTAGGGGTAGGGCTTACACTAACAGGTGATGATGTAGGAGTCGGTGTGACACTTGATGTGGGACTAGGTGTTGGGGTGGCAGTAGAAGTAGTGCTAGGAGTCGGTGTATTAGTCGGCGTTACACTAGGTGTAGGTGTGGGAGTAGCTGTAGCGGTTGCAGTAACTGTAGGGGTAGGTGTTGCAGTAGGTACAACTGCTCCTGGGTAAGCTACTAAAAATAACGGACTTCTACTATTTATTTTATCTACAGCCATATTTATTTAATTACCGGGTTGAGTCACTCCTGGTTCAGCAACTGATATATGATAAGGTGATGATATGTTAATTTTTACTACTGGCATTTGGTGTTGTTTTGTCTAATTGTTCGTTTATACTTCTTAAGTAAGCATTAGCTAAATCTAATGTCAATTGAGGCTCTACTTTATCAATAACTATATCTATAAATCTCGTAGGCTTTATACCTCTTTTCTTTATGCTATTACCTATTGCAAAAGCAACTCTCTTTATCCCTATAGGTCTTGTGTCTTGAATACCTAGCTTAGATTGATTTCTATCAACCCAATCTTGAATATTATACATATTAGGGAGTTTACCCGCACTCCTACCTTGGTTTACATTTAAACCGTATTCGTTCATACTAACACCTATACCGTCTAACCCTCTTAGTTTCCTTACTACAATACTTCCTTCTAATCTACTGCCAGGCTTCTTAAGTTCTCTTTTAAGCTCTGATTCTAGAATCTTCTTATATTTATCTAGTACCTTACCAACGTATTTATTTTCGTACTTAGCGGCCATTAACAGATAGTGTGTTCGGTGTTAGGTATCTCAATACTAATTGTTGCAGCCCACCCAGCTAATTGATTCTCAAAGTTGTCTAAGAATGGTGATGCGGTTATATCTGTTGAGACTTGTAATTGGTCAGTGAATAATGAACCCCTCCTTAACTCTTGCTGTATATCATTTACAACTTGTAATTGTGTGTTTAATATATCCTGTAAGTTATCGTTACCGTAGAATAAATCATCATCACCCAACTCGTTTGTCTTATCCACTATATCTAAACAGAATATCTGTATTGTAGCTGTGATTATCTGAGGAGCAAATACAACATCCCCTAAAGATATGTGTGCTAGTGGATAGATTGTTGTCTTATCTAAATCAACCTCTAGTATATCCCCAAAGGTAACCTTATTGGTTATACCGTTAGCTTTTAATTTATCCTTTACTTTGTCTAGTACGTTGTATACTTGCCTCATTTATATTTTTGTTTAATCATCTTAGATTCTAAATCATTCTTTTCTTTCTCAAACTCTAACCAGGTTAGGCATTCGGAAGCCGATAGGCTCGCAACCTCTTTAAATTTTGTGATATCTCCTCTAGCGATTGCGTATATTGATTGATACCATCCCCATTTTGCTCCAAATGATTCTTCAGCTCCTGATCCTCCTTCAACTGATGTGTTAAAGAGTGAATCAAATAATCCGACAAAACGCTCCCTAAACGATAAAAAAAAACCACTGCACCTAAAGCTACATTAACCGGGGCATCTTTCATTATACCTGAATACTTATCTGTACCATTATACTCCTCTATCAAATATAAATCCCCTTTGCGAAATGTAACAGGTCTGTATAATACTGCTAAAGCCTTGTGCATTTGTTGCCAGTCCGATACATAACTCTCTAAGTCTGCAAACTCCCCTAAAGTAATATCATCTAACTTAGGTATAAAACCAAAGGTTACACTATCACCATTAGGGTCTGTTAATGTAAAGTCTCTCTGCAAAGGCGTGTCCTCCTTAAATATCTCTACTATATGACTTATAATTGATGAGAACTCTGCTAAAGGTAACTTATAGGCCTGTTTTAATGTAACCCCACAAAATATCTCTAATATCTTTAAATTGATAAACTCAACATCTTCTACACCTTCATTATCATCCATAACCTTAAGGTACTTCTGATATTGATGTAATGGTACGGCTGATAATTCTGTGGGTACTTCTAAAGTAAACTTATGACTCATAATAATATAACCACCAAACTATTTTTTGTATCACTAACTGAAAATAAAACACTTTAAAAAAAGTCAGTTATATCTATAGATAATCAAAGGAGGCTCAACAGAGACTCCTAGAGATGTAAAACAAGATTTATAGATTATCAATAAACCCTTTGTCAGGTAAGGGTAAATACATTCTTTTTTCAAATAATCCTTTTTCATTCAGATATTTTTACTATATTCGTATTGTGAATGTTTCATATTATTCATTTGTTTATAGTTTTAGTTAATGTTAAAGCCTTTTAGGGGAAACCTTAGAGGGCTTTTGATTTTTTAAAACCGCATACCTCACACTCCACTATCTTCATTTTACGTTGATTTTTTAAATCCTCATACCTCAACCCCACCATCATTCATATTACGTCAAATAAGCCGTTTTAAGGGACTTTTAGGTCTTCAGGGGTATCTTATGTATCCTGAGGGAGAGAAAAGGGCTGTAAGGGGCTGAAAAAGGGAGAGGGCGCTACACTAATAAAAATACTTGCATTCATTCACAAAGCATTACAAAAATACAGGTACAAAAAAATCCCCAGGAAATTTTAATATTTTTCCCAGGGGTATCAACAAAAACAAATCAAAAAAGGTGCTTTTATTCTGTGTTATTTAGTTTGTCATATTGTTCAAAGTTTATTCTTTTACTGAAGCCGTTTTGATCTGATAAAAAATATTTATTATCAAGCTCAACAGTGTAAAAGGTTTTATTTAGCTTCTTAATATACTTCATCTTCTTTTTCTTTATAATTATTATAGGAATTCGCAAAAGCTGTAATACAAAATAGAGGGAATTCACAAAGCGGATCTTCTACTTTGTCAATAGTTTCCTCAATATGTTTGTCAAAGTTATGGTAAAGCTCATCTTTGTAAACTGAATAAAATTTATAAAATTCATAGGATAAGGCCCAAACCTTTTTAGGGTCTTGATTAAATTCTTTTTTGTTCCCCTCATTTAAAAGGGCTTTAATTAAATTAATATTGTCTAGTTTTACTAGATCTTTCATTTTAATATGTATTAACGGTTCCAAATTTATTGTATCTACTATCTAGGGCTAAATACTGTCTTTCTTTCTCGTATTCTCGCAAAAGTTTTATTTGTTGTCTGTGCTGCTTGTCTTTAGTTTCAGCCCCAAAAACCACAAAGCCGCTTTTATCTTTCTTTGCGTCACCTTTGGCCCTAAGCCCTAGAACTACATTTTTATTGTAGATCATTACTAGGTCAGATGTATCCCCGTCAATAACTTTATACCCCCGCCAATAGTTGGGCAGCTCCCCATTAAAAACTATTGAAACATTACCGCCATCATTTAAAACGGTCTGTGCTATACTTTCGTTATCTTCAGCCCTACTAAAAGTCAAAAAATAGTTTTGGTGATTTTTATACTTTTTAACCTTGCCCGATATTTTTGTATAATCATAAAAAATTGCGGTTGGGTTTAGATCACTAATATCTAAAGAAGCATATTTTTTTAGTAGATAAACAAAATCTAAATCACTCGTCCCATTTAATCTAAAGGCTATTTTTTCACCTACTTTTTTAGCCTTTGCCGTTTCCCTTATTATTTCTTTTGCAAGTTGATTAATAAATAAACTTTTGTTATAAATAAAATAATTGGTTTTGTTTATTCTAGAGCTTTGGACGTTTGAAAATTTACCTCGCCCCGCCGTGTACAAACAAGCAGCCGCACAGCCTTTGGACGCCATAGGGCAAATGTTTATCCCTTTGTCGTTTTGTTTATGTGGTGCTAAATAAAGTATAAAAGTTTTTAAACTGTTCTTTTTCGTTTTGGCGTTTGTCACTCCTTTACTTAAAAGATTTTTTGGTATTGTATATTTCATTTTAATATGTTTTTGTTTAGTTGTTTTATATTTTTTATACTTTCATTAATTACCAGATCGCTAACCCAATATTTAACGCCTGAAATCTGAACCCAGATAACGCCCTCTAAGGGGATGGCTCTCCTTGAATCGTCCACGTCTTTTGTTTTATTATATAGATTAACATCCAAAACCGGCAATAGGTTTTTCTGTGTAAAATTATACGCGGCCCCTTTTCCAGTCACGCCAATAGTAACGCCAGACCTAGCTAAAATTTTGCGTCTTTTTCCGTTTGATCTTTTGATAAATTCACAGCTAAAAAATTGACCGCTTCGCATCTTTTGTATTAATTCTTTTGCGTTCATTTCGTTTTCTTTTATAGATTAATGATCCCGTTAATTAAATGCACTATTACATAAATAGTGAATAGCACTAAAAATACCTTGACAAATTTGTCAATTCTTTTAAATAATGATTTTTTCATTTTGTTTGTGTTTAATTGTTTAACACTGTAAAGATATAAAAATATTTGATTTATTAACAAAACCGTAAAAAACTTTTTATTTGGATTTATATATATAAAGGTACGCGCGTAAAAAAATCTTTTTTAATACACAAGAGAAAACAAACTTTTTTTAGGTTCAATAGTTTTTAAAGTTTGCTAAATGAAAACGCAAAGAATATCAACCTTAATTGTACAGACAACAATTGTAGGTACAACAGTGAACAAGGACAAGGCGCCCGACCCTACTGCGTTTAAGAACCTACTGCGTTTAAGAGGGTACTGCGTTTAAGAGCCTACTGCGTTTAATGAAGTGTAAAGTGTAAAGTGTAAACTGTTTACACTATCGTATAACATAACTCCCTTTGTTTGCATTTGCAAGAAAGTATTGAGCTGCATAACGTAGGCTATCCATATGGTGATTCCATTTATCTATTGGCCTTCCGTTTCTATCGTGCCAAACATAGTTGTTTAGTTCCTTTATAAGCTCCAAGGAATCAGGGTCAACAATCAAATCGTAATCCT
>Ga0102957_1000462_pt1 | contig 12287 bp, 21 predicted proteins | sample SalPon2_A_H2O_MG_2_FD_84517 | JGI IMG/M metagenome (GOLD analysis project Ga0102957, IMG submission 84517) | Salt pond water microbial communities from South San Francisco under conditions of wetland restoration - Salt Pond MetaG SF2_A_H2O_MG | ecosystem: Environmental > Aquatic > Non-marine... | reverse complement strand
ACAAACCTTTACTTTTTAATTATAAATATCAATATTTATTAATAATAACAAAAAAAAACTATTATAATATAAATATGTTAAAGGTAGAAGTAAAGAAAGGTAACATTGAAAGAGCATTAAAAGAATTAAAAGGTAAATTTATAAAAACTAAGGTACCAAAAGAATGTAGAAACAGACAAGAATACACTAAAAAGTCTGCCACTAAAAGATCAGAAAAACTAAAAGCGATATATCTACAAAAAAAATATAACGAAAAAAAATAATTAAACAAAATGAACAAAGAAGTTTTATCCCTATTGAATGAACAAATATGGTTAGAAAATACCGCATCTTTCTTTTACCTAAAATTATCAAAACTATTTAACGACAATAACTACTTCGGTATCTCCAACTTCTTCTTAGAACAATCAAATGAAGAAAGAGAACATATGGTTAAATTATTTACCTATGTAATGGAACAAGAAGGTGATGTTATGATACCTAATTATAATTTTTTAGAAGATGAAGATTATGATTTTGACATATTAAATTTGTTTGAGTGTTCTTTAAATAATGAAAGAAAGGTAACTAACTCAATCAACAAAATTATTTCTAAGTGTAAAGAAGTAGGAGACTATACTACAGAAAATTTCTTACATTGGTTTGTTGTTGAACAAAGAGAAGAAGAAAATAAGTTTAAAGAAATAATTGATAATCTAATCATTATAGGAGACAACAGAGTAGGTTTATATGAATTAAACAAATCATTAAACCCACCAAAAACTACAGAAGAATAGTCTAACTTACTTTGACGTATATGTAAATATTGTCTAGTGATTCCACAAATTTAATATCACCTCCATATCCCTTTCTTTTGGCGAGATATTTATAAATATCATATATTCTATCGAAATTATTATCCAATTCTTCATTATTTGTTTTCCCTAAGAAAAATAAAGTTTCACTATTATTACTCTTCTTTTTCATCTTCCCACATTTTATAATAAATATCTGGAAAGTTAAGAATGTTTACTCTCTAAAATCAAAAATATTGTCAGGTATATCCTGATAATCATCTTGAGGAGTTTGATCACTAACCCAAAGTGGTCTTTCAATCGCACCATCTATTAAAGCATCAAATTGACCCGTAGGATTATCGTTAGTAGTTTCATCTTTTAAATTAATTAAAAATCCTCTGTTAAGAAAATCAATACTAATAAAAGAATTAACACGATTATCATATATTTCTTTAAGGTGTTTCATATTAAGATAGTTTAAGAATATATTCGCAACAGTCTTATGATACTCACTAGTGACTCTATTATTATAAGATAATATCTGAACTATTTTATAAACAGTGTCCTCAACCAACCTAAATTCAACACCCGACATATTGTTTTCTGTGATAATAACAAATAATTTTATATTACCTGTTTTTATCTTTTCCGCATATGCCTGACCCGGATCATTCATACAGTTATTTAGTTTTCTACCAGCCCATTTAAGGTCAAACTCAGATGTAAGTTCTTTAATTGTCACCCCTTTAGGTAAATCGAAGTCTTTTATACCCAAAGGAGTTATTAAGTTCTCCGCAAACTTCCTTTGTCCTTTCTTAACCCCTTCCAACATATTCTCATAAGTTGGTTTCATTACTTTATTTTTATTTTGTAAGTAACGAATTAATAATTCTGAAACCCACTCACCCTCTTTATTATAAATTTTCTTAACGTCAGAAATAAAATCATATGTCTCCTGAATGTTTAATCCTTCTCTTACAAAAAACATCATTGCCCATCTTTCTCTATCAACAAATGACTCAATATATTCAACGTGTGAACTATCGAAATCACAATCATAAAACTTTTCATTTACCAACGCAACCATTTTACATAGGAAAAACTTATCTAAAACAACTTTTTCTGCCTTCTCTCTAAGCTTCTTAGTTAATTTGTTACTAGTAATTCTGTAGGCGTTCATAAAAGTTAGTGGGTTATAGTTAATACCGACTAATATTTCTTCTATGATAGTATTTGGTTCTGTATATTTCTTAGGTTCCAAAGTCCACATAATATCATTATACTTCGCCCATTTATCTAATTCTTCTTGTGGTATACTTTTAGTATGATCCAACCAATTAAGAGAATGGTTATTAGGTATTGTAGATTCAAAATCATTTATTTTAAACCATAACTCTTTTTTATGGTCGAAAAACTTAACCATCTTAAAATATTCTTTAATCTTACCATAATACTTAAGATACATCTCTTTATACTTAGTACTGAAATAGATACCGAAATGTGATCTTTGTAGATGAATCATATTTCTCATTATCAAAGGTTGCGATAACATTTCCATACTTCCCTCAATATCACAATAACAATTAAGTTCATCTAATTTTTTAAATAATCTAATTGCAGTATGTGCAGGTGTATAAACTGCAGTAACCTCTAATTGTCTATAATTTAAGAAATTCTCAAATTCTTCAGTATAAAATATCTTATTGTTTGATAAATCAATACCAACTTGACAACAGTTAAAATCAAACCCATTAAGAATGTACTGATAATCGTCTCTTTTTTTTCTATTTGCAACCCTACTAATCTCAATGGTATTTAATAAACCATCTCTTTCAACATTTAAAATCTGATAATTACTACCATGATCATAAGATAACTTTGTTACCATATAACCATCACCCTCAACCACCAACTCGTTTGTCCTAAGTGGTGTTGACTTATAACTATGTAAATCTTGTTCAGACTCAATAAATATATCTAAATCGTTAATTGGGTAGTTACCTTCCCAAAGATATGTCATTAGTAGGTTTGCAACTGCACCACCCGCCAAAAACCCTTCATTTGGTATGTCACCATACTCAGATAAATCACAAATGATTCTTTCTACCACACCACTTTCTTTTAGAATATCACTTTTCATAATTGTTTTTTTTATAGTTTTTATATAAAATATATGATGGGATAACAACCCCTAAAAATACAATAGTATAAAATAAAAATGGGAAAATCAAAAATAACCCTATAACCCCAAAGAATATTATTATACCTATAAGAATATACTTTTTTAGTTTTTCCCTATCTATATCATCAAAATCGAAATCAAACATTTTAATACAATCCTCTTAAATAGTTCGCCACTTCCTTCATTATCTCATCTCCATTGATTCCATTACTATATAAATCGACAACAATATCGGTAATAGATTCCGCCATTTCATCTATCTCATCATATTCTTCATAATCATCATAAGAATCGAAATCATAGTTACTATTATATGCACCATAACTATAGTTTGTTTCATTTAGTAATGATTTTTTTTCTACTTTGTTATGTGTATACTTCTCTAACCTTAATTTAGAAATTAATTTCTCACCTGCCCTTACGGAATCAAAAACTTCATCTACCACTACATACTCAGAACTGGTGTGTTGTCTATAATATCCACACCCTAAGTTAAGACAATTAAAATCATATTTTTTCGCCAACTGATTAACATCAGTAAAAGGGTCCACACTAAAGTTTGTATAACCACACTCACTTAACGTATCTTTAATCTCACCTTTAAATTCATCGTCAAATAACCTAACACCACTACACACTTCACTAATCCAATTAGAAGAAGGTGCGTCAAATTGGATTGCGTACCCTACATTCTTAAAGAAATCATCATCCGCCTCTCTAGAACCTAACATACCTATTTCCTCCTCAACAAAGAACGCCCCTTTCAATACATCAAATCGGTTAAACATTTCCAAACAAACATACACACCACACTTATCATCACCACCAATACCTGTTTGTTCTTTAGTATCAGGATGTTTAGCGATAAGTGTTGTCATCTCATCATTACTACCTTCACTATATGTAGAAGATTCAATAATAAGGTTTGTTTTAGATTCTATCAAATCACTATGTGAACGATGAACAGTATCCATATGTGCCACAACACAAGGATAATATTCTCCAGATGTCATATAATCACTACCCTTAGTTAAGTATAAGTTTCCCTTTGCGTCTGTATAGTGTTCAATACCGTTCTCCTTCGCATATTCAATAATATAATCCCTTACCATACTTTCATTACCTGATATTGATGGTAGGGATAAAACTTCTTTTAAAAAATCTATGTTCATAGTCGTTAATTTATACAAATATAATCATTACTTTTTAATTTGCCAAACATTTATGAATAAAAATATATTTATATATAAACAACTTAATTATGGCATTACCAACAGTATCCTTTAAGGAATTCGCAAAGAACCCTATAGTTGCTCTACTATTTATGTGTCTAATGTCAATAGGTTACTTATATGTTGCCCAAACAAATACATTAGAAAAACAAGTAGTAAATCTTCAAGAAGAGGTTAAGTTACTAAAAGAGGACAATAAAAAACTCAATGAGAAAATTATAGAAATACTTAGTGAGGTTAAAAAAGGATAATATGAAAAAAAATTATATATTTTTATTAGTTAGTTTAATTTCTGTGATAGGTATCACAATTTTAATTAAAAAAGATTACACTAATTTGTTTATTGAAGAAACTAAAGAAGAGATAAGTGTTATGCACAATGAAAGAGATAGTATATTTTCTTTTGTAGATGGAACTATGTCCGACTTAGAATTAGAAAGAAATGAAAAACAAAATATGTTAGATAGTTTAGATGAAGAATTGATTAAAAAACAAAATATTGTCAATCAATTCATCCTTTCTATTGAACAAAATAGAAAGTTAAATTTAACTTTGGAGAATAAAAACAGACATTTAGATTCTATTTTAGAAGAAACTAAAAATAAATTACGTGACCTTATTGTTATCAATGATAGTACTAAAGAAAAATTAGAAATTGTCCATAAAGAAAAAGAAATGTTATATAATCAATATAACAAACTACAAGAAATTTATAAAAAAGACACATTTATTGTCGTTGATACCATTTATAAAATAGATACCATATATTATACTAAGGATGAAATAAAAAAATTAGTCCTTAAAAATGATAGACAATAACAATAAACTAAAACATAAAGAAATGAAAGGCGGCGGATGCGGTTGTGGTAAACCAAAGAAATAAGTAAATCACTATTTACAAAACAAAATAATTATAGATATTTATAGTTATAATAACATTTTTTTTAAAATATTTGAATCATGGGATGTGGATGTAAAAAAAAGAAACCAGTTGCTAAACCACAAAATAGTAACACTCAAACTCAGACTAACACTCAGTCAAACAATAATCAAGGGGGTAATTAATTAAGTTAATTGATTTGCTGGACCTCTACCTAATTTATCTTCCCAAGAAGATGATGTAGGATGAGCACCACTAGTGTAATGTGGATCATTTGTTAATGTGTTGGCGACACTTCTCGCCAAATCAGATAGTGGCCAAACAGAAGATGTACCACCAGCAGGTGCATCTCCACCACCTTCTTCTTGTTCATCTATAACTTCTTCATCTTCTTCGGTATAGTCATCCATACCTATACCATACTCTGTCACAACAAAACCACTGTTATAATCTTTATCATAATATCCTAAATAGATACCCTTATCATCATATGCAACAACTTCATAAGAGTCACTACTAAACTTAAGTCTACTTCTATCACCGTCAACCCATTTAAGAATTTTACGATACCACTTTTTTGGGTCGTTTTCCATTTCACCAAACTCCCTAATTAAAACTTTTTTATATTGACTCTCTGTAATTATTACTTTCATTTCTTTATTTTTATTCTATCTTCTATTTCTTCAGTATCTTCCCAATCTACATCACCCACAAGATCAATCACCATGTCTTCCATAATATCCGCATCAGCATACATATCATAATCTAAATCAGGGTAATCAAATTCACTACTATTTTCATCCAAATACATAGTATTATATTTACGATTTAAAACTTTATCTAACGCATCCTCAGATGAAGATGCCGTTACTTCTACAAACCCAGGTAAATAAGTTCTAGCACTTACTACTGTAGGCATAATAGTTCTTATTGTGTATGTTGCAACAAAATCTAATGGTTCACCCACAATGTCACCTTTTCTATTTTCCCATTTATTAATATAATTATGGTATACTATATTCGCCTCATGATCATTTAAACCTAAATATGTTTTAATAGTATTGATGTCATGTAATTTATCTGCGAAACCTTTTTTAGTATGCATATCATCTAAAAACTCAAACATTCTGATCATATATGTAGTTATGGTACTATCTAATTTACCATAATCCTTATCTTCTGTAAGTAATCTTTTATATTGTCTTTCTGTTAATCTAATTTTCATATATCTATAGTTATCTCGTCTAAATCTATGTTATCTGACTCAATAGTTTCGAATGTAAAATCATCATCAGGTTCCCAATGTACACTACTCATGTCATAGTCTATGTAGTCATTTGAGTTTTCCATTACACCAAAAATACCACCATTTATTTTTTTTGTGAAGTCATCATCATCAGTTGCATAACATTCTAAATTACCACTTGAATTACCATTTATATAACCATGCCAATAGTAAGTGATAGGATATTTATATTTACCATAGAATTGTAAAGGTTCACCCACTAAAAGATTGGGATCGTTCTTTTCTGATGCAATTACTATCTTATCCCTAAGAAAACTACTATAATTATGTGCCAATAATATTGCTTCTGAGTTTTCTACAGATAACATTAAAATAATATATTTAACAATATCTCTAAAACTATTACTATATATTGGGTCACTTAATTTAAGATAGTCTAAACTAATTTTAAACTTACCTTCTCTTTGCATCATTATAAATAATTTTGCAATTGCTAAGTTTACTTTATTACCAATGGTCTTAAAATTAACCATACCATCAAGAAAATCTTTATCATCTTCCTTTAGTAATCTACTATATTGATTCTCTGTTAATCTAATTTTCATTATCCTAAATTTTCTTCTACTTATTCTTTAACAACTTTTTTTTCTTTTTGTATTTGTGTGACAGTATATCCCGCAATTAAAAATTCCATACCTGCCCATATACTTAACTCATAAACATCCATAGCATCTATCTTCTTAACTAAAAAGAACACCATACCTAATTGTGCAATTAAAAACGCAATACCAGACTCAACTCTCTTCTTAGAAAAGAATGATTTTTCTGCGGAATACATTTTCATTATTTCAGTAATGAACCATCTCACATTAGACGACACGTTTTTGAACCAATTTTTCATCTTTTTAAATTTTTCTCTCATATACAAAAAAACTATAATTGTTATTATAATATAAATATTAGAATAAAATAAAAAACCCACATTTCTGTGGGTTCATTTTAATTTGTTGTTGTCTATTATTATATTAAATAAACTTTTTAACTGATTCTACTATCATTTCTTTTTGTGGTACACCACTTTGTCTCCAAACTACCTCACCTTCCTTAAAGATTAGTAGGGTTGGTATACTTCTTATCTGATATTTTCTCGCAACTTCCGCATTATTATCGATATTGATTTTTAACACTGTCGCCTCATCCCCTAAAGAATTTTTAGTTTGTTCTATAATAGGTGACATTACCTTACATGGTCCACACCAGTCTGCGTAGAAGTCAACCAGAGTTGGTTTTGTTGACTGTATAATTTCATTAAATTCCATAGTACTTTTTTTTAATTATAATTATGTCATAAAAAAGAAAAGGGAGAATTAATTCTCCCTTTTAATTTTCGTTTGAGGTGTTACGCTTTCTCACCTACCCACTTAACAACAGAGTTAAGTCCGTAGATCTCTGTAATCTTTTGTACAAATCTCTTTGGATTTTTTCTGATGTAAGTTAATGATTCTGTTGGGACATTAGTTTTTGAAGGTCCGAACAAAGACGCTAACGCCTCTTCTCTGTTTTTAACTGTCTTTGACATAATTAAATTTTATTGTTAATTGTTATTATGTGTCAATAATATAAAATACTTTTTACAAAGTCAAATAGTTTTGTAAAAAATATTTAACATTATCCTACAGATACAACTTCCAAATCAAAAATTAATTTTTTACCCGCCATAGGATGATTCGCATCCAACTTAACACCTTCTTCCGTAATCTCTTTAACCATAACATTAATAGTACCTCTTTCACTCTGTGATTGTAATACATCGCCAATATTTACACCTTCAGGTACTTGTTCTTTTTTAACAACTGTTACTAACCCATCTAAATATTCTCCGTACCCATCTTGTGGTGAGATCTCCACAGTTTTTTTCTCACCTTCAGTCATCCCAATTAAACCACTCTCAAAACCTTTAATAAGTGATCCTTGACCCAACACAGTTCTTAAAGGTTCTTTACCTTCAGTAAGTGATGTATCGAATACCGTTCCGTCCTCAAATCTTCCTGTGTAATGGACTGTCACACTCTTACCATTTTCTACTTTACTCATAATATATTTTTTTAATAAAAATAAGTTAGTTTGTTTAAATGTAAAGTATTTATCTATAAAAACAACTATGTCAAAAAAATTTATAATATCTTCTATTGTTGCCACATTTATAATGATTACATTTTTTATTGTTAAAACATTTGTTTTATTAGGTGTCATCCCCTGTAATAAATTGGTGCAATGGTATGAATACTTATCAGTTATATTCTTTATGATACCATTTTATTTTATAATGGAAGAACTAATCAAAAAAACTAGGAAGAATAAACAAGGTATAAAATCAAGCGAAGCGTTATTAGATGACTCCTCATTGATATCTAAAGCGGATAGACATGGAAAAATAACTTTTGTTAATGATAAATTCTGTGAAGTATCAGGATATAAAAGACATGAATTATTAGGTAAGGATCACGTAATGTTAAACTCAGGTACACACCCCAAAGAGTTTTGGGTAAATATGTACTCAACAGTTATTAAATACAAATCAATATGGAATGAAATAGTAACCAACAAAAATAAAAGAGGTGAAGAATATGTTGTTAACTCTTGGGTTATGGGTGAATTCGATGATCAAGGAAAACATGTTGGTTTTATTTCGGTAAGGCAAGACATCACAGAGTTATATAAACAAAAATTAGATATCGAAAAGAAAAATTCTTATTTAGAACACGCAGCAAAAATATTAAGACACGATATGCATTCGGGTATTAACACATATATCCCTAGAGGTATTTCTTCCTTAAAAAGAAGATTAAATGGTGATAAGATTAAAGAATTAAAAATAGAGTCACCTTTAAAACTAATAGAAGAAGGTTTATCACACGCACAAAAAGTATACACAGGCGTAAAAGAGTTCACCAACTTAGTTAAAAAAGATGCTAGATTAGATAAAAGTCCTAATAATTTATCTCAAATACTTAAAGATTATTTAAAAACAACCAACTATTCATCACAAGTAAAAATAGACGAATTAGTGGTTAGAGACGTTAATGAATCTTTATTCTGTACCGCAATAGATAATTTAATTAGAAACGGACTTAAATATAATGACACTAAGTCTAAGGTAGTACATATTTATAAAGAAGACGATAATACTATTATTGTTGAAGATAATGGTAGAGGAATGTCTAAAGAAGATTTTGAGGAGTATTCTAAACCTTACACCAGAAAAGAAGGACAAAAAGAGGGTGGTACAGGTTTAGGTTTAAATATATCAATTGCAATAATGAGAGAACATGGTTTTACTATTTCATCGGAAAAATTAGAACCTTGTGGGACTAAAATAAAAATAAAGTTATGATAGAGTCAATTTTATTAGTAGACGATGAAGATTTGTTTCATTTAGTGTTTGAAGACGCTTGTAGTCTTTTAGATATAACACTTAATTTAAGTAGTGTTTCTTCTTCTGAAGAAGCGGAAGAATTATTTAAAAAATGGTTTAAGGGTGAGGTTAAAAAACCAGCGTGTGTTTTTGTAGATTTAAACATCATTGGTTCAAGTTTTGATGGTATTGAATTAATAAGAAAACTAAACTTTGAATACGGAGATGAAGTTGTGGCTGGTATTATATCATCATCAGATGAAGAAGAAGAACAAGCCAGAGCGTTAAAATCGGGTGCTCAGTTTTGGATTATTAAATCAGATGAGATAGAACCTCGTTTAGAAGAATTTAGAAACGATTATCAAGGATACGTAAAAAGAAAATTACCTTTTAAAATTTATAAATAAGATGGTAGAAGTAAGGGAGGAAACCAAAGAAACACTATTAGAGTTATATAAAAAAACTGGTGTTTTATTAGAGGGGAATATATTAAAAGTTATTAATTCAGAAGGAGATGATGAGTTTTCACTTTACATAAAAGAATGTATAGAAAAAGATAAAGAACGTAGAAGAAAAAGATTAGAAGTAACAAAAAAGGTTCAAGATCAAAATAAAGAACTAATCAAAGCGAAAGAAGAATTAGATAAAGTTAACGAAGAATTAAGACTATCATTAATAGATGTACATAAGGCAAAAGAATCAGTAGAGAATGATTTAGATGTCCTCCAAAAGAAAACCCAATACGAATTAATAAACACCATTGTGCGTATCGCCTTATTCGTTATTGTTGGTGTTGGGGTAACTACAACATTACTTTATATGGTTTCTATGTTTACAGGAAAAGACACCCAAATAATAGGATCCACTTGGTCTAACATGTTCGGTATTCTTTTAACAAATGCCTTTTCCATTGTGGGAACCATTATGGGTGTCAAATACGCCAATAAAGATAAATAATTATTTCTTTTCAGTTGTAGGTTTTAACCACATTGTATCTTTAAATACAATATTCAAAAACCCTTTGATGTAATCTCTGTCGATATCTACCAATAACTTCATCTTTTTTATCGTTAATAAAATCAACACAATCATTATATAAATGTGGTATATCATTAATTTTACCACCAGAATTTGTAATCCTATACATTATTGGGAATATGATAGTCTCAATAGTATATTGACCAAAATTCTTATCAATCAGTTTTAAACCAACTATGTAACTAATCATTTCTTCATATAGTGGTGCTAACACAAGTTTTTTTTCAACAGATAACTCACTCAATAACCCAAAAGTATTCCACTTACTTACTAAATCTTCTTTACTCATCTTTGTTTTGGTTTAGTTTTCTTAACCTCTCATTCTCTTCAAGAAGTTTATGTATTTCTTCAACCTTTTGAGTTAGTTCATTTGCAAGTCTTTCAAATAACCATTCATCACTTTTACCTTGCCAAGTTTTTCTATGTTCTTCAAGTTTACTCATCTTTGTTTTGGTTTAATCTTTTTAATTCTTTTATTGGTTTCTTAATAAACCATTTTTTGAAGAAAGGTAACTTATACCATTCTTCTATCTCTTCCCAATTTACCAAAGTGTATGCGTGTTCAGAAGTTATTATATAATGTTCATATAACTTTAATTTTTCAGTCATCTTTGTTTTGGTTTAGGTAACCTTTAATTAAATTATTTAATTTTTTTTAAGTGGTCCTACTAGGGCTCGAACCTAGGACTTCAACATTATGAGTGTTGCACTCTAACCAACTGAGTTATAGGACCTAATAATTTTATTGTTTTAAATTTTTATTTGGTTTTCTCCAAGTAGGTGTTGTTGAATGACAGTTAGGACATAATAATCTAAGATTTTCTCTACTATTATTGTATTTATCCCCATCAATATGATCAACCTCTAATTTTATTTTTTCATTTAACCATTCCTTTAAACCACACATTTGACACTCACCAATATCTTCCTTTAACCACCTTTTCTTAGTTGATATATGAACCTCATCCCATTTAGGTCTTTTTTTCCTCCAAGTTTCCTTTAAACTTTTTATTTGTTTTTCTTTGTCAAAGGTTTCTCTATTTATTTTTTCCCAAGATTTAGATTTTTTAACTCCTTCACTTATTTTTTTCTTAACTTCTTCTGACCTAACTCTACTGTTAGCACATTTTACATTACAATATTTACCACTACCATAATTACCATCGTGTAATTTACCACACTTTAAACATTTTTTTTCCATAACGAACCTTACATTTATATATATAATTACATCTAAAGTTCAAAAAAGTAGTCCCGTCAGGATTCGAACCTGAACCAAGGAGGTAGAAGCTCCTTATGCTATCCATTACACCACGGGACCAAATTATAAACATTAACGTAGGTCTCCTAAATGTGGGCTTCTTTCGACCATCTCCCACGTTCATTAATGTTCAAAGTACTCGGAACAGGAATCGAACCTACACTCCCTTCTATGAATTTGGGCTTAAACCAAAAGTGTCTACCAGTTCCACCATCCGAGCATTAACCCCCTTAACGAATTCCATTCTGATTATCTTT
>Ga0102957_1000456_pt1 | contig 12358 bp, 8 predicted proteins | sample SalPon2_A_H2O_MG_2_FD_84517 | JGI IMG/M metagenome (GOLD analysis project Ga0102957, IMG submission 84517) | Salt pond water microbial communities from South San Francisco under conditions of wetland restoration - Salt Pond MetaG SF2_A_H2O_MG | ecosystem: Environmental > Aquatic > Non-marine... | reverse complement strand
TACTAGATTTACTGAAATCCCAGCTTCTTTTGGGGAACAGGGTCCAGGGGATATAAATATGATGTCAGGTTTATATTTCTTTACTTCATTTATGGATATTTCATCATTTCTAACTACACTTACTTTTGCTCCAAACTCTTCTATATAATGGACCAAGTTATAGGTAAACGAATCATAATTATCAATCATTAATATTTTTTTATTTTTTACCATATGTATCCTTTATAGCCTTGAGCATTGCTCCCGATTTATTTATTGTTTCTTTTAATTCCATCTTGGGCTTGGAATCAGCTACAATTCCTGCACCAGCCTGAAAGTATAAATCATCCTTATTCATATAGAATGATCTTATTGTTATACTCATATCCATATTTCCTGAAAAGCCTATGTAGCCAACGGATCCGCCATAAGGTCCTCTTCTATTAGGCTCAAGTTCATTTATTATTTGCATTGCTCTTATTTTTGGTGCACCAGATAGTGTTCCGGCTGGAAAACATGCTTTAAACACATCAATTGAATTAAACTTGTTATTTAATTTCCCTTTCACATTAGAGACTATATGCATAACATGTGAATATTTTTCAATAGTCATAAAGTCAGTAACTTTTACTGTCCCAGTATTACAAACTTTACTAATGTCGTTTCTTGAAAGATCCACGAGCATAATATGTTCAGCTTTTTCCTTAGGGTCAGATAGCAGCTCCAATTCTAATTTCTTGTCTTCTTTTATATTTTTACCCCTAGGCCTAGTTCCAGCTATTGGCCTGGTTTCTACAATATTATTTTCAACTCTAACTAAAACTTCAGGTGAAGCACCTATTATATAAGTATTTTTATTTTTAATGAAAAACATGTAGGGTGATGGGTTAAGTTTTCTCAAAGAAAAATACAAATCAATAGGGTTATGTTTATATTTTGTTTTCCATCTTTGTGATATTACAGCTTGAATCACATCTCCTTTGAGCACATAATCTTTAATTTTTTTAACATTTTTTTCAAAATCTATAGGTTTAAAATTCGATTTTATTTTATTCTTATTATTACTAAACTTAGTTAATGTATTGGTATCTGATTCTATATTGAGTTTCTTTTCAATAAGCTCAATCTTTTTTATTGCTTTTGAATAAAGGTTAGTTAAATCATTTTTTTTGTTTACTTCAACATTTACAACAACCTTTGCACTCTTTTTTAAGTTGTCAAAAATAACTAAAGAATCAGAAAACATAAAATTACAATCTGGGAAATTAGTGTCATCTTTTGTAAATCTAGGAATTCTTTCTATTTGTGAAATTATTTCATAAGAAAAAAAACCAACAAATCCACCATAAAATCTAGGTAATGTTTTTAATTTTACAGGTTTATATTTTTTTATTATTTTCTTTAATTCATCAAATGGACAACCAGTAATTTGTTTTGATTTATTTGCTCCCGATATTTTAATTTTATTTTTAAATGATGAAAATATATATTTTGGATTAAATCCCATGAAACTATAGCGAGACCATTTTTTTGGACCTTCATAGCTTTCTAAAAGGTAAATATTTTCTTCGTTCTGTATTTTTTTAAGAAACATAGAGGGATTTTCTACATCAATTTTGATTTTTTTGTATACAGGAATTAAATTTCCTTTGCTTGATAGCCTTTTAAAGTTTTCTAAAGAAGGTAAAATCATGTAAGTTGAATATATTATTTGCATAAACTTTTGTCAAAATTTATTTAATCTTTTCAATTATGAATGAGAAAATTTTTAGAGAATATGATATAAGAGGAATTGCTGAAAATGATTTAAACGACCATTCAGTTATGCAAATTTCTTTAGCTTTTGGGACCCTGGCTTTAAGGCAAGATGTAAAAAAAATAGCGATCGGAAGAGATTGTAGGCCTTCATCAACACGCATTTTCGATATATTTACAAATGGAATTATATCTTTAGGAATTGATGTTATAGATTTGGGAATTATAACAACACCAATTCTATATTATTCACTATTTAATTTAGATATTGATGGAGGTGTTATGATAACCGCCAGTCACAACCCCCCGGAATATAATGGCTTCAAAGCAGCTATCGGTATTGAGGTTTTATCATCCAGCCAAATCCAAGAATTAAAAAATATCATATTAGCAAATGATTTTCATCCTAAAGACAAGGATGGCAAATTAACTAAAAATAATATAATTGATAGATACACTGAAGATTTAATAAAGAATATTGATATAAGAAAAAACATTAAAGTAGGTGTGGATTGTGCAAATACACCCGTTGGATTGTTTGCAAGAAAAGTTTTTGAATCTGTTGGTTGTGAAACCTTTCCGCTCTTTGAAAACCCCGATGGTACTTTTCCTAATCATCACCCAGATCCATCAGTAGAAGAGAATTTATCTTCTTTAAAGAATTTAGTTATATCTAAAAAATTGGATTTAGGAGTTTCTTTTGATGGGGATGCAGACAGAATCGGTATTATTGATGACAAAGGGAATTTGGTTTACTCAGACATTGTTTTAGCAATACTTGCAAAGTCTATTTTACTAGATTTACCTAACTCAAAAATAATTGGAGAAGTTAAATGTTCAAAAGTTTTATTTGATGAAATTAGAAAAAACGGTGGGATACCTTTAATGTGGAAGACAGGCCATTCAAACATTAAAAGAAAAATAAAAGAAGAAAAAGCTCCTTTGGCCGGAGAGCTGAGCGGACATATCTTTTTTTCCGATAAACATTATGGTTATGATGATGCAATTTATGCTGCATTAAGATTTGTAGAAATTTTATCTAATTATGATAATAAATTATCTATTATTTTGGATGATATCCCTAAAATGTTCTCAACACCTGAAATTAGGTTGGATTTCCCAGAAGATAGAAAGTTTCAGATTGTTGATGATTTGGCAGATGAACTTAAAAAATTAAAATCTGAGTACTCTTTAATAAATATTGATGGAATTAGGATTGAAAATTTAAATAGTTGGGGGTTAGTTAGAGCTTCAAATACACAGCCAGCTCTTAGCATAAGATTTGAGAGTAATTCAGAAGAATCTTTAGAAAAAATCAAAAATGAAGTTTTAAATTTATTGGAAAAGGTATCAGGTATAAAATGCAAATTTTAGACTGGGAAAACAAAACAGGTGTTCATTGTGGTTCTGTAGCCATACAAAATGTTATAAATTATTATGGTGTTGATTATCCTGAAGAGATGTGTTTTGGCTTAGGAGCAGGGTTAGGTTTTTTTTATAATAAATTATCTAAATCTTTCCCTTCAGAGGTCATTCATCTTCGTGCTCCAGATATGGAGCCTAATTTTTTCTCCAAAAATAATAAATATTATAAATGGCTAAACGAGTCATCAGCTAAAGAAGCAGAGAGAAAACTCATACAATGTTTGGATAATTTGCAACCAGTATTTCTCCAAACAGATTTGTTTTATTTAAAATATTATAATTCTAAAATACATTTTCCTGGACATGTTGTAGTGTGTGTGGGATACGATGATGTTAAGAAAAATTTTATTTTATCTGATACTAATTTTAAGGATTTAAAAGAAGTTTCATACAAAGACTTGGATTTATCAAGATCTTCTCAGGCTGAGCCTTATCCTCTGAAATATAATTGGTTCACTATTGATTCGTTTGTTCCTTTTAAAAATATTAATCATTTAATTCAGGAAGCAATAAAATTGAATTCTAAGAATTTCTTAAATGGCCAGAACAGTTTAAGAGGGACTAGTTCAGTATTTTCAATTTTAGATTGGGTTAAAAATTTAGAAAATTGGAATAATTTAAAAGATGCATCTAACGCTTATAGGTTTGCTTACCAAATAATAGCTAGACGAGGATCTAAGGGTGGTGGCTTTAGGTGTATATATTCTGATTTTTTAAAGATTGCAGAGAAGAAGTCTTTTAAAATTAAAAATTTGGGCTTGTATAATCTAATGCTTTCTTTAGCGACAGAGTGGGAAATACTAGCTTATCTTTTAAAAGAACTATCTGTGAAGCACGAGTATAAAATTTGGAAAAAAGTTATTGATTTAGTGCATGATTTATACTCTGAAGAACTTAAATATCACCTTTTGGTTAACGATCAATTGTAAATAGGATAAAAAAAAAGGGGCTATATGCCCCTTTTTTAACAAAGATTTTTATGATTCTACATCATTCCTGGCATTCCGCCCATTCCACCCATTGGCATTCCGCCACCGGCAGGAGCAGCTCCACCGCCATCATTTTCTTCTGGTTTATCTACGATCATAGCTTCAGTAGTTAATAGAAGCGATGAAACACTACCAGCATTTTGAATAGCGGATCTAGTAACTTTAGCTGGATCAACAATACCGTATTTAATCATATCCCCATATTCAAGAGATGCAGCATTAAATCCAAAATTACCTTTACCGTCTTTAATTTTTTCAACAACTATCGAACCATCGGCACCAGCATTACCCGCAATACCTCTAATAGGCTCTTCAAGTACTCTTTTGATAATATTTACACCAGCTTGTTCTTCGTCATCACCAGTTGCAAATTTATCTAAGGATTTTATAGCTCTAACTAAAGCAACTCCGCCGCCAGGTACAATACCTTCATCTACAGCAGCTCTAGTTGCATTAAGAGCATCTTCAACTCTAGCTTTCTTTTCTTTCATTTCAGCCTCAGTTGCAGCACCAACATTGATAACAGAAACTCCGCCAGCAAGCTTTGCAAGCCTTTCTTGAAGTTTTTCTCTATCATATTCGCCAGATGCATCAGCAATCTGAGCTTTTATTTGATTGATTCTTGTTGTGATTTCAGCTTTTTTACCAGCACCACCAACTATAGTTGTATTGTCTTTATCGATAACAACTCTTTTTGCTGTTCCACAATGTTGAAGTGTTGCCGATTCTAACTTCATCCCAGCTTCTTCAACTATTACTGTTCCACCTGTTAATACTGCTATATCAGCCAACATATCTTTTCTTCTGTCACCAAAACCAGGAGCTTTAACGGCGGCGCATTTTAATGTACCTCTCATTTTATTAACTACCAAGGTAGCGAGAGCCTCACCCTCAATGTCTTCTGCCATGATAAGAACAGGTTTTGAAGTTTTAGCCACTTCTTCCAATAAAGGAACTAGGTCCTTCATGTTGCCAATTTTCTTTTCATACATAAGAATGTAGGGATCATCTAGTTCAATTGTCATACGTTCTGGTTCTGTAACTAAATATGGACTTAAATAGCCTCTATCAAATTGAATAACTTCAACAACATCCCAATTTTTATCCATACTTCTGCCCTCTTCAACAGTAATAACACCATCCTTACCAACTTTTTCCATAGCATCAGCAATTATATGTCCAATTTCTTCTTCACCATTAGCCGATACTGTTGCAACAGCTGATATATCTTCTTTACTTTTTACTGGAGTAGATAATTTTCTTATTTCATCAATAGTAGCTGTTACTGCTTTATCTATACCCCTTTTAAGTTTCATAGGATCATGTCCAGCAGCAGTTAATTTAATACCCTCTCTAAAGATTGCTTGAGCAAGTACTGTAGCCGTTGTTGTTCCATCACCTGCTACATCATTAGTTTTAGATGCAACTTCTTTTACCATTTGTGCACCCATATTCTCAAACTTATTTTCTAGATCGATTTCCTTTGCAACTGTAACACCATCTTTTGTTACTACTGGTGCACCGAAAGTTTTTTCGATTAAAACATTTCTACCTCTAGGCCCCAATGTTGCTTTTACAGCATTTGCAAGCTTATCAACACCTTCCTTAATAAGTGATTGAGCTTCTGTTCCAAATAAAATATCTTTTGCCATTTTATAATAACCTCCTAAATTATTCTATAACGCCTAAAACTTCATCTTCTTTCAAGAAAATATAATTTCCATCACCTAGAGAAAGTTCCATTCCACCATATTTATTGAACAATACTACGTCTCCCTCTTTAATGTCTAATGGTTTCGTAGTTCCGTCTTGTAATAACATTCCATCACCAGTCCCAACAACAGTGCCTTCTTGAGGCTTATTTTCTGCTTCTGCTGCATCTGGAATGATTATTCCTCCTTTTGTAGTCTCTTCAGGACTTTTGATTTTAACCAAGATCCTGTCATACAAAGGTTTAATATTCATAAAAACCCTCCAATAATTCCGTTTTTATTAAAATTTTAATATTTAGAAGATAAACACGATACCTACTTTGTCAAGAAAATAGTATAAACTAAAGGTTTAGATGGATAATTCAAACATTTCTACATTAATTTCGAAAGATAAATTGAATAAAAATCAAATAGATGCTATTTCTCATAGTTCTGGGCCAGCATTAGTTTTAGCAGGAGCAGGATCTGGTAAGACAAGAGTCTTAACTCTAAAGATTACTTCATTAATTAAAGATAAGCTTTGTGGGTCAAATCAAATCCTAGGTCTTACATTTACAAATAAAGCAGCTAACGAAATGAAGGCTAGGATAGAAAGAATTCTAGGTTCAAAATTAGATTTTCCCTGGGTTGGAACTTTTCACTCTATTTCATATAAAATTCTGCGAATCAACAGTGGGATGTTGGGAAGTACATTTAATAGTAGTTTCTCTATATATGATCCATCAGATCAATTAAAATTATTAAAAAAAATTATCAAAGATTTAGGTCTTGATAACAATAAATATGATCCATCAAGAATGAGAGGAAAGATTGACTCCTTAAAAAATACTTATTTGTACGACGAATGGGAGTTTGAAGATGAAAAAGAACTAGAAATTGCTAAAAAATATCAATCAACCCTTGAACAATCAAATTCGATGGACTTTGGGGATCTTATTTTAAAGTTTTATGAATTGATGACAAAAAATGAATCTTTTAAAATAAAAATGCAAAATTTATTTAAATATGTATTTGTTGATGAATATCAAGATACTAATGTAATCCAATTTAAACTTATCAATCTTTTAGCTAGCCCAGAAAAGAATTTATTTGCTGTTGGTGATGAAGATCAATCCATATATGGATGGCGAGGTGCAAATATAGATAATATCTTGAATTTTAAAAAATACTTTCCAGAAACTAAAATATACAAATTAGAGCAAAATTATAGATCTACACCGCAAATTTTAAATGTTTCAAACTCATTGATTATGAACAATTCTGAACGATTAGAAAAAAAAATGTGGACAAACAATTTAGCTGGATCAATGGTTGACCTTCAAGAATATCCAGACGATCGTGAAGAGGCTAGATCGATTGCTCATAAAATTTATATTAATAAAAAAAATATAAATACAAAGATGTAGCAGTTTTTTATCGAACCAATGCTCAAAGTCGTGTTCTTGAAGAAGAATTTAGAAAGTTGGGGGTTCAATATAGGATCTTTGGAAGTATAAGTTTTTATGAGAGATCTGAAGTTAAGGATTGCCTTTCTTATTTAAAGTTTATTTCAAATCCTAATGATGAGATAGCTTTTGATCGAATAATAAACATTCCCTCTAGGGGCATAGGGAAAAAGACATTGGAAAAAATTAAAGCTATTTTCCAAAATTCTGAAGAAAATTTTTTACAGACATTGGAGACATGTTTAAATTCTAATTTTTTTACAAAGAAAACATTTGTAAGTATTAGCAAATTAGTTGAAGAGATTCGCTCTTTTAAGCTAAATCTGGTGACTAATAATTCTATTTCTGAAAGTTTTGAATTGTTTTTGAAAAATATCAGTTACTTCGATTTTTTAAATGATGAAGATCGTCTTGGTAATGTCTCTGAGCTATTAAATTTTATATCCGAGTATGAACAAGGTATAGATAAACCAGATATAAATGAATTTTTAAATTCAATTATGCTTTCTTCCTCGATTGATCAAATGAATTCAGATTCATCATATGTAACATTAATGACAGTGCACTTAGCAAAGGGTTTAGAGTTTCCATCAGTCTATGTTGTAGGTCTGGAGGAAGGACTTTTCCCTCATTCAAGGGCTATGTATTCAGTTGGGGAGCTAGAAGAAGAAAGGAGGCTATGTTATGTTGCAATGACAAGAGCTATTGATTATCTCCATTTGTCTTATTGTAGACTAAGAAGACAATTCGGTTCAATAATCTACTCTAATTCCTCGCAATTTTTAGATGAAATTTCTTCATGTGAGGAAGTTAATATTATAAAAGATGATCAAAAAGATTTGGATGAATCTAATAGAGTATTCCATTATAAGTTTGGGCAAGGTTATTTAGTAGATTCTAATGTTGACGAGTATGATGAAGTTGTCATGGTGGAATTTGATAGTGGATACAGAAAGAAAGTTTTTATTGCCGATCTAGAGGAAGTTTAATTATGGCCCAAAAGAAAAATAGAGATGGGAAAATAATGAGAAAGCATTCTAGGATAAAGCATTTAGATAATTTTTTAAAAAGATATATTGAGCCCTTGGATGATGTTACTTTAATTACTCCTGGTGTAATTAAAGTTGGTAAAGGTACTGGAGAGAACTTAAAAATAAGTTGGGGGCGAGAGCTGATTCAAGGTTCCGGGAAGATTGTGGTTGGATGTAAGCTTAATGCAACATCTGGAAATTCGAACCAAGAAGTATTTGTCTCAACAAGTAAACCACAAAAAGTAAAGGAACTTCTAATTAGAATTGATCATCTTAAGAAAAACAATCAATTCCTTTAATTTCTTTTTTTAATTCGTCACAATTATTTATTTTAAAATCCTCAATTGAGATTTTTGCTTTTAAACCATTGTTTTTAAAAATTATTTCAATCGTAGATTCGCCAGGATATTTTTCAAGGATAGACTTTAATTTAGAGGATTCTTCAATTGTAATATCATTTTTCAAATAAACTCTTAACGGCAATGATAAATTTTTAATTTCTTTTATTGAATCATTCCCGTTAAAACTATTAACAATTAATTTAAAGCTATCATCATTATTTTCTATAGTACCAGTTATCAGGAGTGGTGTGCCCAATTTTAATTTTCCCTCATGTTTTTCAATTTCATCATTAAATATTAATCCTTCTATGATTCCTGATGTATCTTCAAAGTTAACAATTGCATATTTTTTTGCATTCCTTTTCGAACTTTTAATATCTAATGATGTAATAAAAGAAGCAATAGTTACAACCGCTTTGTCTTTTAAGTCTTTAAGTGTACTAATTTTTTTAAAAGCTAGATTTTCAATTTTATCTTTGACGGCATCCAAAGGATTGACACTTACTGAATATCCCAGAGTTTCGATTTCATATTTACTTAAATCAAAAATTGACCATTCTTTTCTTAAATTAATTTCAGGTATCTGATACATTTCTTCATTGCTAAATAATGTTTCTTGATTATCATTTTGTTTTTTATTATTTACCCCAACATTTGATTGAAGTACCTCTATATTTTCAAATAGAGTCGCCCTATTAAAGCCAAAAAAATCAAGTGCACCAGACTTAATAAGACTTTCGAGAGTTTTTTTATTCATTTTCCTTGAGTCCATTAAACCTAAAAACTCAAATATATTATCAAATTTATTTTTTTCTTGTCTTAGCTCTTCTATATTTTTAACAATATTGCTGCCTAAATTTTTAATTCCATTTAACCCAAAACTTATTGAATTCTCAAGAGGTGTAAAACCTGATCCACTATCATTAATATTTGGAGGTAGTATCTTTATATTCATCTCTTTACATTCTCTTATATCAGATACAATTTTTTCAGAATTATTCATCTCAGTAGTCATGAGTGAAGCCATAAATTCACATGGGTAATATGCTTTAAGGTAAGCAGTTTGAAATGTTATATAGGCATAGGCTGTACTATGACTTTTGTTAAATGAATATTCCGCAAAATTTTCCATAGTATCAAATATTTCTTTAGCTAAATTTTCATTAATTTTATTCGACTCAGCACCTTTCAAAAATTTTTCCTTTTGTGCCAACATTTCAGATGCCTTTTTCTTACCCATAGCTCTTCTTAGCAAATCTGCATCACCTAAAGTAAAACTTGCAAGAACCGATGCTGTTTTCATTATTTGTTCTTGATATACAAATAATCCATGAGTTTCTTTTAAAATATCTTCGAGCTCGGGTGTTGGGTATTTTGTTTTAGTTTTTCCATTTTTTCTTAAAATATATTCATCTACCATTCCGCTATCTAATGGTCCAGGTCTGTAAAGTGCAAGGAGTGCTACTATATCATCAAACTTATCTGCTTTTAAATTTTTAAGTACATCTTTCATACCACTAGATTCAATTTGAAAAATTCCTCTGGTAAGCCCTTTTGCTAGTAAGTTGTAAATTTTAGAATCGTTTAAATCGGCTTTGTTTATTTCTTCATCAATTAGCGGATTTTTAATTCTAATAAATTCTTTAGCTTTTTTTATAACAGTTAAAGTTTTTAAACCTAAGAAATCAAATTTCACAAAACCCAATTCTTCCACAGCATTCATGTCGTATTGAGTTACAGTTTCATCTTTTGATCCTCTGTACAGAGGAATCATTTTATCTAGAGGTTCATCCGAAATCACTACTCCTGCCGCATGGGTTGATGAATGTCTTACAGAGTTCTCGAGTTTCACACTCAAGTTATAAAGTTCAGTAAATGCTGAGTCTTTCTCAACTAATTCTCTAAATTCCTTTACTTTTTTATAACATTCCTCAAGACTGTAAACTTTCCCTCTAAAGGATGGAATCATATTTGTTAACTTATTTACATCAGCAAATGTAAAGCCTAATACTCTACCAACATCTTTTACTACTGCCTTTGAAGACATGGTTCCAAATGTACCAATTTGGGCGACTTTATCCTTCCCGTATTTTGCTGTGACATATTTGATGACTTCATCGCGGCCTTCACCACAAAAGTCAATATCTATATCTGGCATGCTAATTCTTTCAGGATTTAGAAAACGCTCAAAAATTAGTCCATGCTTTATTGGATCCACTTCAGTAATATCTAGAAGGAATGCTACAAGACTTCCCGCTGCACTTCCTCTTCCTGGACCAACTGGGATTCTATTATCTTTGGCATAATTAATAAAGTCAGAGACAACAAGAAAATATCCTTCAAAACCCATCTTTTCAATTATATTGATTTCATGATTAATTCTTTCTTTATATAAAGGCTTATCCTTTTTGCTTATAAAGCCATTGTGAATTTTTTCCTCTAAAGATTTATCACTGATTTCTCTAATTCCATCATAATTAATATCTTCGTCAATTTTTGGTAGCCTATAATCATCAGTTTCAAATTTAATGTCACATCTCTCAGCAATTAAGATACTATTGTCGATTGACTCTTCATCTCCATCCAGTGCATCCATCATTTCTTGTTTAGATTTTAAATAGAACTCATTTCCATTAAATCTAAATCTTTTTTCTTCTTTTACTAAGGCATTTGTTTGAATGCATAGTAAAGTGTCATGTGAATGAAAATCATTCTTAGTTAAATAATGACAATCATTTGTAGCGACAACTTTAATATCTAATTTTTCAGCAATTTCTTTTAAAACTTTATTAACTCTTATCTGTTCTTTAAGACAAGTTCCCTGTATTTCAATAAAATATCTATCTCCAAGGACATTCTTAAACTCAGAAGCAACTTTTAATGCCTCATCTTTTTTACCTTTTAATATGTTGTGAGAAACTTCACCATTCAAACACCCACTTAAAACTATCAGGCCATCAGATTTTTCAAAGAGTAATTTTTTATCTATTCTTGGTTTTCTATAAAATCCTTGTAAATGGCCAAAAGATACCAATGAGCATAGGTTCTCATATCCTTCTAGATTCATTGCTAATACGGTTAAATGATGTGTTTTATTATTCTCGTTTGTTTTATTTGTATGGTCTTTTGCTATATATACTTCACACCCAATTATAGGCTTTACATCACTTTCTTTAGCTTTTTTATAAAATTCATATGCACCAAAAAGATTACCGTGATCAGTTAGAGCAACTGATGGCATTCCTTGTCTTTTAACTTCTTCAAAAAGTTCATCAAATTTAATTGCTCCATCTAACAATGAAAACTGAGAATGAAGGTGTAAATGAGCAAAATCGTTTTTCATATAACATTTTAATTATAAATGAATTGCAAATGTTTAACATCTTTATTGATAAATTCCAAAAATAGAGACAGAATATTTTTATGTTTGGGAAAATTAAAGGTTTTTTTACATCTATAAAAGATAAACTGTCTGATAGTAGTAGCAATATAAAAGAAATTGTTTCTTCAGTTTTAAAACAGTCAGTAAAAATTGATGAGAATACAATAGAGCTTATTGAAGAAGCTTTGATAATGTCCGATGTCAGTGTTCAGACAACCCAGATTTTGATAGAGAATATTAAGAAGAGAGTAAAAAATGAGAAATTTGAGAATGAAGCTACAGAAAATTTTTTTTTAGAT
>Ga0102957_1000424_pt1 | contig 12721 bp, 9 predicted proteins | sample SalPon2_A_H2O_MG_2_FD_84517 | JGI IMG/M metagenome (GOLD analysis project Ga0102957, IMG submission 84517) | Salt pond water microbial communities from South San Francisco under conditions of wetland restoration - Salt Pond MetaG SF2_A_H2O_MG | ecosystem: Environmental > Aquatic > Non-marine... | reverse complement strand
GCCGCGGGAGACGCGCAACGAAGGCCTGCGCCATTACCTGATTCCCAGGGTCGTCGGCCGTTTGCTGATACCGTTCATCCTGTTGTTCGGCCTGTACGTGCGGTTCCACGGCGAGTACGGACCCGGCGGCGGGTTCCAGGCCGGTGCGATCGTGACTGCAGCCATCATTCTGTACGCGCTGATTGAGGGCGAACGGCGCGCACTCGCGGCCCTGCCACAGCGCTGGCTGCTCGGGCTGATGGCAGCCGGACCGCTGATCTACGGCGCGGTGGGTATCGCGGGTATTGTGTTGGGCGGAAACTTCCTCGATTACTCGCCGCTTGCGTCGGATCCGGTAAGTGGCCAGCACCTCGGAATTTTGTTGATCGAAATCGGCGTCGGCATCACGGTAACCGGTGTGTTGCTCAGTATTTTTCATGCCTTCGCGGCGCGCGGTCGTTAATCCATGGAACTGCTCGGTCTCTATCACTACTGGGTATTCGCGATCCTGTTGATGACCGGTTTTTACGCTGTTGTCGCGAAGCTCAACCTGTTCAAGAAACTCATCGGCCTGTCGCTGTTCCAGGCGGCCGTTTTCCTGCTCTACATCACCATGAGCAAGGTCGACGGCGGTACGGCGCCGATCTTTTCCGGCGCTGCCGACGCGGTCTTCTCTAATCCGCTGCCGCAGGTGCTTATCCTGACTGCGATCGTGGTGGGCATCTCGACGACCGCGCTCGGCCTCGGGATTGTCGTGCGTATCAAGGAGGAATACGGCTCGATCGAGGAGGACGAGATCCAGGAGATCGACCGCCGATGAGCGGGCTCGGCCAGCATCTCCCGGCACTTCAGGTCGTCGTGCCGATGCTCGTAGCGCCGATGGTGGTGCTGTTGCGGCCGCGCGGCCTTGCGTGGGCGGCGAGCACCGCGGCCAGCGTTCTCGCCTTCGTTATTGCAATCGAGTTGACGCTGCAGGTTCTCGGTGCCGGCCCGGTTGGCTACCTGATGGGCTCGTGGCCCGCGCCCTACGGAATCGAATTACGAGTCGACGCATTGAGCGCACTGTTGCTGCTGGTAGTTACAGGTGCTTCGACTGTCGCGCTGGTAGGCGGCCGGCAAAGTCTCGATGCCCAGATCGAGGCGGATCGCCAACCCTATTTCTTTGCTGCCTGGCTGCTCGCGCTCGCCGGTTTGTCCGGCATCCTGGTGGCGGCCGACGCATTTAATATTTTCGAGTTCATGGAGATCTCGTCGCTGGCGAGTTACGTGCTGATTGCCGGCGGCCCGGACCGCCGCGCCCTGCCGTCCGTGTTCAAGTACCTGATCATGGGAACGATCGGGGCCACCTTTTACCTGATCGGTGTCGGCCTGATCTACATGATGACCGGAACGCTGAATCTCGCGGACATGGAATTGCGGATTCATGCGGTCGGCGATCTGACCCCGATTCTTGCCGCGGCCGGATTTATCACGGTCGGCCTTGCGCTGAAAGCCGCGATTTTTCCGCTGCATGTCTGGTTGCCCAATGCCTACACCTATGCACCGCATATGGCGACGGCGTTTCTGGCGGCGTGTTCGACCAAGGTGTCGCTTTACGTCCTGCTGCGCTTCGATTTCTTCGTCTTCCAGGGAAACCTGGAAGGGCATGACCTGCAGTTTGCCATCTATCTTATGCCGTTGGCCGTGCTGGGTATTCTCGTCGGCTCGGCGGTCGCGATGTTCGAGAGGAACATCAAGCGCCTGCTGGCATTCTCCTCGGTCGCTCAGATCGGCTACATGATGCTCGGAGCGAGTCTGGTGTCGATTGCCGGTCTCACGGCGGGCATCCTGCACATCTTCAATCACGCGTTGGCGAAAGGTACGTTGTTCCTCGCGGTAGCGTCTTTCGCGATGGTGGCAGCCGGCCTGCGGCTCAACGAACTCAGCGGCATCGCCCGCCGCATGCCCTGGACGTTTGGCGCATTCGTGGTAGCCGGGCTCAGCCTGATAGGCATTCCTGGCACGGCCGGCTTCGTCAGCAAGTGGTACCTGATCATGGCGGTCATGGAGCTCGGGCCGGCGGGTGTGCCGCTCGTGGCCGTGATATTGATCAGTTCGTTGATGGCAGTCGTCTACATCTGGCGAATTGTCGAAGTGGCGTGTTTCGCAAAGACCGAGGAGCAGGGTAGCTCCGCCATTGCCGTGTCGCCGCTGATGATCGTCGTGACCTGGCTTGCCGCGCTGGCAAATATCTACTTCGGTCTGGCGCCGGCATTGCCGTTGACCCTCTCCGGCGACGCCGCCGCCGAGCTTTTGAGGCATCTGCCGTGAATGGCGGGTCGACCATAATCCTCGCGTTGCTGCTGCCGCTTGGCGGTGCTGTCGCGATCGCGCTTGCCGGCCGGATCAGCGCCAACCTGCGCGAGACGGTGACGCTCGCGACCGCCGGCGGACTTGCAATGACGGTGTGGAGCCTGCTGCCGGCCGTGATGGCGGGCGAGCGGCCCGGTGTCAGTATTACCGAGCTGCTGCCGGGAGTGGAAATTGCATTCAGCGTGGAACCGCTGGGCATGCTGTTCGCGGCCCTGGCTTCCGGGTTGTGGATCATCAACTCGCTGTACTCGATCGGGTACATGCGCGGTAACAACGAACGCAACCAGACCCGTTTCTATGTGATGTTCGCCGTATCGCTCGCGGCTACGATGGGCGTTGCATTCGCCGGCAACCTGTTTACCTTGTTTCTGTTTTATGAGGCTCTGACGCTTTCCACCTATCCCCTGGTTTCCCACAAGGGCGACGCCGCTACCGTGCGTTCGGCACGGGTGTACCTCGGCATCCTGTTGACGACTTCGATCGGGTTGTTCCTGCCGGCAATCATCTGGACGTATTCGGTGGCCGGAACCGGCGACTTTGTAACCGGCGGGATTCTGGCGAGCAAAATAAACGGACCCGCGGTCGGATTGCTGCTCGGGCTGTTCGTCTTCGGCATTGGCAAGGCCGCGGTCATGCCGGTGCATCGCTGGTTGCCGGCCGCAATGGTGGCGCCGACGCCGGTCAGTGCATTGCTGCATGCCGTCGCCGTGGTCAAGGCGGGCGTGTTCGCGGTTACCAAAATTATCGTCTACATTTTCGGCGTCGACTTCCTGTTCGCCGAGCCGAGCAGCGGCTGGCTGCTGTACGCCGCAGCCTTCACCATTATTGCGGCAAGCGTGGTTGCACTGCGGCAGCAAAACCTGAAACGCCTGCTCGCCTATTCGACGATCGCCCAGCTGTCCTATGTCGTCATGGCCGCCGCGGTACTCAAACCGCTGGCTGAAATCGGCGCGGCCATCCACATGGTCGCGCACGCCTTCGGCAAGATCACGCTTTTCTTCGCGGCCGGGGCAATCTACGTCGCATCCCGTAAAACCGAGGTTCACCAGTTGCGCGGCATCGGTCTGCGCATGCCGGTGACCATGACGGCATTTACGATCGGCGCGCTCAGTATGATCGGCGTGCCGCCGACCGGGGGCTTCGTTTCGAAGTGGTACATACTGGCGGGCGCATTCCAGGCCGACAACTATTTCGCCGTGGCGACGATAATTGTCAGTACGGCCCTGAACGCCGCCTATTTTCTGCCGATCATATACATGGCCTGGTTCATGCGTGAGCCGGAACCGGCCGCGGCGGCCCACGGCGAGGCACCATGGCCCGCCGTGCTGGCACTGGCGATCACGGCGTTACTGACGATCGCTTTCTTCTTTTTCAACGGCGCCACGATCCAGCTCGAGCGCCAGGTTGTAGAGAATCTGTTATGAACGAGTCGCACCATGACGATCACTGGCTCGCGCGGCCCGCGACGATAAAACTGCTGTGGCGGGTATTCGCCGCAGTGCTGGTGCTGCTGGTTCTCGCCCAGGCAGTCATCTACGTCAAGGGTTACTTCGGCGTCGATGGCTGGTTCGGTTTTGCCGCCGCGTACGGATTCCTCTCATGTCTCGCTATGGTGCTGTTCGCGAAAGCACTCGGCTATGTGTTGAAGCGCGACGAGGACTATTACGACGACGGAAATAGCGATGCTTGAACTGATCCCGCCGGCAATATTCATGATTGTGGCCGCGCTGCTAATCGGCCCGGCGCGTGGCCATCTGCGCAGCGCGATAGTACTGGCGGCGCCGCTGATCACGCTCTGGTTCGTCTGGCAGGTGCCGAACGGCATCGCCTATGACCTCCCATTCCTTGACTACCGTATCCAGCCTCTCGAGGGCAGTGAGGTCAGGCGCCTGTTCGCAACCATTTTTGCGTTGATGGCTTTCGTTGGCGGCTTGTACTCATTCCGCCAGGCCCGGGCGTATGAACTTGCAGCCGGCTACGCCTACGCGGCAGGTGCTATCGGTGTCAGTTTCGCCGGTGATCTGGTCAGCCTGTTTGTGTACTGGGAGTTCATGGCACTGTTCTCGACCGTGGTCGTGTGGTGCGGTGGTACGCCGGAGGCACGTCGCGCCGGGATTCGCTACGCCATCATGCACCTGCTGGGCGGTGTCATCCTGATGGTGGGTATCGAAGGCGTCGCCGTTGACACCGGCTCGATCGATATTCGGCCGATGCTGAACAACAGCGTTGGTACCTGGATGATGCTCATCGGCATCCTGATCAATGCGGCGGCGCCGCCGGTATCGGCCTGGCTCGCCGACGCCTATCCGACATCGAGCCCGACAGGTTCGGTGTTCCTGTCGGCGTTCACGACCAAGACGGCAATACTGACGCTGATCCTGCTTTACCCGGGCGAACCCGTGTTGGTCGGAATTGGCCTGTTCATGGTCATGTACGGCATCATTTACGCGCTGCTAGAAAACGACATTCGGCGCATCCTCGCGTATTCAATCGTCAACCAGGTCGGCTTTATGGTTTGCGCCGTTGGCATCGGAACGCAGATGGCGCTGAACGGCGCGGCCGCGCATGCGTTCGCGCATATCATTTACAAGGCGCTGCTGTTCATGAGTGCGGGCGTGGTCATTTACCGCACGGGTTTCAACCGCTGCACCGACGTCGGCGGCTTGTTCCGGACGATGCCTCTGACCGCGATATGCGGCATTGTCGGTGCGCTCGCGATCTCGGGCTTCCCGCTGACCTCCGGTTTTACCACCAAGACGATGATCTCGCAGGCTGCGGCCGATGAGAGTCTCGTTACCGTTTACATGTTGCTGGCCGCGGCCTCGGCCGGCGTGTTCTTGCATGCGGGTATCAAGTTCCCGTGGTTCGTCTTCTTCCAGCGCGATTCCGGTCTGCGACCGAAGGATGCGCCGTGGAATATGGCTGCCGCAATGGTGATCTTCTCGGTGCTGTGCGTCCTGATTGGCGTGGCGCCCGAGCTGCTGTACCGGTTCCTTCCCTACCCGGTCGAGTATGACGCCTACACGCCGGGCAAAGTGCTGTTCTACCTGCAGCTGCTGATGTTCTCCGGGCTGGCCTTCTTCCTGTTGCTGCCGTTGATGAAACGCACGGAGACCATCAGCCTGGACTTCGACTGGTTGTGGCGCGTCGCGTTGTTCCGTGTGGCCAGTGGAACGTTCGCGGTTGCCGCTGCCGTTGGCGGTGCCGTCACAGCTGCCGCCGGTTCGGTTCTCGCACGCCTGCGCGTGGTGGCGACGCGCTACCTCGGTACCTCCGGTGACGACACCCGCCCGGGCGTACTTGCGCGTACCTGGCCCATAGGGGTGACGGCATTGTGGATCGCTTTGCTGCTGACGGCGTACGTCGTGATCTACTATTTCTGAGCGCTGTTTCATGGGAGTTTGGGGCAGCGGCTTTGGTTGTTGGAATTCAGAAGAAGCGACCCTGATCTTATGCACGGGTCGAAGCGAATCCGCTGCTCGGGATGTCATGTCGCAGTCCCGCCAGCTTGCAATTGGAAGCGCCGCCCCCAGATAACACTACCGGCAATCTTTATTGCCGCCGCGCGCGACAGCGGGTCCGGCGACAATTTCGCAAATAATCGCTTTTTTAGATTGTTATGAGACAAACATTCAATCAACTAGGTATTAAATTTGTGCTTCAATAATTGAGTGGAGACAAACGTTTCAAACCTGCAGGGAGTAGCTCCAATGCTCAGACAAACCACATATTTGCTTGCCGCTTTGGCAATGACGGCGGTCCCGGTGTTGTCATCCGGCCCGGCCCATGCGAGGGGTGAGCCAAAATCGAATCAGTTCTGGTGGCCTGAACAGCTCGATCTGAGCCCGTTGCGCCAGCATGGCGCCGAGTCCAATCCGATGGGCCAGAATTTCAACTATGCCGAAGCCTTCGCGAGTCTCGACCTCGCGGCCGTGAAGAAGGACATCGAAAAGGTCCTGACCACGTCGCAGGACTGGTGGCCGGCTGACTACGGCCATTACGGGCCGTTCATGATACGTATGGCCTGGCACAGCGCCGGCACGTACCGCGTGGCTGATGGCCGCGGTGGCGCCGACGGCGGCCAGCAGCGTTTCGAACCGCTGAACAGCTGGCCCGACAACGCCAACCTGGATAAGGCGCGGCGGCTGCTCTGGCCAATCAAGCAGAAGTATGGCCGCAACCTGTCCTGGGCTGACCTGATGATTCTGGCGGGTAATGTCTCGCTGGAGTCGATGGGCTTCGAGACGTTCGGTTTCGCCGGCGGCCGCGAGGACGACTGGGAAGCCGACCTGGTGTACTGGGGCCCCGAGAAAGTGATGCTCGCCACCAGCGATCAGGAAGACAGCCGGTACTCCGGCGACCGCGAGCTGGAGAGCCCCCTTGCGGCCGTTCAGATGGGCCTGATCTATGTGAATCCCGAGGGTCCGGATGGCAATCCCGACCCGCTGGCCTCGGCCCAGGATGTCCGCGAGACGTTCGGCCGCATGGCCATGAATGACGAGGAAACCGTTGCCCTGGTTGCCGGCGGCCACGCCTTCGGCAAGATGCACGGCGCTCACAGGCCCGACAAGTGCGTCGGTGTCGAACCATCCGCCGCCGGCGTCGCTCAGCAGGGGCTGGGCTGGAAGAACAGCTGTGGCAAGGGTCACTCCGAGGACACCGTGACCAGTGGCCTGGAAGGTGCCTGGACGGTAACCCCGGCCCAGTGGAGCATCAATTACCTGCAGAACCTGTTCGCTTTCGAGTGGAAGCAGGTTCGCAGTCCGGGCGGTGGCATACAGTGGATTCCCACTGACCCGAATGCGGCCAACATGGTTCCCGATGCACATATTCCCGGGAAACGTCACGCTCCGGTCATGACGACCGCCGACCTGGCGCTCAAGGCAGACCCGGAGTACCGCAAGATTGCCAGGCGCTTCCTCGACAATCCGCAAGAGTTCGAGGACGCGTTCGCGCGTGCCTGGTTCAAGCTGACCCATCGCGACATGGGTCCGCGCGCTCGCTACGTGGGTACCGAAGTGCCTGCAGAGGTACTGATCTGGCAGGATCCTGTCCCGGCGGCGGACTACCAGATGATCGGCGCCCAGGACGTCAAGGCACTGAAGGACGCGATCATCAAGTCCGAAGTGCCCAACACGGCCCTGGTCAAGGCTGCCTGGGCCTCGGCATCGAGCTTCCGTGGCACGGACATGCGCGGCGGAGCCAATGGTGCGCGGGTCCGCCTGGCACCGCAAAAGGACTGGCCGGCAAATGATCCTGCCGAACTGGCCACGGTGTTGACGGCGCTGGAGAAAATCCAGCAGGACTTCAATGGTTCCGGCCGTTCCAGCAAGGTTTCGCTTGCTGACCTGATCGTGCTGGGCGGCGCCGTGGGTGTCGAGCAGGCCGCGAAAAAGGCCGGCTACGCGGTCGAGGTGCCTTTCATCCCCGGGCGCACTGACGCAACCGCCGAGATGACGGACGCGGATTCGTTCCGCTGGCTTGAGCCCGCGGCAGACGGTTTCCGTAATTACTACGACGACCGCGCGCTGCTGTCCCCCGCGGACATGCTGATCGACAAGGCAAACACGCTCACTCTGACTGCACCGGAGATGACCGTGCTGTTGGGCGGTATGCGTGCCATGGGTGCCAACACCGGCGGTTCCCGGCATGGCGTGTTCACTGACCGCGTAGGAGCTCTCAGCAACGATTACTTCGCGAACCTGCTCGACATGTCGGTTGAATGGAGCAAGGCAAACGGCGAGCCGGGTATCTACGAGGGTCGTGATCGCAAATCCGGTAACGTGAAGTGGACGGCAACACCGGTCGATCTGGTATTCGGGTCGAACTCCGAACTGCGCTCCGTCGCGGAAGTTTATGCGTCCGAGGATGGCAAGAAGAAGTTCGTCGCGGATTTCGTTGCGGCCTGGAGCAAGGTGATGACGCTCGACCGTTTCGACATCAGCGAGGCGCAACGCCAGGAGATGGTTGCAAGTCGCTAGACGGTGACCTGACCAAAATCCCGTTGTCGGGAGGGCTGGATGGTTTCAGCCTTCCGGGACGGGCAAAGAGCGGAGCGGCGGCGCGTTGAGCGCCGCCGTTTTTTTGTCCGCCTGACTTGGATCGCGGCGATTGGCAGCGCAATTGCGCCCCCGCAATGACCCATGAAATTTCCGTCGATGCATTATGTTAATCGACAGGTAAGTACATGCCCGAATTGCGCTTTGCGCTGCCTTTTTCGCATCTTGTCACCAAGTTATTCAGATTTTTTCGGCGAGCGTTTTTCGGGTCCGCGACTGACTCTTGTTTGTTCGCGAGAACCGCAAAGCCGAGCTGAAGCCCGGAAGTCCCAACGAGTCGATACTAACAAAGCAGGGACAGCTAACCGGATTCCAGGGAGTGGCTCGAAAGTGGCTCCGTTGTGTATCGCTTCGGGTCGTTAGCGAGGCCGCGATGCGCCGATATCGGTGGCACAAGATGAAGGTGACTAAAATGAAAAAACTGATTGTTTTGTTCGCACTGCTCGTTCCTTTCTCAGGCATCGCCAAGGATAAGGGTGAAGACCCCGCTTATTTGCCGGTTACTGCCTATGTCACGCTGGCTCAAACGTATGGGGCCACGACCGGGACGATCTACAATACGTTCGACTTTACAGCCCCTTACGTGCTTTACAGCGTCGAGTTGAGATTGGACAGTTGGGGAAGCGGGACGACGGAATGCGAAAGCGAAATCCAACTCCATGACACTGTGAACCCGAGTTACACGGTTCTCGCCAAGAAGTCATGGCGGGCGGCGGATGACAGCAGTATCCTGCGTTTGGAGTTTCCGACGCCGGTGCTGATCGATCCAGAAACCCATGTCTTAGGCTTGATGATTCAACCCAACGGCGGCCTCTGTTCTGTGACCTTTAACGGTATCGCCTCCGGTCCCTGAAATTAGTCGACTGATGGCCTTCCGACAACAAAATGGCGGCGCGTGCAACGCCGCCATTTTTTGTGCGATTTGGGGTAGCCGCAACGCAAAAAAGAGTGGATGGATTCGGCCCGCGGCGGCAGTCACTTACCGCGAAAACCGGATGTAGCGCGTGACGTTGGGCGGCACCTTGGTCGCGGACCGGCGTAATAGCGCGCCGTCGATTTTGCCGGTGCGTTGGAATTGGTGGGTATGCAGCGTAAGTTTGCGCTGATAGCGACAGGCGGTGACGCTCGGTGTCAGTGACCGGAAGCCCCGCTCCGCGGTTGTCGCCTTTTCCTTAAAATCCCGATGTCTTTGCAGCATCTGCGGGCGAGCCGCTTCTCATCCGTGCGTGGTCATTGCTGCGACCTGACCCAGCCTTGTGCGGCGCAGGTTATCCAAAACCCTCTATAGTTCGGTTAAGAGTTTCGGTCCGAACACATAAATAGGAAAATTATCATGAATATCGATTGGAAATGGGTGGGTCTCGGCACGCTGATAATGCTCGTGCTCGGCATTGCTGCCGGGGTCATCTTTGGCGTCATTGCCGCGTCCGCGCTGGAGGGGGTAACCGATCCCGCGGACGTATCGCTCAGCGGTGGACAGATGGCTCTGGCGGGTCTCCTGAACGTCCTCGCATTTGCTGTAGGCGGCTATATCGTCGGCTTGAAGTCGGCGGGCCGGACGATTTGGGAGCCTGCGATTGCGGCGGCCGTCGCGGTGGCGTTCGTCCTGCTGCTGTCCGGAAATTTCGGCTTAGGAAACGTGATCGGCGCTGGCCTGGTGCCCTTCCTGGCCGCACTGGGCGGTGGCTGGCTCGGCGAGAAACGGCAGGACTCGAAATCGTCTCCCTGAGCCATTGATTCGATTGCCCCGCGTTCCCCCGGTTTTCGCATTGGCTCGACCAGCAACTACCGGGAGTTTAAAGCGGCCGTTCTCCGAGCTGTCGGCGCCGAGTGCCAGCCCGAAGTCGAAACCGGATGACCAGCACGGTTTTCGTGCCGGAAGATTTTTTGCCGTTGTTGGCCTGCGAGTTCTTTGCGCTGCAGGCCCGTCAACCCCGCGGCATTACTGATCCGGGAAGTCCGGGTCGGGCGAGGTTTCCATCGGCAGGAACGGGTCGGCAGTCCATTCCCTGAGCGAGCCGTCGTAGATTGCCACATCGGTAAAGCCGAGCCGAACCATCGTGAATGCGAGCGAGGAGGCGGCGATGCCACCGCCGCAGTAGGTGATCGTGCGGGTATCCCGGGCCGAGCCGATAAGCGCGGACAGTTCGTCCCTCGAACGGAAACGGCCCTTGTCGTCGACCAGTGATGTCACCGGGACGTTGCTCGCGGTGACGATATGACCGGGCCGCTCATACATCGACATTTCGCCGCGGTAGTGCGGCGCCGGCAGGGCATCGACGATTTCGACCGAGTCGTCGGAGATGGCGGCAAAAACTTCGTCGCGGTCAGCGAGGAGTCCGGGCCGCGTCCTTGGCGTGAGCGTGCGCGCGACCGGTTTTTGCGGTTCGTCTGCAAGCGGTAGTCCGGCGCCGGTCCAGGCGCTCAATCCGCCGTCGAGCAATGCCGCGTTGTCGAAGCCCACCCAACGTAGCATCCACCAGACCCGAGCGGCCCATGCAGGATTGGCGGCGGAATACAGCACGACGCGGGTGTTGTCGCCGACTCCCAGGGCACCCATGGCCTTTGCGAATGCTTCGGGAGTGGGTGCGGTGAATGGCAGCGCTGCATCCGGATCGGACAGATTGCCCATCAAATCGGCGAACTGCGCCCCGGGAATATGCCCGGCGTTATAGCCGGGACGGCCGCTACGCTCGCGCAAGCCGTTCTCGTCGCGCTCGACGATGACGGTGCAGTCGAGAATGACGAGGTCCGGTTCGTCCAGGTGCTGACTGAGCCACTCGGCCGACACCAGCGTGTCCATTCTGGCGGCAGGTGCGGGTGCGACGTCGGTCCGTTCGTCCGGTCCGGCGCAGGCGCTCAATAGTGCCAATGCGGCGATCAGGACGAGGCGGAATTGCGGGAGTTTGTGTAAAGACATGTGTGCCTCACTGCTGCAAGCAGCAATTTGTCGGGAAGTATTTACGATCAGTTTAACCTGTCGGCGCCCGCCACGACGGCAGCGGCAGGATTCGGGGACGGCGCTCTGAGCGCACAGCGTCAGGGTCACTGCCCCCGGTACGGGGAGTCGGCGGGCCATCGCCATTCGGACGAGAGCGGCGACGGTCTCACTGCAGATCGATCCTGGCTTCGGAGTAGTACCTGTTCAGATCGTACAGGCCAGCCCGTACCGGATCGCTCTCGTTCAGCTGCTGCTGGAACCAGTCGTAGGCCGGCCAGAACTCCGGCTCCATTCGATTGATGCCGAATTTGTCGAGCTTCGCCTTGTACCCGGGAGACTCGTCGAAGTTCTGCAACAGATCGATAAGCTCCGGCAGCTCATTCCTGTCCAGCACCAGGAAATAGTTCGGGTAGGCGCCGACGCTGCCGGGAACAAAATCGATTGTGTCCTTCGCCGGGTTCAGCCGTTTCTGTTCGCCAAAAAGCGAGTTCACATTGTCGTGCCACCGATTGATCACGATGGAGAAAAACCGGAACGGCCCCTCGTCGCCGCGCACCCGCACGTAGAGCACGTTGACCTCGGTGCTGGTCACGTGGCGGATAAATCCGGTGCCGGGCGCATTGAGGGCGCGAAAGCCGTTTAGTATGTCTTGCTGGCTGTCGAAGGTTTTCGGCATGGGCGTTTTTTCGTCAGTGCCGTGATAGTTGACGGGATCGAAACCGATGCCGGTGGCCGGCAAAATGTGGTTGCTGATGACGCGCTCGACAAATTCACGCTTCGGCTCGTTGCTGGTGAAGGCGACACGCGTTGGTCTCGCGGAGACGACATCCTGGTCCTCGATGTCTTCGGCGGCCTTGTCGCCGATGTACCAGGATTGCAGGATTGGCACCCGCCGTTCTCGTGGCAAAAAACTGAGGAAATTCAGTTCACCCTCGATCCGCAGAAAATCCATGTAGCGGCGAACGTTGGCCTGGTGCGAGACGTTGCCGTAGACGTCGAAGCCGGCGACGAGCGCATAGTAGATTCTCTCGAATTGGGAGTAATCGATCACCCAGAGCGTACGCGGCAGATCCCCTACAGCGCCTTTTATCACCGATGCGCTGTCGAAGTGGCGATAGATGGTCAGCACCGGGGCATCGTCCGCGGAGTTACCGCGCCAGATCGCGTCGATGTCGAATCCTTCCGGCGCGTTGTCCATGTAGAGCTGAGTTTTTGCCCGGTAGAAACTGGTGTAGCGGTTGCGATACTCGTTGCTGAAGGCCTTGAACAGCGACATGTCGCTGCCGCGCTCGGTTGGCAGGCGCAGGTTGTCTGCCTGCTCCGTCAGAAACTCCGGGTTCTGGACGGCCTGGTCCGCATCGGGGTCGAGAAACAGTGCCCAGAAATGGTC
>Ga0102957_1000421_pt1 | contig 12747 bp, 14 predicted proteins | sample SalPon2_A_H2O_MG_2_FD_84517 | JGI IMG/M metagenome (GOLD analysis project Ga0102957, IMG submission 84517) | Salt pond water microbial communities from South San Francisco under conditions of wetland restoration - Salt Pond MetaG SF2_A_H2O_MG | ecosystem: Environmental > Aquatic > Non-marine... | reverse complement strand
GAGGGCGGTAGATTCGATGCGACGGAACGGGCGATCACATTTCACGACTTCACGGGCGATGGCAGACCGGAAGAGATTGTGGACGCATCCCAGTTCTCATGCTCAACATCGGTGTCCATGTGGGGCGGCTCCGGTGGAACGTTGTTATGGGTACTGGTTGATGGGAAGAAATACGAGTACCTGGCACACAAGTGGCGAGTTGTCGATGTAGATGGGCAGAAAGTGCTCTTGCTCGCAGTACACTCCTCTGAGTGTGCCGATACCATTGGACCTTGCTACCGGGCACTGGTTTGGAGCAATGGCTTCAGGACAACAAGGTGAAGCTACGCCGGAAACCTCGAACATCTGTCGGATAGATAGCCGGAGGAGTGCAAGCAAGTCGCCCCATCGATTCCAGCCATGTGCAGCCGGCTGCCCTGGCCGATGTACGGAAAATCGCGCACACCAGTCCCGCAACGAATTGAAACTCCGGGAAGAAAGAGAATTGAGTCAATGCCCCGTCGTTCAGGCGGTTCGCGGAACATAGCGCCCCTCCCAACCGTTTCGCGGCCGGTGACGGCGGAACTCAAACCCAAGCCGAGGCGTTGAATGACAGCTGCCAATGAAATCAGAATCAAATCAGTCTATGCGGGCGTGGCCATTGGAGTTGTCGTCGCATTTTTTGCGGCCGCTGTTCCCACGGCCATGGACTGGTACAGTAACCCGGGCGGGATATTTCGAACCCGGTCGGCGTCAAACTGGCCTATCGTGTTTCAAACCTGGTTCAGTTGGTTTTGGCCAGTGGCCGTTGTCTCGATTCCAATTGCGATTATTGCCCATGCGTACCTGAGAAACCGGAATGTGGAAAATGGCATGTAACAACTCAATCAACCTCGACTATTGGCGCCGAACGCTTTAGCCGAGCCAGTTATCAAGGCGAAATTGGCGATTGGTTTTTCGCTGGAACGCAAAATCTGATGGCAACGGAAATCTTTTTCGTTTTTCAGGATGACAAATCGTGAGCCAGCAGCCGCGACACCTTCGTGGCACGGCAGCCCCTAAGCGGTCTTCGCTGCCTGAATCCGAGGCATCGGACGGGACGTAACAATGAGCACGGCGATCTGGGGGGAAGATGAACACCGAACAGCTGGCAGTATTTTTTTATGGTCTCTTCATGGACCAAACGCTGCTCGCCGCAAAGGGGATCCGGCCGTCACGGGCGTTGGCCGGGCATGTCGACGGTTACGTATTGCGCATAGGCAGCCGGGCGACACTGGTGCAGGATAAAAACCACAAAGTTTACGGTGTTCTCATGACGATCGGAGCCGCGGACGTAACGGCACTGTATTCGGAGGAAACCGTAGCCGACTACGAGGCGGAAATCGTTTCGGTGGCATTGGCAGACGGTACGCACGAAGCGGCGGTCTGTTATATCCTTCCGGAGAGCAAACTGCAGGGAACCAATGCTCAATATGCAAGTGCCTTGCTCGAACTGGCGGCCAGGTTGAATTTTCCACGCCACTACCTCCAGCAGATCAGAGATCAAGCAGCCTGAGGCGTGCCAATTTGCAGCCAGTGGCCGGCACCGGACATTTGTCAAAAAACCCAACAAAGTTACGCGCGGGAACAATTAATGAAAAAGCCTGACATCCCACTGGATGAAGAAATTCGGCTTAAGACCCTCAGATCGCTCAGAGTTCTGGACACTTCCCCTGAAGAGCGCTTTGATCGCCTGACACGCATGGCGAAGCGTATGTTCGACGTGCCAATTGCGATTGTCAGCCTGGTGGACGAAGAGCGTCAGTGGTTCAAGTCCTGCATAGGGCTGAGCGTTAGCAAAACACCGCGTGACATTTCATTTTGCGGGCATGCGATTCTCGGTGACGAGATATTTATTATCAACGATGCAACAACGGATGAACGTTTTGCTGACAATCCCCTGGTAACGGACGAACCGAATATTCGCTTCTATGCCGGTTGCCCATTGAGATTTACCGATGGCAGCCGGCTTGGAACGCTTTGCATTATTGACCGGAAACCAAGAAGTCTTTCCAACGAAGACCTGGAGGCTCTGAAGGACCTGGCTGCAACCGCCGAACGCGAACTGGCGGCAACGCACCTCGCCACCCTGGACGAGCTGACAAATATTCTCAACCGCAGAGGTTTTGTGATGGTCGGCCAGCACAGCCTGAATCTCTGCGCCCGGCAGCGAATTCCCGCGTCATTGGCATATCTGGATCTGGACAAGTTCAAACGCATCAACGACACCTTCGGACATGCGGAAGGCGATAGTGCATTAACCGTTTTTGCCGATCAGACAAGTACCGTATGCCGGGACTCGGATCTTTTTGCGCGACTGGGAGGCGACGAGTTCGTCATATTGTTTATCAACGCATCCGCGGATACCGCTGCGGGCATCGTAGACCGGCTGCGACGCATCCTGACTGAGTACTTTCACACCCGGGATCCGGGGTATCACATTGCGTTCTCCTGCGGCATCGTCGACTTTGAGCCCGGCAAACATCATTCGATTGAAGCACTGATAGAAGATGGCGATTCGGCAATGTACGAAAACAAGAAAACAAAGAGCTCCTGCGAACAGGCATTGCAGGGCTGAAAGCTCAATTTATCGCCGTCACTACGACTACTGGTTGATAACATCAATCTTCATGGTCAGGAGTGGCAGTCGGGGCAGCCGATAGGCAGATCGAACGCAGTCGGGCGGACGGAGCCATGGCGAAAGGCTGGACGGTTGTGGACATGAAGCAGGATTGGAAGATCATCTGCCCGGCTGCGAAGAATTAGAACAGGAGGGCCGGTAGTGACAATCAACGGTTCGTGCTTTTGCGGTGCCATCAGGTACCAGGCCGATGGGAAACTGCGCGATGCGCGCTCATGCCACTGTTAAATGTGCCGCAAGGCGTTTAGCTCCGCGGCCTCGGCCCATGCCGTCGTGAATTCTGACTCGTTCGAATGGCAAGCGATGCAATTCAGGCGAATGGGCTCAGCCAGAATGCACATCGCGCGCCTGGCTACGCCGCGACGGCACGAGTAGTCTGTTTTCCAAAATCATTGCAAAGCGAAGGATATGCCGATGAATGAAGACGAGTACATCGCATCCAGAGTTGACGAACAAATTGACTGGTACGACAGGAAGAGCCGGTCGGCCCAGCACTGGTTCAAACGTCTCAGGGGAACCGAAATTGTCGCCGCCGCGGCAATACCGGTGATAGCCGGCTTTGCCAGCGACCCGTTTCCGGTGGCCTTCGTGGTCGCTGTCCTGGGTGCTTCAATTGCGGTCATCTCGGCCGCTATAGGCCTGAATCAGTTTCAGGAAAACTGGACGGAATACAGGAAAACCTGCGAATCGCTCAAGTATGAAAAGTTTCTGTATCTCACGCGCGCCGATCCGTACCACGAGGAAGATGCTTTCCGTCTTTTCGTCCAGCGCGTGGAAAGTCTCCTGGTAAATGAAAACAGGGCCTGGTCTCAATATACCCAGGCCAGCATTGAAGACACCAAGCCGCAGGCGGGGATTGGCTGACCGGGATGCAAGCTCGTAACAGGCGCGCACCCGAAGATGAATTCGGTGCGGTCGACCCATCTTCCGACATCCTCCTCAGTGAGTGAAATTCGCATGTACACGTTGTATGAATATCCACCGTCTGGAAACTGTTACAAGGCCCGGCTGCTGATGCATCAACTCCGGTTGCGGTTCGAGCGGGTGACGGTCGACACGCAGGCCAATGAAACCCGCACGCCCGAGTTTCTGCTGCTCAATCCGAATGGCAAGGTACCCACGTTGAAACTGCCCAACGGCGAAGTACTGGCGGAGTCGAACGCCATGCTCTGGTACCTGGCCGAAGACACGCCGTTCCTGCCGGATACGAGATTGCAGCGAGCGCAGGTTCTGCAATGGATGTTCTTCGAGCAATACAGCCATGAGCCGTTTATCGCCACACTTCGCAACTGGATTAGCTACGCCAACAAGCGCGATGAGTTCGCCAGCGAAATCGAGGCCTTTCGTCCGAAAGGCTATGCCGCTCTGGACGTAATGGAGCAGCACCTCGAGTCCAGGACCTATCTGGTCGGCGAGTCGTATTCGATAGCCGACATTGCGCTGTATGCTTACACCCACGTCGCGCACGAAGGTGAGTTCGACCTCGGCAATTACGTTGCGATTTGCAGATGGCTGAGAAGAATCGAAAAACAGCCCCGCCACATTGCAATCGATTGGCGTGAGTAACGCAACTCGCTCAGCCACCTGGCAAATAGCGACCACCATCGCAGCGGCTCCTGATTTGCCAACCGATAGTGGCAGTGAACCGCTAACCGGGTAACGCTTGCGGCCGGAAAACGAGGTAATTGAATGCGGCAACATCAAATAAGCGGGATGCCCCGCGCAGCCCGGCCATAACCTCGCGCGGCAGCAACTTGCAGGCGCCTGAATTGATAACGAGGCGTGTCATAATCTCTATTTTTGAGCATCTGAAAATGGACAGATCCCAGATCAACGACTGGCTGGCACTGATCGCCAACCTCGCGGTTGTCGGAGGCATCGTGTTTCTGGCGATCGAAATTCGCCAGAACAACGAACTGCTCCGGTCCGAGTCACGGCAAACGCTCGTATCAAACGATGTCACTTCTCTGAGCGCCAACATCGGGAATGCGGATGTCTTCGCAAAAATGGCCTCGGGACAGGACTTGTCGGCGGAGGAGCAATTGCGGTTGAGTTTCATGTTCATGCTCGACCTGAGAAATCGCGAATTCGAGTATTTTCAGTACATCAACGGCCTGCTGGATGAGGAAACCTGGCTGGCCTATCGTTACGTGATCGTAGTCAACCACTCGACAAAGCTGGGTCGCGCATGGTGGGATCAGGTCGGCCGGGGAATTGTCGATCCCGGATTCGCCCGTATGGTCGACGAACTCCTCGCCGGCGCCCCGGCCGACGATGTCTACAAGCGGATGGCGACGTGGGCAGACGACTAGCCACGCAGCAGAGGCTGCAAAACCCGTTGCCGGAACTGCGGGCGTGGCGATCCGTGCCGTGCAGAGCCGCGTCAAATCCGGTGCCGGCCGGCACCAGGTCTCCGCGCGCTGCTACATTGAAGGCGACACGCAACGATCCGGATGTCGCCGTCCTTGCAGGGGCAGGACTTTTGTTCGGCAAGGGCTCCCAATGGTTCTCGAAAATCTTCAAGTGACTACCGGCGAAACCCCGGAATCCCCGGGCACAGCTCGCAGCAACTGACCTAGTGCTATTTTTCTCTTACGTTTCTTCTTCCGTCACCCGGGAGAGGATCACATTAAAAGGCATCGAATTCTCATGAGCGAAAAGATCCTGAAAGTGTCGGACGATTTCTGGAATATCCGCGGTGATTTCAAAATCGGCGGTGTGCTTAACATAGGCACGCAGTCCTCATTGGTTCGGCGCGGGAGCGGCAAGTTTGTACTCCTGGACGCCTACACTTTGCGCGGCAAAACAAAAGAGCAGGTCGACACCCACACCAACGACGGCGCGGACATCGAAGCAATCATCAACCTGCACCCGTTCCATACCGTTCATGTCCGCAAGGTTCACAAGCAATACCCGGATGCGAAGCTCTACGGCACACAGCGGCATGTGGACAAGTTCCCCGAATTGCCCTGGGAACCGGAAGCCAGTGAATCAGCCGAATGTGCGACGCTGTTCGCGGATGATTTCGAATTCTCCGTCCCGGCCGGCGTTGACTTCATTTCCAGCAACGAGCATTTGCACTTCGCATCGGTTCTGGCCTACCACAAGGCGTCGAAAACGATTCACTCGGACGATACCTTGATGTACCTGAAGCTGCCCGGTCCGCTCGGGATGCTGAAGCAGCCTGAGGTCACGTTTCATTTCACGCTTGCAAAGACGCTGGAAAGGCGGCCACGGGCGGCCGAGGACTTTCGCAGCTGGGCCCGGCAACTCGCTGGGCAATGGAGCGATGCCGAGAATCTTTGCGCCGCGCATTCCGCCGCGCTGCTCGGTCGCGACAATCGATCCGCATCGATTAGCGAGAGGATTTTGCATGCGTTGCGAAAAGTCGAGAGGACGTTGCGATCACACGAAAGACAATTTGGCTGAACTCGCACTAAAATGGACTCGAACACGACTTTGTCCTGACCGGCACAGCGACCAATCATGAAAATAAGACCCGCCACAGTCGCGGCTCAGCAGGCGGTACGCGATGTTCTCCTCGCGGCTTTTCCCGGAGGCGAGGGAGAGACTGTCGCGAAGCTTGCTATCGAACTGCTCAAGGATGAATCCACCCCGCCGACCCTGTCACTGGTAGCTGAAACCGGGGGTGCCGTTGTCGGTTACGTGGCATTTAGTCCGGTAAGCTTCGGCCCCGATGAGCGTACTAAGGGCTATATCCTGGCGCCGCTCGGAGTAGCGCCCGGTCATCAAAAACACCGCATCGGATCACGCCTCGTGGAGAGTGGCAAGCAGCAACTGACAAAAATGGGAGCCGCTATTCTTTTCGTCTATGGCGACCCCGGCTACTACGGCAGGTTCGGTTTTACCGCAGAGGCTGCCGCTCAGTACATCCCGCCTTACCCACTGCAATATCCGTTCGGCTGGCAGGCTGTCGTCCTCAACGGCGGCAGCGCCGGGTCATCGCCCGTCAGAATTGCGTGCGTCCCGGCCTTGTGCGACCCCAAGCTGTGGTAATCAGGCCGCAACCAAACAACGGAAACACGTTTTTGATTGCACTGGAGTGAATCACGGCACCCTCACCGGCTCCCACGCCGTGCGTCCGGGGACCCAACCGGTACTGACGTTATGTTCTCCCGGACGAGCTATCATCGTTAGTCAAACCAAGATGCGCCGGCCACTGGCGCAAGAACCACGGGACATCGGCTGCAACATGAATTCACGTACATTCCTGATCATCTGCGCCGTCGGCCTGGTGCCAATCGCACTGGGCTACGGGGTAAACCCGGCGGCGAGTCTCGGCTCGCTTTTTGATATCACTGTCGACACCACTAATCTCACTCATATCATGCGTGCGGTGTTGGGCCTGTACCTGGGGATGGTGGCGATCTGGCTGCTGGGAGCTTTTAAACCGTCCCTGACCGGGCCTGCCCTCGTCAGTTGCGCGGTTTTCATGCTCGGATTGGCCGCCGGCCGCATCCTGAGTCTTGTTCTTGATGGAACTCCGCACTGGCTGCTGGTCGTCTATACCGGCCTCGAACTTATTTTCGGGTCGACTGCGGTCTGGCTTTACCGGGAACAATCGCGCGCAGCCGCGGAATCATGACGCGGGTGCCGGCGGCTGTGGGTATGTCCGGACCGGGTTATGGCGGGACAAATGATGAAAACCTGGATCGCACTCTTTCGCGGGATCAACGCAGGCGGCAACAACATCCTCCCGATGGCAGCGCTGAAACGCGATCTCGAAGCATTGAATTTCGATAACGTTCGCACTTATATCCAAACCGGGAACGTCGTTTTCGAATCCAGCGCCGGCAACCCCCGTTCTCTCGCGGAGAAAATTACAGCCCGAATCGGCGAGCAGCTGGGTTTCCATCCACATGTCCTCGTTCTTCAACCCGAAGATCTGCTAGCTGCGATCGCAGCGAATCCGTTCCCGGCGGCCGTGTCCGCTCCCGCGACGCTCCATTTCTTTTTTCTCGCCGAATCCCCCTCGGACCCGGACACTGCGGCGCTGGACGGTGCAAAGTCATCGACCGAATGCTACCGGCTTACGGATAGGGTTTTCTATCTCCACGCCCCTGACGGGATTGCCCGCTCGAAGCTCGCCGCGAACGCGGAGAAGCATCTGGGAGTTGTCGTCACTGCGCGGAATTTCCGTAGCGTCGAGAAAATCGCATCATTGGTAGAGAGCGCCTGAGTGGCCGCAAAGTCTGATGCAGTAAGGCGCGGAAACTCAACCGGGCACTTACAACACGACTCGGTCAGTCAAACCAGGCCAAGTCACTATTCTGAAAGCGGAAGATCCCTGAACCGGGTATTGAATGGAGCACGTTCGAGCTCTACCTGCTGGCACAGGACCGGGGGAGACAATCGATCTGCCTGAAGCCATGCCCCCGCGCGCTTCCGCGAATTGCTTAGCCTTCGGCGGAGCACTGACGCGAAGATTCGGGAGGCAGCGGGCGACGACGGGGCCAAAGCGTGTAAATACCAAGCCAGACCCAAATAAAAAGAGCCCGCGCTAGCGCGGGCTCCAAATCTCAGCTCGAAAATAGTTCTTGGCTGCTCAGGTACGCCGGCGACGAGCAACGCCGAGGCCGAGCAGACCGAGACCGAACAATGCCAGCGAGGCAGGCTCAGGAACCACTGGCACGCCAAGTGCGACGACCGAAGACGACCAGCTGGCGGACTGAGATCCGGCAGCGCACGTATCGGCAGTGTCGGCATCCTCGGAGCAGGTACCGTTACCCGTCCAAATTCCCTCGAACGCGGTGTCGTCAAAGCCGGCACCGGAAACTGTGCCCTCGAAAGTGAACAGGATACTGTCGGTGCACAGACCGCTGGCGTTGCAGCTCAGGTTAGTGGAACTTACAAACGCATAGCTATTCACCGTGAAAGCGAAATTATCCGTGGTGTAAATGATAAACGGGAGGGCTGCAGCGCTGAGGTCGGAGCCAGTCCCCGTGGTTTCGCCGGCAAAGTCACCAGTGCCAGAACCAGGGCTGTAAACATTTACGACATTGTTGATGTCGTAGGTGTCTACGCCGCAGTTAACGATGCAGGTCAGATTTGGCGGCGAAGGGACGTTGTCAAAACCGTCACTGAACGAGATCGAGCCGTTGATGAAATCAGCGTGAGCCGGCCCGGCGAGCAAAGCGCCGAATCCAGCAAGAACCGCAAGAGTTTTAAGTTTCATTTGGAAAAGCCTCTTTTATTCTGTGTTTACTAATCGGGCCGAAGCCCTCGCTAACATCGAAGCAAGTCCCATGCCATTTTAATCTTTCTTTTTATTTTCAATGATATAGATCAGTTCCATACTCGCGTGGCGATTGCATAACCCGGAATCTGTAAAGTAATCCGACGGCCGAATCGTGGGCCATACTGTGGTTTTTGTGCAACAAACTCGGTCGGCCAGTTTTTCGCGCCGCCGTCGAGGCAGGGCGCAGGCGGCCGCTGCCATTCACCGCCGGGCCGCGCTCGATTTAAGTAACGGCGCGATAGGCAACGCGCTCCACAAGCCCATTCAGTTGCACGGCCGTGCGGACAGGGAAAATCAGCCAGCCCGAATCCAACTGCGGGAGTCCGTTCGAGTGCCGCGGCCACGCGCAGACATTCGTAACCTGGCGAACCCGGTCTCACTGCATCGCCAGCACGGCGAGAAAATCCTGTATTTCCATGGCAGTAGCGAAGTAGTGCGCTGCTGCTATGTCACCCGAATCCACCCGGCGATGATACTATCGAATTACCGCGTGATCAGACAGCCTGCCGGGGGGTCTCGGCTGGCGCGGATCACCACCCGCGCACGCGATGGCTGTTTCGCCACGACAAACCCAGATCAGGAGTCGATTCAATGTCCACCCGTCTTGACCTTTCCAAACTTAGCCTGATGGACGCCCTGGACCTCGCCAAGCTGATCGAGCTGGAGGCTTACAATCGTTACTGCATGTTCGCCACTCAGCTTGGAAGCACCGGCGGCTACGACGCCGGAGCGTTCTTCGCCACAATGGCCGAGAACGAGGCCAAGCACGGCCAAGAGATCGGGGCCCGGCGCAAGGCTCTATTCGGCGATGCTCCCGCGCGACTGACGCTGGACGACCTGTTCGACGTCGAGGCCCCGGACCATGGGGCACCGCGTCGCGGCATGTCCACTGTCCAGGCGTTCGAGATCGGGCTAGCCGCTGAGAAGAAAGCCTACGACTTCTACGACATGGCCTTGCCAGGCATCACCGACCCCGAAGTCCAGGCACTGTTCACAGAGCTCCGCGACGAGGAGACCGAGCACGTCGAGATGCTGCGAGAGGCGATGGCCAAACTACCGTCGAGCGCTGGCGAAGAACTTGAGTACGACCTCGACGAGACTCCCTATCTCTAGCTCGCGGTTCCCGACCTGAAGGGCCTGGGCCACGGCGGAAGAATTCCGCGCCGAGCAGACAGCATCGATCTTGTCGACGGTGCAGAAACGACCGCCAGCCCGGGGTTCGGGGAGACTCAAGGAATCTACCATCACCAACTAACAGGTGAGCAGGCGGTTCACACCACAAACCCGTTGCTGCAAGTGCCGAACGCTTTCTTTGCAACCGAAACCTGCGGCGAAACAATGCGAATGTCCCGGGCCGAATAGCCCCGGAGCATCGGCCCCAGGTTTGCGTGCGGAGCGGCGATGGAGCAGGGTCACCGGACGCCGTTGAACCGCAGAACAGGAGCCCCCATGCCAGGCACTCTTGCATTTGACGTCTATGGAACGCTGATAAATACCCACGGAATTGTATCCATGCTGGAGAACATGGTCGGCACCGCGGCGGAATCTTTTTCTCATACCTGGCGCGACAAGCAACTCGAATACACGTTCCGGCGCGGTCTGATGCAGAATTATCAAAACTTTGCCGTATGCACGAGTCATGCCCTCGACTACGCCTGCCAGCACCACGAAACGCCGTTGTCGGTCGAGCAAAAACAGGCATTGATCGACGGTTACCGAACGCTGCCGGCGTTTGCCGACGTTGCGGAGGGTCTGGCCCGACTCAACGCAGCACAGTATCGACTCTACGCATTCTCCAATGGCGGCGCGGAAGCGGTCGACGCGTTGCTGGCTGCAGCCGGAATACGAGACCATTTCGCTGGAATAGTCAGCGTCGATGATCTCAGGTCCTTCAAACCGAACCCCGCCGTATACAGGCATTTTCTGCGTCAGTCCGGCGCATCGGGCAGTAATGCCTGGCTGATTTCCAGCAATCCGTTCGATGTGATTGGCTCGATCTCCGCCGGCATGCGGGCCGCGTGGGTCAAGCGATCAAAAAATTCCATTTTCGATCCCTGGGGTATTGAACCCACGCTAACGGTGACCAGCATCGGAGAACTCGTTGAAAAAATCAGCCGCTGGAATCCGAAGCCGACGGTCGGAAAAAGCGTATCTCCGGCGATCAACCGGGAAGATCTGCTACAAGTACTACGTAGCCTGGAGATCGCACTGCACCAGCCTGGTGTGCGTTGCGACGTCGCCCGGCTGAGCGAGCTGTTACACGCCTCTTTTTATGAAATCGGCCGCTCCGGGCGTTGCTATACCAGGGCGGATATACTGCGCGAACTTCCGCTTGAGGCACCACCAGCGGCGATACATTCGCAGGATTACCGGGTGTTCGAGATTGGCGACGGGATAGCCCTGCTCACGTACAAATCGGCGGAGAAAAATGCGGATGGCAAACTGTCGCGCCACACCCTGAGATCCTCTGTGTGGCTGCGCGAAGACGGTGGTTGGAAAATTCGTTTTCACCAGGGCACGCCGGCAGGCGAGTTCTTGGCGGAAGAATCTTGAGCGCGAAAAAACAGTATCGGGATGCGCAGGCAAAGCACCACAGTGAAACGGGCTATCATCTAACTCCAATGGAGCGCGTGACATTGCAGGAAAAAAGAGGCCGCCGTGGCGGTCTCGACCGCCTCCGAAAGCGACAACTCACCTGCCGCGAGTGATCTTCGCGCTCTTTAAAAGGCACATCTGATACGTGAAGAAACTAAAAAACGAAAAGGAACTGCTCAAACAGGCCATTGCCGCCGGGATGAAATACGGCGAGGACAGGGGAGTTGTCGAGTTCGAACCCACTGACTCCGCGGCCGAAAAAATCGAATACATCTACCGCTTGCTGGTGCACGACAAGATCATCAAGCCGCTACCCCAGGATCAGATTTCACTGCTGGCAATGAAGCGCAGGCTCGCGATCTGGGCGTCGAAGCTTTAGGGAATTTGTAGCGCGCCGACAGGGAAACATCCGGCGGCGCCGCACGCGGCGAATTCGACCTGGACCCATCAAACTTGTCGTGTAAATTGGTCCCGCTGCAAACCCGGTCCGATGTTTCCCGCGAATCGCTCACTGCCCACGCTGGTATGGCCGATGCAGACGGCTGATTGCAATCGTGCCGATGATCGAAGGCAGCACCCACGGTACTACCTGCCACTGACCGGTAAGCACGTCGGCGAGCAGCCGCGATCCGCCAGTCACGCAACGATTTCGTCAAAAGCTCCTGCTCGCGACCCTGTTGCTGCCCGCATGGGTCTAAACTTCTCCACATCCCCGACAACGGATCTATCAAGTTAATGACCGCGAAAAATCCCGGCAGTGCCTGACCTTCCCAAACAGACTCACCGGGAACACGTGGTCCGCGGCATGCTGGCGGCAATGGCCGCGTTTTTCATGTTCACGGTGATGAATGTATTCGCGAAACTGCTGAGCGTCCGCCACTCGGTATTCGAGATCGCTTTCTATCGCAATCTGATCGCCTGCATGCCGTTCCTGTTCATGGTGTTCGTGCTTGGCAAGCGCGAGATCCTGGTCATCCGCAGCAAACCCACACTGGTCGGATTTCGGGCCGTACTCGGCGCGCTTTCGCTGGTAACGACTTTTGCCGCGTTTTCGCTGATGCCGATGGCGGAGACTACGGTACTACTGTTCACGTCCTCGCTGTTCATACCGATGCTCGGCGTTTTCTTTCTTGGCGAACGCGTAGGCCCTTACCGGTGGGCCGCGGTCGCGATCGGTTTCGCCGGTGTCCTGATCATGGCCGGCCCGGGCGGTCATATGAACGCGCTTGGAATT
>Ga0102957_1000405_pt1 | contig 12938 bp, 9 predicted proteins | sample SalPon2_A_H2O_MG_2_FD_84517 | JGI IMG/M metagenome (GOLD analysis project Ga0102957, IMG submission 84517) | Salt pond water microbial communities from South San Francisco under conditions of wetland restoration - Salt Pond MetaG SF2_A_H2O_MG | ecosystem: Environmental > Aquatic > Non-marine... | reverse complement strand
CGCTCATAGGCAAGGGGAAGAACCAAAAGAATATGCGAGATCTTGCACCAGCGGAGATCCTGGATTATGCGGCTGAGGATGCTGATATCACCTTCCAACTCAAGGACTTGTTTGAGCCGATGCTGCGTGACACGGGCGTTGACGGCGTATTCCGGAATATAGAGATGCCTTTGGTGCCTGTTTTAGCGCGTATGGAGCGTGAGGGAATCGCAGTGGATGTCAACGCTTTGAATAGCTACAGCATAGAATTGGGCGCCTTAATTGAACAGCTTGAAGGTGAGATTATTGAAATTGCGGGAAGGCCATTTAACGTTGGTTCTCCGCGCCAATTAGGCGAGGTGCTTTTCGATGAACTCAAACTCATCGACAAACCCAAAAAGACGAAAACGGGGCAATACGCCACGTCCGAAGCTATTCTAGAAGGGCTGAAGAAAACGCATCCCATTATCAATAAGATTCTGGACTATCGCGAGTTGAAGAAATTGAAAAGCACTTATGTGGACGCATTGCCTGAGTTGGTGCATGCCAAAACAGGTAGAATACATACGAGCTTTAATCAAACGGTTGCTGCCACAGGTCGCCTCTCTTCCACGAATCCAAACCTTCAAAACATTCCAATTCGTTCAGAGAACGGAAGGAAGGTACGTGCCATGTTTACTGCTGCCAATGCCCAGCATACATTAATGGCTGCAGATTACAGTCAAATTGAATTGCGTGTAATAGCTGCCCTTGCCAAGGATGAGGCAATGATAGAAGCATTTAAAAACGGCGAGGACATTCACCGAGCTACTGCGGCGAAAGTATTTGAAGTGGCCCCGGAGGAAGTAACGCGTGAGCAACGCTCGAATGCAAAAACCGTCAACTTCGGTATTGTCTACGGGGTCAGCGCTTTTGGCTTGAGCCAGCAGACGGATATGAGCCGAAAGGAAGCTAAAGCTGCCATCGATGGGTATTTCCGTACGTATCCGGGCATCAAGAAATACATGGATGATCAAGTCGCTTTTGCACGTGAACACGGTTATGTGGAGACCATTACGGGTCGTCGACGCTACCTCAAGGACATCGATAGCCGAAATGCGGTGGTACGCGGTCACAGCGAGCGCAATGCCGTGAATGCACCTATTCAAGGATCGGCTGCAGATATCATCAAGCTCGCGATGATTGAGGTGGACCGTGCCATGCGTGCTGCGAACATGAAATCACGAATGTTGCTTCAAGTGCACGATGAATTGGTCTTTGATGCCGTGCAAGAAGAATTGGATGCGCTGAAGGCACTTGTAATTGAAAAGATGGAAGCAGCGGTAGATCTAGCGGTACCAATGGTCGCTGAAGTGGGCACTGGTGATAACTGGCTTCAAGCACATTAGAATTCAATTGTTTTTTATCGTAGAATTGTAAGTGAACACTTACAATGACTGAAAAGCAACAAATACTTCTACAAAGTGCGCAGCATTCCTTTTGTAATTTGGGGTATGCTGGTGCATCTACTGCTAAAATTGGACGACTTGCGGGTACCAGTGAGGCCTTGATCTTTCGTCATTTTGGAAGCAAGCGCGACTTGGCAAGATTGGTGGTTAAAGAGGGACAAAAATGCCGAGCTTCAATGTCTTACGGTACATTGAACCATCCGGATCCATCGGAGGTACTGAGAGGATTTATTGGTCTACATGCCATGTTTTTGGGGGGTAAAGACCCATTTGTTCCTTGGATTGCAGGGATCCGTATTGTCAACGAAAATCCAGATTTTTTTGAGGAGGACGGCTTTATTGTTGAGCGTTTAACCTGGGCGGTTTCTAGCGTTGGACACGCCAAAGCCGGTGCCGTGACGCGCATTATTATTTCCACGCTCGATCAAGCTTTGCTCTACGCCTTTAAGGGTCAAGAGGACCAAGCTGAAGCACTCATTGTTGGTCTTCGTGAAATCATATTAAATGAGTAAGTAATTACTCATTATTTTCGAGACAAATCCAAAAGTGCCCTTTTAGGATGGGGGGTGTCGCGCGCACCATCGCTTATTTAACGACTTAGGTGAGCACATTTAACACACGGTGAACCTAAAAGCCGCTTAATTGTTGTAACTATGCAACAAATAAAAAATCCTTGATTTTGGAACCTTCAGATATTAACCAAAGCATCGGCTATTTGACGGGCAAGTCCCATCGGTTGATTCGGGATGCAGTAAGTGCTGAATTGGTCGCTCAAGGCTATGAGATCAGTTCGACATTTATGCCTGTCTTAGGCTATATGGCGCTCAATCATCCCAAGCCCATTGTCCAACGTGACTTGGCGGATATGCTCGATTTTGATCGTCATAGAGTGAGTAGGATCGTCAAAGAAATTGAAGGGAAAGGTTGGATTCGAAGTCAGACGAATCCAAAAAGCAAGCGCGAGAATCTGATTGAGCTTACCAAAGAGGGCTTTAGTATTTTTAAGGTCATCGGCCAATGCGCATCGGAGGTCTTCGAGCGTGCTTTTGAGGGGTGTTCAAGAGAAGAACGTGAAATAACAGAGAAAACATTAAAAATAATTATCAATAACCTGAGTGCATCATGAACGTAAAAGTCATTCGCAACATCATCATTGCCGTCCTTATCATCGCGGTAAGTCTCTTTGTAAAAAGGAAGCTTTCCGGCATGGCAACCAAGGCGGAGATCAAGGAGAGCAAAACGGCTCCCATAGTAAACACCTTCACTTTTTCATCCGGTACAGTTCCTTTGCCGCTTGAATTGTACGGAAAGTTAAATGCCGTGAATCGCGTTGACTTGCTCGCCGAGGTTAGCGGTTCTTTTGTAGGCGGTGATCGCCAATTTCTCGAAGGCGTCGCTTTTCAAAAGGGAGAAGTTCTGATAGCGCTTGATAACCTTGAAGCCACGGCAAATGTGATGAGCCTCAAAGGGAATTTCATTAATGCTGTGGTAGGCATCCTCCCAGATATTAAAATGGATTATGCAGCGTCTTATCCCGATTTCGAATCGTTCTTAAACGATCTGAGTCTGTCGAAGCCTTTGCCAACGCTCCCACAAACTTCTGGTACTCTAGAGAAATTTCTAATTGCACGAGGGATTCAAAGTGCGTACTACCAAGTTAAAAGTGCTGAAGAGCGATTGCAAAAATTTAGTATTCGCGCACCTTTTAATGGTGTGGTTGCTGCAGCGAATGTGAAGCGCGGGAACCTAGTTAGTCCAGGGCGAGCTTTGGGAACGTTTGTGGGAACTGGCGCGTATGAAGTAAAAAGTGCAGTGACCTTAGCCTATGCAGACGAACTGGGCGTCGGACAATCGGTTCGATTTACCAGCCCAGATATTGAAGGGAATTGGACGGGTCGTATAGATCGCATCAGTCCAATTGTAGACGGTGCAAGTCAAAGTATCAATGTTATCGCTACGGTTCAGGGCAAGGAACTTCGTGAGGGCATGTACTTGACCGGAACAATTGAAGGACTGACAGTAGAAAACGCTATGAGGGTGCCTTCTTATGTGGTCTTTGACAACGAATACGTTTACACGGTGGAGAATGATAGCGTACTCCAAAAACAAAAGATACATGTGGTGGAGTGGCTCGACGATTCCATCATTATTACAGGTATTGAGGAAGGCACTAAGCTGGTCGATTCACCGACCTTGAAGGCCGCTGCCGGAACTATTGTGAATGCAATCGGGAACAACAGATGAAACGACTGATAGAGTTCTTTATAAAGTATCCTGTCGGAGTCGATACCCTATTGATCGGGTTTTTCTTCTTTGGCTGGATCAGCTATTCAAGCTTAAACACCACCTTCTTTCCGTTGGTGGAATCGCGCTTGATTACCATCACTGCCGTCTATCCGGGAGCTTCACCGGAAGAGATCGAAGAGGGGGTGGTCAATAAAATCGAGCAAAACCTCAAAGGCTTGACGGGGGTTGAGCAATACACCTCCGTTTCTAGTGAAAATGCAGCGACCATTCGCGTAGAGGTGTTGAAAGGTTACGATACGGACCTGGTTTTGGAAGATGTGAAAAACGCCGTGGAACGCGTCCCTTCCTTCCCAACCGGATTAGAGCCCGTACGAGTTTCAAAGCAAGAAAACCTCACCTTAGCCATGAGCATGGCACTCTCTGGTGAAGGAGTGGATTTGGTGAGTTTGAAGCAGGAAGCACGCCGATTAGAGCGTGACCTTCGCCTGAAAGACGGCATTTCAAAAGTGACTTTAGGTGGTTTCCCTGAAGAAGAAATTGAGATTGCATTGGACAAGAATACCCTACGTAAGTACAATCTTACGTTAACGCAGATAGCCAATGCCCTTCGCGCCACCAACCTTGATATAACTGGGGGGACCATTAAAGGAACCCGCGAAGAAATGCTCATACGTTCGCGAAACAAGAACTACGACGCTCAAGAACTGCAAAACATTATTGTTTATACCAGTCCTACAGGACAGATCGTTCGATTGAAAGATTTGGGTGAGGTTCGTGATCGTTGGGCAGATAACCCAACGCGCGCGTCCTTCAACAGTATTCCTTCGGTTGAGATCACGGTAAACAACACAGATCAAGAAGATCTTCTGGCTACCTGCGAATATTTGAAGGAGTTCATCGATGATTACAATTCGAAGACGACCAACATGCAGTTGGACGTTATTCGCGATTTTTCGGTGACACTGCAGCAGCGGAAAGAGCTGCTATTCGAAAATGGATTGCTTGGATTCGTTCTTGTATTGATCCTACTAACCCTGTTTTTGAACATGCGCCTGGCCTTTTGGGTCGCCATCGGGATTCCGGTATCGTTCGCAGGGATGTTCATATTGGCCAATTATTTTGGCATAACCATCAATGTCATTTCGCTCTTTGGTATGATCGTGGTTATTGGGATTCTCGTTGATGACGGGATCGTCATCGCGGAAAACATATACGCACATTTCGAAGAAGGAAAGCCGCTGCTACGAGCAGCATTAGATGGCACTGTTGAAGTTATTCCATCCGTAGTAAGTGCAGTACTCACAACGATTATTGCATTTTCAAGTTTCTTCTTCTTGGATGGACGTGCTGGTGATTTCTTCTCAGAGATGGCATTCATTGTAATTGCAACCCTTGCCGTATCCTTAATAGAAGGCTTGTTGTTCTTACCTGCACACTTGAGCCACAGCAAGCTCGATCGAAATGCCAAAATGAACCCGGTCCAATCGGCGGCCACTGGGGTATTGTTCAAGTTCCGCGATACGATCTATGCGCCATTCTTGAAGTGGTCTCTTCAAAATAAATTGGTCACTATATCTCTTTTCGTCGCACTCATGTTAGTCACATTTGGGGCCATCGGCGGCGGAATTATCCGTACCCAATTCTTCCCATTCATCGAGCGTGACAATTTGGACATCAGCCTAGATATGCCGGCTGGAACCAATGAGGCCATCACTCAACAATGGATTGATCATATTGAAAACACGGTATGGGCGGTCAATGATAAATACAAGGCCCAGCGCGATGATAGCCTAGATGTGGTGGTAGCCATTCAGAAGAACATTGGTCCATCTACGTCCAAAGCGCGCCTGAATGTCATTCTCTTGGATTCAGAAACGCGTTTAACGCCTTCCTTCTTAATCCAAAACGATATCCGAGAGGCAACGGGTGAGATACCTGGTGCGGATAACGTGAGTTTCGGTGGGGCGCAGGCCTTCGGTAAACCCATTTCTGTTAGTTTGGTGAGTTATGACCTTGAAGAACTCCGTGCGGCCAAAGAGATTTTAAAATCCAAGCTCAAAGGCATGGAGGAGTTGACGGATGTTATAGATAACGACCAAAAGGGAATACGTGAGATTACGCTCCATTTAACGGACAAGGCAAGGTTCCTTGGCTTCACCCCAGGAAGCATGATGGCACAGGTTCGTGAAAATTTCTTTGGTTCGCAGGTTCAGCGTTTACAACGTGGTGAAGATGAGGTGAAGGTATGGGTCCGATTGGACGAAAAAGACCGCAAAGAATTGTGGGACCTCGAGGAACTACCTATAGCCACACCTCAAGGGGCAATTCCCCTAAGAGAATTGGCCACCTACACCATTGAGCGTGGCACGGTGAACATCAACCACCTCGATGGGCAACGTGAGTTCCGTGTTGAAAGCGATTTGTCGAGCCCTAACGGCTCCGCTCCGGCACTCCTCTCACAAATCCAGGCCGACATTTTGCCTGCCATCTTTGCGCAATACCCATCCGTGAGTGCGCGCTATGAGGGTCAGCAAAAACAGAGCATGAAGACGCAGGAAAGTTCTAAGACAGTGATGCCAATCATCCTGTTCCTAATCATATTGACCATTACATTCACCTTTAGGTCCTTGGTGCAAACAATCGTCATTATGCTGCTCATTCCACTAAGTATGACTGGTGTGGCATGGGGACACTGGCTGCACGGCATGCCAATGTCTATTTTGAGTTTCCTCGGAGTAGTTGCTTTGATTGGAATTATCGTGAATGATTCCTTGGTATTGGTGAGTAAATACAACCTGAATGTAAAATCGGGGCAGTCCGTATATGATGCGATATACAACGCCGGTCTAAGCAGATTCCGCGCCATCTTCCTCACCACGATAACAACGGTTGCAGGTTTGGCGCCTTTGATTTTTGAAACTTCGTTTCAGGCCCAATTCCTAATCCCAATGGCAGTTTCCATTGCGTACGGCATTGGGTTCGCTACGATGCTTACCCTTGTTGTTCTCCCATCTCTTATGGCTCTTGTCAACGACGCAAGAGTCAACATTGTGCACTTGCGTACCCTAGAACGTCCGAGCCGTGAATCGGTAGAACCGGCCATCAAGGAAATGAAGGGCGAGGCGTATTTTAATGAAATAAACAGAAACGATGAAAAATAGAATCCTATTAGCCATCGCCAGCCTATTACTTGCGTCTAATCTATGGGCGCAGGATTCTAAGCCCGCTATAATAGACCTGGATCAGGCTGTGGCCTTGGCATTAGAGAACAACCATGATTTGTTTATTGCGAAAGTGCAATCGGACAAAGCAGAAAATAGTGCTACCCTAGGAAATGCCGGTGCGCTACCTACACTGCGTGCCACAGCAGGTACAAACTACAGCAATCAGAATTCTGACCTGGAGTTTGCCACGGGTCAAACCCAAAACGTATCGGGTGCTCAAAGTGCTGGGCAAAATGCTTCATTAGGGTTGAGCCAAGTGCTCTTCGCTGGTGGTGCCCTTCAGCGTACTTACAGCATCTTGAAATCCGCGGCACAAATGGCGGATGTTGCGGAACTCCAGCAGATCAATGCAACCATTGCACAGACGCAGAGCCAATATTTCGCTATTGTATTGCTCGGTGAAACCGTTCAAACGGCAGAAACGAACCTGACAATCAGTGCAGACCGGTATGCGCGCGCGCAGTTGAAAAAGGAATTGGGCGGGTCCAATACCACTGAATTGCTTGCAGCTGAGGTTGATTTGAACCGAGATAAGATCACGCTAATGGATGCGCGCACACAGCTGCTCAATGCAAAGACCCTCTTCAAAACCTTTGTCGGCATTGAGGGGAGCTTTGAATTGGTGCCGGTGGTTAACGACGAATTCGCAGACGTGGACGACCTAATGTCCTTGATTAACGCTGCCCTTGAGAACAACCCGACGCTTCAAATGGCTAAGATCTCTGAAGAAACGGCCTTCATGCAACAAAAACTGGCACAGAGTACTTTGTTCCCGTCGCTAAGCGCACAAGTGAGCTATGGCCTCAACCAAAGTCAAGCCGAAGCAGGATTTTTGACGGCTTCACAGCAAACAGGTTTGAACGCTGGGGTGTCTTTGACTTATGACCTTTTTGGAGGCGGTCGGAGCAGAACCCAACGCCAAAACGCGGCACTGGATGTGGAAATTGCGCAACGCCAACGCATCAAAGCTCAAGAAACCATTGAAGCCGCAGTGATCAACGCCGCCGAGGTGTACATGAATGCCCGCGCGAAATACGAGCTCGAGAAAAAGAGCGTTGCCGTAGCACAGCAAAATTTTGACAAGACAAAGGAACGCTATGACATGGGTCAACTCAGTTACTTGCAATTGCGCGAAGCACAACTGGGCTTGCTAAATGCACAAAACGGTAAAACTTCGGCGCTGTTCCAAGCTCGAAATGCCTACCTCGCTTTGTGGCAATTGGTCCAATCTTTTGAACTCTAGAGAAAAAGCGCCCATGGGCGCTTTTTTTTGCTGGAATGACAAATGTCACGACCGTTTCTTGAATGCCGTATTACATTAGAAGAACCTAATCTAATTCAATGACTTCCTAGCCTAAACCGCATGGAATTTTTGACCGGTTTTGTCTGATTTGTTCCGGTACAAAAGAGAAAAGGCGCCCTTCCCGGGGCGCCTTTTTTTAGAACTGCATTTCGGGTACTTCACCCTCAACCACTAAGCGTCCGGCGGTCTTGGACTGAATCTCCTCAACGGTTATTCCTGGTGCGCGTTCCAATAAGATAAAGCCGCGCTCCGGATCTACTTCTAAAACAGCCAGGTCCGTTACAATCTTTTTCACACATTTCACTCCAGTGAGCGGAAGTGAACATTCGGTGAGTAGTTTACTTTCACCGGCGCGATTGGTATGTTGCATGGCTACGATGATGTTCTCGGCCGAAGCCACCAAATCCATCGCACCGCCCATACCTTTTACCATTCGGCCCGGAATTTTCCAGTTGGCAATATCGCCGCTATCGCTGACCTCCATTGCGCCCAACACCGTGAGCTGAACGTGCTGTCCACGTATCATAGCGAAACTTAGTTCGCTTGAGAAGAAGCTTGCTCCTGCCAAGGCAGTAATGGTTTGCTTTCCAGCATTGATAAGGTCCGCATCTTCTTCACCTTCGAATGGGAAGGGGCCCATGCCAAGGATGCCGTTTTCACTTTGAAATTCTACATTGATGCCTTTCGGGATGTGGTTCGCCACTAAGGTGGGAATCCCGATGCCCAAATTCACGTACCATCCGTCGCGAAGTTCCTGGGCGATGCGCTGTGCAATTTGATCTTTACTCAATCCCATGGTTATTCGCTTTTGGCACGTACTGTGCGTTGTTCAATTCGCTTCTCGTAATCCATACCTTGGAAAATTCGTTGCACAAAAATTCCTGGAATGTGAATGCTATTGGGGTCGAGCTCACCAACCTCAACCAATTCTTCCACCTCAGCCACGGTAATTTTACCCGCCATGGCCATCATAGGGTTGAAGTTGCGTGCGGTCCCCTTGAAAATTAAATTTCCTGCTTTATCTCCTTTCCATGCTTTTACGAATGCAAAAGGGGCATCAAAAGCGTGCTCTAAAACGTGTGGTTTTCCATTGAATACACGTACTTCTTTGCCTTCAGCAACCTCAGTGCCATATCCTGCTGGGGTATAAAAAGCAGGAATTCCGGCACCAGCCGCACGGCATCGTTCTGCCAAAGTACCTTGAGGGATGAGTTCGACATCAAGTTCTCCGCTTAGCATTTGCCGTTCAAATTCATCATTCTCACCAACGTAAGAGGCAATCATTTTTTTGATTTGACGCGTTTGAAGCAACAGCCCGAGTCCGAAATCGTCAACCCCAGCGTTGTTCGATATACAAGTAATGCCGGTAATGCCTGCATCGCGAATCGCAGCGATGGAATTCTCAGGAATTCCACAAAGCCCAAATCCGCCAAACATCACGGTCATGTCATTTTCTAATCCCTCGATGGCGGCCGCAGCATTTGGCACCACTTTGGAGATGTAATTATTTGCTGACATAGGTTCTTTTTTCTGTGTTAGTCTTCGATAGCGGGTAAGAGCTTGGTGCTCACTTCTCCAAAGCCAATGCGTACAGCCCCGTTTTGGCAGTATCCACGCATTGTGATGGTATCGCCATCCTCAATAAAGGTACGCGTATCCCCAGTATCGAGAGTAATGGGCTCTTTTCCGGCCCAGCTCAGTTCCAACATCGAGCCATAGCTGTCTTTGGTCGGGCCTGATATGGTCCCTGAAGCCATCATATCACCGGCATTGATATTACAACCGTTAACGGTGTGGTGGGCCAATTGCTGGCGCTGGTTCCAATACATGTACTTGTAATTCGATCGGCTAATCACCGTCTCGGCTTTGCCTTCCGGTGCCAAGCCTACTTCAAGGGCGATATCGTAGTTGTTAGCGCCAGTGGTTTCAAGGTATGGCAATACGGGCGGGTCTTGCTTTGGGCCTTCAACCTTGAACGGCTCTAATGCGTCCATGGTAACTACCCAAGGACTGATGCTTGAGCCAAAGTTTTTACCCAAGAACGGACCTAAGGGTACGTATTCCCATTTTTGAATATCCCGTGCACTCCAATCATTGAACAGCACCATGCCAAAGATGTATTGATCGGCTTCATCCGCTTTTATGCGGTGTCCAAGCGGTTTTCCTTCGCCAGTGATAAAGGCCATTTCTAATTCGAAGTCCATTCGTACAGAAGGACCGAACGTTGGCGAATCTGCCCCGGGAGCCATGCGTTGGCCTTTTGGACGGTGCAAAGCCTCACCGCTAATCACGATGGAGGAGCTGCGGCCATGATAGCCTACAGGAATATGTTTCCAGTTCGGTAGGAGCGCATTGTCCGGATCACGGAACATCTTGCCCACATTGGTGGCATGCTCGATGGAGCTGTAGAAATCGGTATAGTCTTGTATAAAAACAGGCATGAGCATTTGAACATGGTCCACAGGGAACAATGCTTTGTTTTGATGCTCAACGCGTTCTTTAAGTTCGGTGTTGTTTTCGTCGAAAAGCTCGGCTAATCTATTTCTAACTCGGCGCCAAGTAGGGCGTCCAAGTGCAATAAAATCATTTAAGGTGTCTTGCAAAAACACATCATCTGGAAGATCGATTCCCTTAAAATACCCCAATTGCTGCAAAACGCTCAGATCAATAGCAGTGTCGCCTATACGCGTTCCTGTAGTGATGATATCATCCTCAGGGATAAATACACCAAAGGGCAAGTTTTGTATGGGGAAATCACTGTTTTCGGGTACAGGAATCCATGATTTTCTTGACGGGTCGTTCGCAAGATTTTGAGTCATAATGATTTTATCTTTTTGGGTTAGAGGGTTCCTCGGTTTTCTTGTTCGCGCTCAATAGCCTCAAACAATGCCTTGAAGTTTCCTTTTCCAAAGCTCGTCGCGCCTTTGCGTTGGATGATTTCAATGAATACTGTTGGTCGGTCCATGAGTGGTTTTGTAAACAATTGTAGCAAGTAGCCTTCATCATCACGATCCACCAAGATCTTATAACGTTTCAGAACCTCCATGTCCTCATCGATGGCACCTACGCGTTCTTGTAGGTCGTCGTAGTAGGTATCAGGAACATCTAAGAATTCTACGCCACGTTCGCGCAATTCGTGAATGGTGTAGATAATATTATCAGTTGCTAGTGCGAGGTGCTGTACGCCTGCACCGTTATAAAAATTGATGTACTCTTCGATCTGAGAGCGCTTTTTTCCTTCTGCCGGTTCGTTGATAGGGAATTTGATACGGCCGTTTCCATTTGACATCACCTTCGACATCAATGCGGTGTATTCTGTAGAAATATCCTTGTCATCAAACGAAATGATCTGTGAAAAGCCCATAACCTCAGCGTAGAACTTAACCCAAGTATTCATCTGTCCCCAGTCGACATTTCCAACCATGTGGTCAATGTATTTTAAACCAACATCTTTGGGTTGATATTTTGGCGAACGCGCCACATAACCGGGCAGGAATGGGCCATTATAGTCGTTGCGCTCCACAAACATGTGCACCGTTTCTCCATAGGTGTAAATACCAGAGGTCACTACTTTGCCGTTTGCATCTTCGTGTACGGTTGGTTCTTGGTAGGGCTTTGCACCGCGCTTTGTGGTTTCTTCAAATGCTTTGGTGGCATCCGGTACCCAAAGGGCTACGAACTTTACACCGTCTCCGTGCTCATTCAGGTGACGATTAATGTCGCTGTCCTTCACCATAGAAGAAGTAATGACCAATCGAATTTTATCTTGTTGCAAGACATAAGAAGTACGGTCTTGTACGCCCGTTTCTAGTCCTGCATAGGCAACTTCTTGAAATCCAAAGGCGGTTTTAAAATAGTATGCACTTTGCTTGGCATTTCCCACATACATTTCAACGTGATCTGTTCCCCATAACTCGAGGAAGTCTTGTGCATCAGCGAATTGTTTAGGAAGGGTAGTGCTTTGGTCCATTTGCTATTTGTTTAGGTTGCTAAAGTATTAAATGATACGGTTTAGGGCGGCATGAAGATCCTGGATCAAATCATCAGCATCTTCAACGCCTATACTTAGTCGAATTAAATTTTCCGTTATGCCAATTTTCGGCTTTAGTTCGTCGTCTACCTTGGCGTGTGTCATGCTGTAAGGATGTTCGGCTAAGCTTTCAGTGCTTCCTAAGCTAACCCCTAGTTTGAAGACCTGAAGATGATCAAGTACTTCAAAACATTCTTGTTCTCCACCATGGATATGCAAGGCAATCATGGAGCCGGTCCCACTATACTCCGACTCAAATGTTTGGAGCATTTCGGGTGCCCATTGTGCTAAGTTTCCTAAATACTTTACCGATTCCACAGCCGGATGATTTTGGAGTGCAAAAGCCACTTTATGGGTATTGTCTTGTTGGGCTTTGGTGCGAAGTTCAAAGGTTTCCAAAGAACGCAACAACAACCAGCTGTCCATAGGACCTAGGATGCCCCCTATAAAGGTGCGGGCCATTCGTAATCGGCCCATCCAGTAGGAATTACCCGTTGCGGCCCCCGCAATCACATCACTATGTCCGCCGAGGTTCTTGGTTGCGGAATAAAGGACGATATCTGCGCCATTTGAATGCGGATTGCTCATGAGCGGTCCCATGTAGGTGTTGTCGACCATCAACGGAACGGGATGATCTTCGGAGGTAAAGGCATCAACAATATCGCGCGCTTTCTTTATGGAATAGAGGTCCATAGTGGGGTTCGCGG
>Ga0102957_1000402_pt1 | contig 12975 bp, 15 predicted proteins | sample SalPon2_A_H2O_MG_2_FD_84517 | JGI IMG/M metagenome (GOLD analysis project Ga0102957, IMG submission 84517) | Salt pond water microbial communities from South San Francisco under conditions of wetland restoration - Salt Pond MetaG SF2_A_H2O_MG | ecosystem: Environmental > Aquatic > Non-marine... | reverse complement strand
TACATGACGAGATACAATCGGAGGTGGCTACAGAACAAGCAGAGAAGTTCGGCTGGCTCGCAGTCGAGTGCATCAAGGCGGCTGGTCTATCATTTCAACTCAGATGCCCCCTTGACGGAGAGTACAAAGTGGGAACAACTTGGGCTGAGACTCACTGAGGAGGGGGTTGTGAACGTAGCCAGAGACATTACAGAAAAACACTGTTCTAAGTGTAACACAGTAAAACCAGTGGAGGAGTTTTACAAACACAAATTGGTAGGCTACGAAACTTACTGCAAGCCCTGCCAAAACGAGAACAGCAGAATCAACAGCAAGAACGCTATGTACGTGAACGGAAAGAGGATACCAAAGTCTCACCCGTTGCACAAACCCGGTAGGTACAGGACGTTTGAGGACGCCGCCTTCAGTAGTCTCGCAAAGTACGAGTTGAGCAAGGAAGGACAGGTGTACATCATTACCAACCCTAACTTTAACGGATGAGTCAAGGTCGGTATGGCTGTGGACTCAGAGGATAGACTCAACGGTTACCAAACGTCTTCACCGTTCAGGGACTACGAGTTGTTCACTTGTTGGTCTGTGACCGACAGACGGTCTGCTGAATCAGACGCACACAGTCTTCTAGATACAAAGTATGACCGCAAGGGTGAGTGGTTTAATTGCACACCAGAGCAAGCACAGTCAGCTATCGCTGAACTCATGGAGCAACACAAATGAACAAACTTTACTCACTGGTAGACGACATATACAACGTAGTGTCTACCAAAGAAGTACCAGAGGACGTTGATCTGTACGATGAGATTGACCGCTTTGGCGAGAACTGCAAGCGACTCATGGCAAACCTGTTCACAGAGAAGCGTGACGGACGCAAGTTACGTATGTCTAACATTGGGCGTGATGATCGTTACCTCTGGAACGTAGTGAACAACTCTGACGTAGAAGAGGACATGACGCCTAACACCTACGTCAAGTTTATGTACGGGCATCTGATAGAAGAGATGCTACTGTTTTTAACTAGACTATCAGGACACGAAGTTACAGATGAACAGAAGCAGTGTGAGGTTCAGGGCATTACAGGCTCTATGGATTGTAAAATTGACGGTGTTGTCACAGATATTAAATCTGTCTCGTCTTTTGGGTTTAAAAAATTCAAGGACGGAAGTTTGGCTTATGATGATCCGTTTGGATACGTTGCTCAAATTAAAGGGTATGCCCATTCAGAAGGTGAAACCAAGTTTGGCTGGCTAGCGATGGACAAACAGAACGGACACCTGACGTACCTCATGTACGACTCTGAGGACACACAGGCTCCCGTCCACGAAAAGATTGGCTACGACATAGAGGAGCACATCAAACGTGTAAAAAAGCTAGTAGAGCAACCGGAGCCGCCAGAAGTTTGCCACGAAACCGTACCAGATGGCAAAAGTGGAAACAGAAAGCTCGCAGTCGGTTGTTCGTACTGTCCTTACAAATTTACCTGTTGGCCCGAAGTAAGAACCTTCATCTACTCAAGTGGTCCAAGATATTTAACAGAGGTGTTTAATGAGCCGAAGGTCACGGAAATCCAAGCTGGGTAACTTTAGGTCGGAGTTTGAAAGAGATGTTGCAACGCAGTTACAACCATTTGGCTTTAGCTACGAACCGTTCCAAATCCCGTACAGGATTGAACGAAAGTACACACCAGACTTTGTGTACGAACTCAACGGACGGACGTATCTCGTTGAGTGCAAAGGATACTTTAGAGCAGGAGATACGCAGAAGTATAGAGCGATCTCTCAGTGTCTCCCAGAGACGCAAGAACTCATATTTGTACTGATGAAGCCTAATCAGAAAGTGAGTAAAAGTACCAAACTTACTATGGCAGAATGGTGTGACAAGCACGAGATTTTATGGTATAATATAGATACACTTAAGGAGTTGGTTAGTTATGTCTCTGACACTAGAAGAAATTAAGGAGAAGTTGTTGATGTTTTATGATCCTGATGATCTTCTGGAAGCCTTACAGATCTCATCAGAAGAAATACTGGATAGGTTTGAAGACAAACTACTCAGGAAACTGGATAATTTTTACGAGGAACTAGAGGAAGAAGAGGGAGAGTATGCAGAATGAGTGGAATATGACTGAAGAAGATTGTAAAAAGTACGCCAAAGACTGTCAGGAGCTACGCAAGAGCTGGGCAGTTACGTGGGGTGGGCCATTGAACTTTAAATTAACAGCTAAAGATCATCACGATGCTACTCTCATGGGTCAAGATACTGTCAGGCTCTGTGAGATGCAGGGTATTGTCCCTAGGATGAAAGACAAGAAGGGCATGGATACGCGAACTAAAAACAATGTACTCGCGTTCAAGGCAGAGTTTTTATTCGCTCGTTTGTTTAATCTACCTCTGCCTGTTGTAAATGTCTTGTCTGATGGCGGTATAGACTTTTGGTTGGGTGAAACATCAGTAGACGTTAAGTGTAGTTCGCACACTGACGGACCCTTAATTTTTGACGATGAAAAAGCCTTTGCCGCTGACTTTGCAGTACTTTACGGCGCAACTGACGACCCTAAAGTTTTAAAGCTAAACGGCTGTATTGACAGGAACACTTTCTTTAAAAAAGCCTACAAAAAAGACTTTGGTTACGGAGAAAGATTTGTAATGAGGGCTGACAGTCTAGACCCTATAGAAAAACTATGGAGAGTTTACGTTGAAAAAAATCTGACGGAGAACAACCATGAGCCTTGATAACGCTACGCCAGGAGAGTGGGACAGAGTGTCTAAGACATCTATAGGTAAACTGTATCACCCTAGCGACAAACACAACCCTGTGACACAACCCGATCACTACAACAAGGGAGCGATAGAGGCCATTGAAGCAATCAAGGCGTCCATGCACCCGCAAGAATTTAAGGGCTATCTCAAGGGTAACTGCCTGAAGTACCTCTGGCGTTACGAATACAAGAACGGGATAGAGGATCTAAAGAAAGCACAGGTCTACCTTGGATGGCTCATCAAAGAGGTAGACAAATGAAAGTTATAGACGGCAAGTTTGGTAACAAAAGCGAAGACAAGAAGGAGATCACCACATCAGAGTTTCTGTCGGCGTTTGTAGTCAAAGCACTGCAACACGAGGAGGAGGGACGAAAGGTAAAGGTGGCTGTTGTGATGTACGAAGACGGCGAGATGTTTGAAGTAGCGTCCAACGAGCAGTACCCAGACGGCGTGTATATGCTTCTGCAAATGGCGTCACAGGCAATCATTAACGAAACACTAGGAGTAACAGAATGAGAATAAGCGATGTAAACATACGTAATGCCACCAACGGATTCATACTTGAGTGGTACGATGACGAAAGCAAGATTATGATTTACGACACGATGGACGCACTGATTGCCGCAATTAGAGAACTACTGGAGGACTGATGGACGCATATCAACAGTACATACACAAGAGTCGCTACGCTAGGTACTTGCCAGAGGAGAAGCGTAGGGAGACTTGGGAAGAAACAGTCAGCCGGTACTTAAACTTCTGGGGCGATAAACTCCCAGAGACTTCACGTAAGGAAGCTTACGAGGCTATCCACAACCTAGACGTAATGCCATCCATGCGAGCACTGATGACAGCAGGGGAAGCACTGGAGCGTGACAACGTAGCAGGGTTTAACTGTAGTTACCTACCGATAGATCACCCCAAGGCATTTGACGAACTGATGTACATTCTGCTGTGCGGCACAGGTGTGGGCTTCAGTGTAGAGCGACAGTACGTACAGAAACTACCAGAGGTAGCGGAGACATTTCATGCAACCGATACAGTTATTAATGTGGCGGATTCAAAGATCGGATGGGCGAAATCGTTTAGGGAGTTGGTATCACTGTTGTATTCAGGTCAGATTCCCCAATGGGATACAAGCAGAGTACGACCTTCAGGTGCCCCGCTCAAAGTTTTTGGAGGTAGAGCAAGTGGTCCAGAACCTCTGCTTGAACTGTTCAGATTCACAGTTGAACTCTTTCAAGGCGCGTCTGGCAGAAAGCTTAGCTCCGTTGAGTGCCACGATCTTTGCTGTAAGATTGCTCAAATCGTCGTTGTCGGAGGAGTCAGACGATCAGCCCTCATCAGTCTCAGCAACCTCACAGACGACAGACTCCGACGTTGCAAGCACGGACAGTGGTGGGTAGATAATCCCCAGCGTGGGCTGGCAAACAACTCTGCTTGCTACACAGAGAAACCAGACTTTGAGGCATTTCTAAATGAGTGGACCAGCCTATATGAATCCAGATCAGGAGAGCGAGGAGTATTTAGTAGAGTCGCAAGTCAAAAGCAAGCTTCAAGAAATGAACGAAGAGATGCTACCTTTGATTTCGGAACTAATCCGTGTAGCGAAATCATCCTCCGACCCTACCAATTCTGTAATCTTTCAGAAGTTGTTGTTAGGCCACAGGATACACTCAACAGCCTCAAACGAAAGGTTCGGATTGCGACTATCCTTGGGACTCTTCAGGCTACCCTCACAGACTTCCGATACCTCAGAAATATTTGGAGAGTAAACACGGAAGAGGAGGCGTTGCTAGGGGTATCTCTGACAGGTATCATGGATCACCCGCTGTTGTCAGGCAGAGGAGACAAGAATGAACTCAAGAAGTGGCTCCGAGCTATGCGTCAGGAAGCAATCAAGGTCAACCAGGAATGGGCTAATAAACTGGGAATACAAGCCTCTACAGCTATTACTGCTGTTAAGCCTTCAGGCACTGTTAGTCAGTTGGTTGATTCTGCTAGTGGGATTCATCCTCGTTATTCTGCTCAGTACATACGCAGAGTTAGGGCAGACGCTCGTGACCCACTTTGTGCCGTCCTAGAGGCCGCTGGTGTCCCTGTGGAGGACGATGTGATGTCCCCCAGTACTAGGGTATTCAGCTTTCCTATCGCCTCTCCAGAGGGCGCTGTGACAGCCTCAGACATGGGTGCTATGGAACAGTTAGAACTGTGGGAGATTTACCAAGATGAGTGGTGTGAACACAAGCCGTCCATGACTTGCTACTACCGTGACTCTGAGTTTCTTGAGGTGGGACAGTGGCTGTACAACAAGTTTGACAAGGTAAGTGGTATATCTTTCCTGCCTTACTCAGACCACACGTACCAACAGGCTCCGTATGAACCGGTGGACAAGAAGACGTTCAACCAGCTTGCTAAGGACTTTCCAAAGGAAATATCGTGGGATATAGAAGAGGCCAGCGATATGACTGAGGGGTCACAACAACTGGCCTGCACAGGGAACAACTGTGAACTATGAGAAAAACAGGATAGAGTAACCTCTGTCTTGCTTGGCTACGTCCTCTGGCTTGTCTTTCGGGTCATGGGGCGTAGTCATTCCCATCTGTTGCATCTTACGAACCTTTTCCTTTGACTTCTGGCACATACTGTGGTAGTCGTGGGGTGTGTAAGATACTGTGTGTTTGTCACTGTTGTTATTTTTCATTTTAATTTTCCTGCTGTAAAGCCATTTTAATCAGATTAAACGCTTTTTGGTTTTGTTCTGCCAATCTTTTTGCTTCACTTTTCTTTATGCCCATGCTAACTAAAGCGGCGGCATCGTGTGCCGCACCAAACTTATTGCCGATAGCGGCTGAAGTAATCATAGCCCCTGCTTTTTGTCCCATTTGATATTCAGGTATGCGAGGATCTACGTTAAAGTTTTCTAGCAGTATTTCCCTAAATCTTACAAGGGCTAGCGGATCGTCGCCAAAGGACATACCAAGTTTTCTTAGACCTGATTCTAAATCTGCTAATTCTTGAGACAAACGAGCGCCAGTAACACCAGAACTAGATAAGTTTTGCATAGCGGCACCTACAATATCAGTAACTTTAGCATCTACAAACTTTTGTCCGGGTTGTACGTATCTAGAAAAAGGAGCCATAGTTGAGATAACAGTGCTTAATTCTTGGTTTACCGCCCTGTACTCATCCACTACGCTTAAAGACTGATTTATGCTTTGACGCATTTCCGCTATTGTTCTCTGCATTTGTTGAGAAACACCAGCCTCTGCAAGCGCAGAAGAATCAATTAGCTCATCCAAAATTTTCTTGGCTTGATGCGCTTGTTTTACCGTTGTTACTCCCATATCTGTTTGCTGATTAAAAATAGCAAAAATATCTTCTATGTTCTTTTTTACAGACCCGAAACCTTTTAAATCAAATTTAGTACCTTTTGCCCAGTTTTCGTCTAATTCTATAGTTACTTTACCTGTTGGGCTTTTTCTAACTGTTGGTCGGACACCCGCCTCTGTTAATAAAGACCCAACACCGGACAAAGACTGACCTATATTTATTTGAGTTTTTCCTAGTTCTCCGTCTACGACTGTTTGAAGCCTTTTTCCTAAACCCTTTCGCTTAGACTGTAACGCTGATAAACGGTTTGTAATAGCGGTTCCTATAGGTTTAGTAGTTCTGTTAGACATGGCGGCTACAGGATTTCCTTTGCCTTGTTCAAAAACTCTAGCCATTTGCGTCATTTGGTTACGAGTAGCTTTTGAGCTGTTTGTAATAACGGCAACGTCTCCTTCCATAATTCCGTTGTCCACCAAGGCTTTTCCAACTTTGTCATCTACCAATCTACCTTTTGAGTCTAACTTTACTGTAGCAACAGAAGGCTCGTAACGTAGCTCTGGATCAAGCAACATTTCTTTTTGCGCTTTCCTAACGTCAGCATCAGTAAGTCTACGCATACCGCCAGGAACTAAAGTCACTCCTTTTATGCCAATTAATTCTAAAGCGGTTACCGGAATAGCCGCCGCAACTCCTGCCAAGTCTGGAGATCCTGTAAACTCAAGTGTTTTATCTTGAAGGTACTTACTAGCAGTTTCTATTGTCTCAGACACAGGCGCAAGAGCTTCACCTATTGCTTGTAGGTTTTCTTGAGCGCCTTGCGACCTAGGCGTGTACGTTAGAGCCTCTTGAGTCTGCTCTATATCTCTAACAGCCCTTCTAAAATCCCCGTATGTGCCTATAAACGTTCCTGCTCCTCGCAAACCAGCAAGCGCACTAGCACCTACAGAAGAACCAATGGCTCCTGCTGTCTCAAGAATCTCATCCATTTTTTGCTGGAACGGCCTAGAAACAACAGATCCACGAGGAACTACAGATTCTTTAGTTTCAATGTCAACTGTAGGACTTGGCGAAGATTTAACCGCCTCTTCTTTAAGTTTATCAAGTTTGGCTATTAAATCAGGATCAGTAACCGAACCGGCTTTAGACACGCTCGTTTGTGTTTTTTGCGCCTTTAGCCGATTCAATTTTTCTATGAGTTCTGGGTCAGTAACAACGGACATTTTAAATTTCCCCGCCTGTTTTGGAACTAGGGCTTAAATTAAAACGATTTTCTTTTGCCGCTTCTTCCAAGTCAATCCATTCTCCGTTAAAATCATAGTATAATTTTCCGTTTTCCTTAAAATATCTATCGCTATCAGGCTCAAGCCCTAGCAAAGAACGCCTAAAGTTTTCATATTGGTGTCTAACTTCTGCTAATTGTTGTTTGAAGTTTTTAGATCCGGGGTCTAAAGCCGCTACAGAAGATTCTAACAGTTTCAATTCAATATTAGAAACTTGCCCCAAAGCTCCTCCTGTTTTTGATCTGTCCCTCATTTTTTGAAGTCTATCAAAAGCAAGATTAGACCTTAAAGTTTGTACATAAGTTTCCATTTGTCTTGCATCAGTTGGAAGAGGAAGCATTTTTGCTATATCATAACCTACTACCCAATACTCATCAGTTAATCCTAGAGCTTTATCAACCGTTTCTAAAACTTGGTCTGTTGCTAAAAGGTCTTGAACAACGTTTTTATCTAGTTGTTCTTCAGTAACAACAGCCTTTAAAACGTCTTTATCACCTGTTTGTATATATTCTATTAAAGATTCAGGGGTTACTGCATCTTTTATAGTACCTAAAGGAAGTAACTCAGCCGCCTCTGAAGGCTCTACGTACTGCCCTGTTTCAGTATTAAAGACCCTGTTTCCGACCACTTTATATTTGTCTCCAAGTTTTTTAGTTGTTACTGACTCGTTAAGTATTTCCATAGCTCTTTCAGGAGACACTTTGTATCCTTCAGCCACGCTAAGATAATTCTGCCTTTTTAAATTACTACGTGAAATATCTTCTTCAGGAGACGCTTGCATCATTCTTGCCATGTTAAACAAGGCTAATTCACCTTTTTGTTGAAGAGCGGTCAAGTCTTTTTCTGTTTGAGTTTCTTGAACACCTGTCAAACGAACAGATTCATCCACCAGCATTTTACCGATGCGTTGCATATTAACATCTGGGCTTGTCATCAGTTCCTGGCCCTTAACTCTTAAGGCATTAGGGTCATTTTGGTTTGCCGCGAGAATCTGCTGGAACTGCTGTTGTGCGCTTTCAGCGTCCTTGCGTTCTTCCCGTGCCGCTATTCCTCCAGCGATACCCCCAAGCATACCCTCTATTCCCTGCCCCAACTGACTAAAAGCCTGACCCATTTGTTGTCCTTGCACTGCCCCGCTCCGTGCCAGCATACCGCCTATATCGTAATTTCCAATAGCCATTTTTTAGTCCTCTTAAATCAGCTTGGAGTAGTCAACAGTTAAGTAACCTTGCTCACCACGGGTTACTGCTTCTGGAATAATCTGTTGAACTTCTTGTGCAAGTACACCGTAAGTTGGGGTATCACCCGCAAGCTCTTTGCCTTTTTCAGTCCAATCCCAAGTGTAAAGATTTATTCCGTTGGGCAGTTTACCAACAGGCTCAATGTTTGTTTTCAGAGATACGTCTGAGTACCGTTTAATTAGTTCGCTTATAACATCAGAAGCCCCTGCTCCAATACCACTGAGCAAACCACCAGCACCGCCAAACATACCAGAGTACAAGCTAGCGAGTCCTGCACGTTGGCCTACTTGACCCTGAAGATTTGCCAGAGACGCCTCAAGATTGTACTCACCTTGCTGTCTACGTGCAACATCAGCAAGAGACGCAATGTTGACAGCAGGAGACAACGCAGAGAGCATAGCCGCCTGTGGGATATAAGCTCCCTGAAGCGCACTCAAGCCAAGCTGTTGTTGTACTTGCTCTAGCCCAAGACCGCCTGTCATCAATCCCATGCCGCCTTGTAGAGCCTGTAGCGCCCTAGCTTGTTGTAAAGCGTCCAGAGATTGTCTTTGTGTTGCCAAATCTGACCCTAAACTAGCAAACTGTGTACCCAGAACCGCCTGTTGCTGTTGCTCTGCTTGTGCTTGAGATATAGCGGCAAGAGCGGCCCTGTTTTGAGCTTCTTCTTGTGCTTTAGCCAACGCAAGTTGCTCTTGAGTACCGCCAAACATGGCTGTGCGTACACCACCACGACCTTGGTTAAACAAACGCTCCTCTAGTGCAAGCCTTTGTCTTTCTTCTTCACCAAGCTGTGTATCCCTGATACGGTCATACACTTCTTGTTCTCTAGCACCCATAGGCATACCGGCTTGGCCCATGAACTGACCACCAAGACCAAACGCCTGTTGTGCCGCCGCTTGTTGACCAGCGAGGCCAAAAGGGTCCATGCCTAACTGCTGTTGGCCCACGCCCAACAACTGTTGTCCAGCGGCTCCTAGTTCAGCACCAGCGGCAGGAGAAGCACCTATTCTAGAGAGTGCCGCAGATTCTAGAGCACTCTGAAGTTGTTGACCTGTTCCACCTAAAGAATAACTAGTTCCTGTAGGACCGCCTGTAATAGTTCCTGTAGGACCTGTGACCGTAAACGGTTGGAACGTAATGTCAGGAGCAACAATTTGCTCTAGGTCATCAGTATATAGCTTTTTAACTTCCGCAGGGATGTTCGTGTAGAGGTCTTCTGCTACGCTCCCTAAGAGATCGCCTAAAATACCCATTAGTAAGTACCTCTGTCTTTATTATAATTAATCATCATAGCGTTTTACCTATCAGTGCTAATACATTCATTTCCTGTATGGACAGTGCGTAGCCGTTGATGTCTGTCTCAAGACCCACGCTGATTACTGAGCCGTAACCTGTTGTGTTAATAGAAGAACGACTAATGATTGTTCCTTCTTCTGAAAACTCTGCTACGTTGTACTCAGACTGTCCGTAGAATCCGGGTGTAGCACTGCTGGTTCTAAACGTGCTAGTGCTGGTTGCTGTTGAAAAGTCGTAAGACCACTTGAGAAATATGTCTGCGTTGTTACCACCAATAATTGTAGGTCTAATCTTTTTCAACATCTTAATCTTAGACGGATCACCAAAGCTCAAGCCGGGGCTGTAGTAACGGAAACGATAAATGTTACCGTTGTCAAAGTAGTTGTTGTACGTTCCTACGCCCGCCGCTGTTCCTATGTATATGTCACCGTTTCTGTCCCTGTGAAAACTTTTAAAGTCTACACTAGGCCATCGTGTTACCCTGTACGCACCGTTCTCCAGTGTACCTCGTATATCAAAGCAGTACACAAGGTTTAGATCAGGAAAGCACAGAAGATAGAAGTAGTTTTCAGGACTGTACACCGTACTAACTGGTTCTGCTTTACCTCTAGTGTTAGCAATCAGTTCCTGTTTGATGTTTCTGCTCAAGTCGGTAATAGGCAAAGACTTTTCTTGTATAGATCGTCCTAAGCTCCTAAGACCTGTCTGCGTCAAGAACAACAAGTCTGTTCCTATGTTCTGTACACTCTTTCTGTCTACACAGCCAACACCCGGAATAGTATCCTGTATAGCCATTGTTGCAGGACTCTCTGCACCGCTGTAGATTAACGTGTTGTTTTCACCAAAGACCACGAGTAAGCCGTTGTGTGCCGCTATAGCTACAACCTTGTCAAACCCGTTAGGCCACGCTTTAGATACATTAATAGATCCGCTAGATCCACCAGAGAAATCGTGTCCTATTAATAGGTCAGACCAGTAGATCGTGTTGTCGTCACTGGCGTTACCTACGCACCACACTCGTCCGTAAGCACCGATAGCCTCGTTGCAGTACTGTGCAGATGCAACAGATGCACCAGCAACAGCAGACATCTTGGTTACTGCACCTAGAGTGTTGCTGTACACAAGAGGCTCGTAGCCACGTTGGAAAAAATAAGCGTAATCGTTAAAGTTAAATATCTTCCAATCGTTAGTTGTAATCGTGTACGCCGCTGGTGTTGCGTCAACCAGTGTCGTTGTACCTGTCATTATTTTGTTGTTACCCGTACTAAAGATTACCTCGTTGTTAGCACTGTCGTAGAACTCGTGTATGTTAGAGAGGTAGTCAGTACCCAACACAGTCTTGTCTGTAGTTAAAACAGCGTTACCCTTACGTGAAGCTAATCGTCCTCGTCTGTCAATGATAGCGTTGTCTGCAATCTCCGCAAAAGACGTATCCTGTGCGAGCGGAGAATCCTCTGTGTTAATCCCCTTGAAAGCAGGAGCAACTAGGTTAATACTCTGTAGTGGCTGGGCCATCTAGTTTCTCCCTACGGTGTGTACCAAATAGTTTCTTCAGGGTGCTTCTGGGCGTCCAGAGCAATAGCGTCAGACAGGTACTTGTCAGCAATAGCAAAGTACTCTGGTGTTGACGTACCGCCTGTCTCCCCACGTTCACGAGCCAACAGAGCTACCGCCATGTGAATCACAGGCTGACTAGGAATAGCCAACGTGTCAGAGTCACCACTCAAGGCTACGTTTCTGATGACGCTCTTGACCTTCAGGGAGTAAACACCGTCAGGCTTAGGGTACACATCAATCTGTGCATCACCAGAGCTGTCTATGCCGCTAAACGTGTAGTACTCTGGCTTACCAGAGGTAGGCGTTTGTACCAAGAACTTGTCGTCAAACCAAGTCTGTGGTCTGTACTCCATCACGAGGTTAGAGGTATCGTTGATGATGTTCAGGATTTTGCCTTGGTCTTGGTAACCCGTGAGAGAGTACGTGTAGTCGTCAGCCGCCGTAGTAATCGTCAGAGTAGACCTAAGATTAGACCAATCCCAAGCGTTTTCCACGAGTTGCTTTGCGTCGTTAATAAAGTCACCAACCATAGCACTGTACGTGTTGGCACTAACAGTCGTTACTGTGTCTTCTCTGAGACGCCTCAGTACGTTGTTTACTAGGTCTAAATATGTCATACGTAATCCTTGAACATACCACTCAAAAAGTCAGTTATAGGAAATTCCATTTTAGCTAATAGTTGTGGGTCGCCTGTGATCTCAAAAGACTCTAAATCAAACATTCCAGAGCCTCCAGCGGCACCCCCGCCGCCTCCACCGCCACCACTAGGAGGTTCTGGAGGAGGGGCTGTACCACACTCGTCTGGGTTAGCCGCCGCGTACTCAGCGCAAGTACAGTCGTTACAGTCAGTAGTGCCGCCACACGTGTCTTGATTAGCCGCCGCATACGCTGGATCATCACACGGGTTAGTTACTGACTCTTGTACACATTTTTCTACAGTGCCATCGTACACGTACCCAGCTTTACACGGGCCACAGCTACCGTCTTCTCTTACAGTAGCGTTAGGATCGTCACACTCGTAACCACCACCGCCACAGCCAGCGTAACCCGGAACAGAGTCATAGATTTCACCGCACTCACCGTCTGCAAAACGAATGAAGAAGGTGCTTCCGTCACAACCTGATTCTAGTACGGTTCCTTTAGAGGGACACTCAGGTGTCGTTGTATCGTCACCACCATCTGTTGTTGTTGTTCCGTCTGCGGTACAAGTAGTTTCTCCGGGTTTTCTGCTGTAGCCTGTTTTACAGTCACCACAACTATTATCTTCGTTTACAGTAGCGAAATCATCGGTACAACGGACTTCAGTGGTATCATCATCAGTAAAACCAAATCCCGGTCCCTCAGTAAACGTAATTGATCCCCCACACAAACGGGGGTTACGTTCTGCAAACGCAGGGCTTGAACACCTAGGGTCTCGTTCTGTGTCTCCTGTGTCTACTGTGTCTCCCGTGTCTACTGTAGTAGATGCACACTTACCGTCTTTATCTTCTAATCTTCCATCTGGACAAACACAGTTAC
>Ga0102957_1000401_pt1 | contig 12976 bp, 21 predicted proteins | sample SalPon2_A_H2O_MG_2_FD_84517 | JGI IMG/M metagenome (GOLD analysis project Ga0102957, IMG submission 84517) | Salt pond water microbial communities from South San Francisco under conditions of wetland restoration - Salt Pond MetaG SF2_A_H2O_MG | ecosystem: Environmental > Aquatic > Non-marine... | reverse complement strand
GAAGGTGGTATTTTGCTTTTAGATGATTGGAATAGAGCTGATGTTAGGTTCATACAAGCTGTTATGGAGCTGATTGACCGTCAACAATATATTAGTTGGAATTTACCTAAAAATTGGCATATTATATTAACAGCCAATCCTGATAATGGAGATTATTTAGTTAATAGTATTGATAATGCTCAAAAAACTAGATTTATTAGTGTCCAGCTTAAGTTTGATACTGAATGTTGGGCTAAATGGGCTGAAGAAAATGACATTGATGGTCGTTGTATAAACTTTTTACTTATGAATCCTGAATTGGTTACTACTGATGTTAATAGTAGAAGTATATCAATGTTTTTTAATAGTATTAGTTCAATTAAGTCTTTTGAAGAGAGTTTACCTTTAATTCAAATGATTGGTGAGGGTTCAGTTGGTTCTGAGTTTAGTAGTTTATTTACTATGTTTATCAATAATAAATTGGATAAAATGATTTCCCCAGAAAATATCTTTAACCAAGATGAAAAATATGTTACTAATACTTTAAAATCAGTTGTTGGTAAAGATGATAAATATAGAGCAGATATTGCCTCAACTTTATCTACTCGAATTATTAACTACTTAGATGTTTATGCTAAAAATAATAAAGTTGAAAAATCAATTATTGATAGAATTTCTAAACTAGTTAAAGAAGAAATTTTTACTACTGACATTTGTTATAATATGGTTAAGTCAATTTATAATAATAATATTACTAAATTCAAAACTATGATTATGGATAAAGAATTAGTTAAATTTATAATGAAATAAGATATGAAATATAAAAAATGTTTTAGTTTAAAGTACAATCCCAGTTCAAGAAATAATTACTATAGTAATTCAAATTGGAGTTTTTCAGATTGGCGAGATCCTAGAAAATATGAGTTTTGGACTGTAGAAGAATATAATAATATTATTGATAATTTAAAGAATTTTGTTAGTAAAGAAAATAATATTAAAATTAAAGGTAATATTTACGCTGGTAAAGGATGTGAAGTTCCTAGATATAAATTAAAGGAATATATTAATGAAAATGATCTTAAGAAAACAAACAATATTAATAAAGCAGATATTGTTATCTTAAATAGAAAATCAGTTAATGATGTTTTAGAATGGTTAGGATCAAATAGAAGAAAACCTATTTCTTCATCAAAATTAGCTGTTATTGATTATAACCAAAAACTAATAGATACTATAATAAGTATAGATCCATCTTCTAACTCTAATGATAGTTATTCATTTAAATCTTTAGTAGAAAGAGCTAATAAAAATGGAAAAATATCACATATTGTTATTTATGAAGAAGAGTATAATAATTTCCCTACCTTAATAAAAAACATTATAGGTGATATAGATTTTCAAAATCTTTATGAAGTTAACACTTACCGAACAAATAATCAGGAACAAGTTTTTAATGTTGTTAGAGAATGTATTAAATTAAATAAAAATTTTGTTTGGGATAATTATGTTTTAGAACAAATAAATAATGATGGTATTGACTTAGATGAAGATTATTTAAATACCTTAAAAGGAATGTTTGAAAGTAAAGATAAAGATAATGTTTTATTAGCCTTAGAAATGTTAAGTAATGTTAATATAAATAAACATGGTCTACAAATAGCTATGTTATTAAACCAATATAGAGGTTATTTTAGTTGGGGAAATGGTATTAATAGCCAAGCATATAAAACCTTAAATAACTACTTTACTAATAAAAAAATTCTTTGGAAAGAAGATTTCAGAATATTTTTAGCAGGTTTATATAATAATTATAGTGATGATTCACAATCTAAATTATATATTGAAAATTTCTTAAAGGATAGTATAAATGATGTGTTAAGAAAAAATAAACATCATGCAAACTATTTTGAAGTTGAAAGTTTTGATATTAAATTACAAAAAAGATAACAGTTGTGGATAATATATATAATGAAATAACTAAATATTCTAAACATTTAATGCTTAAAGAACCATTCTATGGTTTGGTTTTAATTGGATTAAATAAAGAATTAGATAAAAATATTCCAACAGCTTGTGTTACTCCAGATAATATTAATGTTAAGTTAAAAGTTAATCCTAAGTTTTGGGACACATTAGATGACAAAACTAAATTAGGTGTTTTAAAACATGAACTTCTTCATATATGTTTTTTCCACCTTACTAACTGGGCTAGATTTGATAATAAGAAAGTCTATAATATGGCTGCTGATTTGGAAATCAATCAGTACATTAATTCTGATATGAAAGGTGAGGCTTGGGATGGGTTAGAAATCAATGGTCCTAATTTTGCTCATCTTAATCTTGAAGAGAAAAAAGGGACAGGATATTATTACGCTGCTATAATAAAAGAGATTGAAGACAATCCAGATGGAGAAATTGCTCAAATGGCTAATGATTTTGAGTTTGATATTCAAGATGGTGAAGGATTAAGTGATGCGGAAAGGAAATTAATTGCTAAACAAATAGATCACCAATTAAAAGATGTAACAGAGACACTTAAAAAAGGTCATGGTACTATACCTTCAGAAATGAAGGACTATATTGATAGTTTATTTGAAGTTGTTGAACCTGTTATTGATTGGAAGTCATATCTAAGACGTTTTAATAGCATGTCTACTATGGTTTATACTAAAAAGACTCGTAGAAAGCCAAATAGACGTTTCAATGAGGGACCTGCCCTTAAAATAAAACAAAAGAAAAGAACATTAGTTGCCATTGATACTTCAGGTTCAGTTAATATTAAAGAGTTAGAAGAGTTCTTTAATGAAATTTACCACATGTATAAATCAGGTACTTATATTGATGTTATTGAATGTGATACTGATATTCAAAGAGTATATGAATATAAAGGTATACTTGAAAATATTGAAGTACAAGGTAGAGGTGGTACTGATTTTGAACCGGTAATGCGTTATTTAACCCAACATAAAAACGCCTATGCCAACTTAATATACTTGACTGACGGAGAATGTAATCCTCCATCAACTCAACCTATAAAACCAATTTTGTGGGTTCATAGTTCTCAAAGTAAAATCAATGAAGAACTACCGGGATCTAAAATTAAAATACAAAGGTAATATATTTATAATATATGGCAAAGATTGTACTTTTAAGTTGTACCAAATCTAAATTAGATAAACCATGTCCTGCTAAAGATATGTACTCTCCTTCTCCTATGTTTCAGAAAACAAAAGCATATGGAGAAGCGCTTAAACCTGATAAAATGTTTATTCTGTCTGCTAAATATGGTTTGTTACCTATGGATAAACAGATTGAACCTTATGATTTAACTCTCAAAAATATGAAAGCTGATGAGAAAGATAAATGGGGTGATATGGTAAAAGGGCAAATGGGTAAAATGGGAGTATCTCCTGAGTCTGATAAGTTTGTTTTCTTAACAGGAAGTGAATATATGAAACCATTAAAAAAATTCATTCCAGATGAAAACACTGAGAGTCCAATGGATGGAAAAAGAATGGGAGAAAGATTATCTTGGTTAAACTCACAAGTTAAAAAAGTACAAGAATTTATTAAACATGTAAAAAATATAATTTATGAAATTGTCAACAAATAATTTAAATAAATACATTGACTTATATTTAAGTGACTCTTATGATTATGATGGAGATGAGACATATATGGTTAATGAAAATGTACTTAAACCCATTAAAAACCTTCTATTAGAGTCTAAAAAGGATGGGATGACAACTTTATTAGAAATTTCCGCCCGTTCTAATAAACATGATAAAGCGGTTATAGACGACTTTATTTTATACTTAGAAAATATCTAAAACCTCTTCCAGGGAAGTGTTGATGAAGGCTTGGCTCACCAGGAACCTTATGCTATATTTATATCATAATAAAGATAAAAAATAAAAGTTATGTTAGACATTAAGCAAAATTTCATTTCAAAAGATCAAGTCCGTAAACAAGCACCTTCAATTTTTACTGCTAAAGGCGCTCCAGAAACAAGTGAAAAGTATTCACACATTCCAACCGATAAAATTATCGATGATATGGAAGCTCTAGGATGGGGAGTAGTTGATGCTAAAGAAGTTCGTTCTCGTAAGAATGTTGGTTTCCAAAAACATTTAGTTGTATTCCGTAATAACGATATTCAAATCACTGCCGAAGATGGTGATAATGTTTTCCCACAAATTCTATTAACTAATAGCCATGATGGTAAAAATAGTTTTACTTTCACAGCTGGTTTGTTCCGTATGGTATGTGAGAATGGGTTAGTTATTTCAACTACTGAATTTGAGAAAATGAGAATCCGTCATATGGGTTATTCATTTGAGGAATTACAAACCACTATTAAATCAATGGTTGAAAAATTACCTTTGACAGTTGAATCACTTAATAAGTTTCGTCAAATTGAGTTGAATCAAGAACAAGCACTTAAGTTTGCTGAGGATGCTTTAAAATGTCGCTTTAAGGAAGATGAAGTAGAACGTATTGAGGTTGATTTAAATGATTTACTTACAGCAAAACGTAAAGAGGATCAAGGATCTGATTTATGGTCAATCTATAATGTGATCCAGGAAAAATTGGTTCACGGTGATTTCCGTTATAAAGCCGGAAAAAAAGAGCGTAAGGCTCGTAAGATTAAAAATTTCCAACAAGACTTAGTCTTAAATGAGAAATTATATGATTTAGCACTTGAATACGTTCCTGCATAAGGGACGTATTTAAACGTGTTTATTTAAAATATTTATTTTATATTAACATAAAAATGAATGATATTCAAGAAGCAATTATAAATGAGAAATGTGATCAAATTTTGATCGCAGCGGAAAATTTAGGATTACAACTTGAATTAGTTTATTCTGCTCTAGAGCATAAAGGTCAATCCCCTAATGCTTCTATGCTTGAGTGCCTTCAAGTAGGTGCTCAAGAGTGGGATATACAATAAATAGGAGAGATGGCAGAGCGGTCGAATGCACTGGTCTTGAAAACCAGCGACTGTAACAGGTCCAAGGGTTCGAATCCCTTTCTCTCCGCCACGCAGTCAGATGCATCCAGTTGTGGAAAAAGAAAACCCATCTTAAAAGGATGGGTCTCTTTTTTATAAAAAATTAATTAATTTTAAGCGGGTATAAAACTGTAAGAATGAAACCAGTTTGCTTGTCCTATCTTAGTTATACAATCTGATACACTACTACATCCTGCTGGGTTAGCTGGACTTCCTGGGTTAAATTGACCATCAGTACCATAATTTTGTAATAAAAAATTAGCTGTATTTTCAAAAGCTGAATCTGTTACTGCTGGAGTGCCATTTGTTTCTCTTGACCAAAAGAAGTGAGGTTGATCAACAGGTGGATTTCCTGCTGATATAGCATCTTTTGCATTAGGTAATGCAAACACATAAGCTGTAGAGTTTACAGCAGCTGGAGAACCATAAAAATAAGTACTTGTAGTTGATTGAGGTACATCCTCTGCCCATTCTCTTGAACCAGATAAATTTCCAATAAAGAAACTACCTGTTTGAGATGTATCTCTTGTATCTCCACTTCCAGGGGTACCACTATAGTTAGGGGCGTAAGTTATTGCGTATTGAGCCATTTGTAATTCTTTTATTATAAATATTTGGTTTTTTAAAAAACATTATATATATTGCCAGTAAAGGAGTTCTTTGACATATTAAAAAACAGAAAGGAAAAAATTATGGAACAAATTTTAGCTTTTGGTTTAGGTATTATGTTGGTCAGTACAATCGTATTGGTTTATGTAGCACTTAAGTCAGGAAAACAAGTTAGTAAATGCGTAGAACAAATACGTGATGTTGAACAAAATCTTGGAAATGTTTGGAAAGAAATTAGCGATAAAGAAGTTGATTTTTATAGAAACATTGACGAAGTAAATCGAAAGATTGATTCAAGAGTGGATAAACTACATGATGTTGTAGTAAAAGACTTAGAGGAAGTAAATCGTAAAGTAGAATTTCTAAGGAAATCACTTGGAAAGGAATACTTTTAATTAAATTAAGTTAAACCCGTTAAAGAACTCCTTTATTTAGATCTGCTAGAAATAGTAGATCTTTTTTTTACATATGTATAAATGTGAAAAAAATAAAAAAACATATTTTATGGTTTTTAGCGTTATGTATTGAAACAATGAAATTTTAAAATATGAAAAATTTATTAAAAACTATCACAGATACAAGAATGGTATACTTACTAATGTCTTTAGTACTCTTAACTGGGTATTTATTAGGATCTTGGGAAGTAGTAGTATTTGTAACATTTATGTTAAATGTAGGAGTATGGACAGGCTTTTGTCCTAGTAAATGGTTTTTTGCTAAATGCGGATTTAAAAAATCAGAACTTTAAAACATGAGTGCGTTTGATGGGATATCATTAAATGCTAAAATATCCCTAGGGGTAGCTGGGTTTATTATGATGACCTTCTTCACTGTCCAGACATGTATTGTGTTTGGGGTATGTGAACCCTCTTTAGAATTAGCTAAATTTGGTTGGGGTTGTGTAGTATTCTTTATGCCTCCCTTTTTTAAAGTTGTAGTAGAATTTTTACAAAACAAGAAAAAAGTTACTGATGATTTATCTAAAAAGAATGTATACCTAGAACACGCAGCTAAAATTATTAGACATGATATGCACTCGGGGATTAATACTTACATCCCTAGAGGTATTAAATCCTTAAAAAGAAGATTAACAGATGAGCAAATTAAAGAGCTTAAAATAACTTCTCCATTAAAACTAATAGAAGACGGGTTACATCATGCCAGGAAAGTATATTCAGGGGTATATGAATTTACTAACTTATTTAAGACAAATGCTCAAATGTCTAAGACTAAATGTAATGTAAAAGAAATATTAGAAGATTATTTGAAATTAACAGCCTATAATCATCAAGTACTATTAGATGATAATTTACCTAAAGATCTAAAAATAAATGAACCTTTATTTTGTACAGCAATAGATAATTTTATTAGAAATGGATTAAAATATAATGATTCTAAAACTAAATGGGTAAAAATTTATTTAGAAAATATAACACCCATTGGAAAGGTTATATGTATAGAAGATAACGGTAGAGGTTTAACAGGAGAAGAATTTAGAGAACTTAGTAAACCTTATGTTAGAAAAGAGGGACAGAAAGAACAAGGTACTGGTTTAGGATTAAATATTAGTATCTCAATCTTAAAAGAACATGGTTACGGGATTTGGGCTGAAAAACAAAAACAAGGAACAAAAATTATAATAAACACAGACCTGTAATGATTAGTACATTAATGTTGATAGATGATGAAAACCTATTTCATCTAGTATTTGAAGATGCATGTTCAATTTTGGATATGGCTTTATCATTTGAAGCTTTAGATAGTTCTGATGAAGCTGATAAGATGTTCAAAAAATGGTTCCCAGATGACCCAGACCACGAAAGACCTGAATGTGTATTTGTAGATTTAAATATAATTGGTTCTTCTTTTGATGGAATTGAAATGATCAGAAAAATTAACTACGAATACGGAGATGGAGTAGTTATTGGTATCATTTCCTCTTCAGAAGATGATGAAGAAATAGAAAGAGCTAAAAAAGTAGGAGCCCAATTTTGGATTATAAAGTCTGATGATATTGAACCTCGCTTAGAGGAATTTATGGAAGACTATGATGCTTATAAATCAAAAACAGCTCCATTTAAAATTTATAGATAATTTAAAACCTAAGATCTAATGAGTGATATTCCAGAAGTAATTATTAATAACGATGGGTATATGCCTAGCGATGTCCCAGAATTAAAAGAACTCCATTCTAAGGTTAAAGAATGGCAGCCTCAAGCTCACCAACCTTCAATCTTAAAAGAAGTAAAAGAAGCTAAAAACATATATAGTGTTATTAGTAGAGGAAAAAAGATAAAAAGTTATTTTGATAAAATGCAAAATAATATAGGTGACGATGAAGTTGCAGCATCAGAAGACACAGACACAGTTGTAGAGGTAACTAGTGATTTAGCTGAAACTGGAGAAGTTTTAGAAGATTTAATACCTCTTTTATTATTATAAATGGTTGAAATAACAGAACATACCAGAAATGTTCTACTAGAGGTTGCTAAAAGTAAAAAAATCTACGTAGAAGGTAATTTCCTTAAACTACTTAAAGCCCCTAAAGGTGATAAGGAATTTGAGGAATACCTTAAGTTATGTAAACAAAAAGATATTGAAACTCGTAGAAAACGTTTAGAAGTTACTAAACAGGTTCAGCAGCAAAATAAAGAATTAACAGCCAAACAAAAAGAAAATGATGCTCTTATGGAAGAGCTTCAATCAGCTTTAGAAGAAGCTAAGAATGCTGAATTAGAAGCTGATAAGCTTAGAGCAGAGGCTGAAAAAAGTAAAGATAAAGCTTTAGAAGACCTAGAAACACTTCAGAAGAAAACACAGTTTGAACTTGTAGGAAGAATAGTTAAAATAGCATTGATAGTTATAATGGGCGTAGGAGTAATAACTACAGCTTTATTTGCTTATACATTAATAACAGGTCAAGAGAATCCTATATTAGAATCAACTTGGTCTAATTTATTTGGTATACTGCTTACTAATTCGTTTTCTATAGTAGGAACCATAATGGGTGTAAAATACGCAACTGAAAAAGATTAATATATTTATAATTATGAAAAAAGTAATTAATTGGATTAGTGGGTTACTTAAAGATGAAAAAGGAACCCCATCATCAAAAAGATTTGTAGGTATTCTTGCTGGAATATCATTATGTGTTACTTTATTTGCTAATCAATTCACTGAAGAACATATTGCTCCTGCCGCTACTTTAGTTAACGCAGTAGCAGCTTTAGCCTTTGGTGCTTTGGGTCTTGCTTCTGTAGATAAAATTTGGGGTAAAAAGGAAGAAAAATAATGGCTTATCCTTTACCACCAATCACAATGGTTGACTTTCCGACTAAGGAGTACTACCAGTCAACATTTAAGAAAAGACAAATCTTTCTTCATCATACTGCTGGCGGACCTAAAGCATCCTCTGTTTGGAATTGGTGGCAGAATGATAAAGGAAGAATTGCCACTTGTATTGTTATTGACCATTCAGGAGAAATTACCCAAGGATTTTCTTCCCGTTTCTGGGCCTATCATTTAGGATTAGGTAACAGACACTTTGGTGTTCATGGACTTCCTTATAAGAATTTAGACAAGACTTCAATTGGAATTGAGATTTGTAATTGGGGACAGTTAACTGAAAAAAATGGTAAATTCTACACATATGTTAATACAGAAGTTCCTTCAAACCAAGTTATGGTATTAGATACTCCTTATAAAGGATACAAATATTGGCATAACTATACAGAAGCTCAAATTGCTTCCGTAAAAGAATTACTACTATTCTGGAATGATGCTTATGGAATTCCTTTAGATTATAATGAGGATATTTGGGGTGTTACTACACGTGCCCTTAAAGGGGAAAAAGGTGTATTTACTCATAACTCTGTTAGAAGAGATAAAGTAGATGTTTACCCACACCCAGGTCTAGTTTCCATGTTAAAATCAATAAGTTAACATATTTCGCGACAATATACGATAAACATAAAATAATGTAATATAGGCGCTATATAAAACTGTATAGCGCCATATTTATGGATATATGGACATCAATAAGATATTTAACTTATTTGATTCTGGTTCAAGAGAAAAGATACAAGAAGAAGAAATTCAAGTTACAGACTTATCAGACCATCCAATTTACTGGCTTGGAATGTTTAAAAAACTAATTCAAAACCATAAAGTCTTTAAGAAAAAAATTGTATCTTTTTTAGAAAAAGCACAACCAGAACTAGATCTAGATGACTTAGATTTAGCTGGTGATAATTTAGCTTTTGAAAGAGCTTGGTTTTATGCTTCAAAATTTGATCCTAATTTGGAGGAACATAAAGAGGTTATTAACCTTATAATAGATACATACTTAATTAAATCCTTAGAAGAATCTATTTTCCATTTTCAGGAAAAAGAAGAATATGAGAAGTGCGCTCATTTAAAGAAGATTTTAGACGAAGTAAAGAAAATTTAAGGATAATTTGGCTCTATACATTTTAAACGTTAACTTCATATCTACGGGTTTAGTAGATTAAAGAATATTATGAGAAACAGAAATATAATAATGAGACGATTGGAAAAATGTGAGGGACAGGTAGAGAAACTGTATCACTATCTCCAACGTGGTGGTTCGAAAGAAGATGTAGAGGATACACTTCGTGAACTAAGAGAGGCATTAGATGATGCTAAAGTATTTGTAAACCAAGAACCATTAGGACCAAATGAAATTAACAGCTGAGCAAATTCAAGGTAACTGGGTAGAATTTTTAACAAATATTGAAACACATATTTCATCCCCCAGAAAAGAGAAATTAATTGAATTTTACAAAAAATATGAGGAGCGAATCATACTTATGCCCGCTGCTCATAAAAAAGAATACCATAATGCTTTTCCAGGTGGTTATGTAGATCATGTAAATAGAGTTGTGTCAGCATCTCTTAGATTATATGATGTTTGGACTGAGTTTGAAATGGATTGTTCTACATTTACTATTGAGGAATTAGTATTTTCTGCTTTAAATCATGACCTAGGAAAAATGGGTGATGAAAATTATGAAGCATATATCCCTCAGGATGATAAATGGAGGAAAGAAAAATTAGGAGAAGATTATAAGTTTAATGATGCTTTAGCATTTGCTTCAGTACCTGATAGAAGTTTATTTATGCTTCAATCTCATGGCATTACTTATACTTTTAATGAAATGGTTGCTATCCAGACACATGATGGTTTATATGATGAGGCAAATAGTAAATATTTAAAATCATTTATGCCAGAAACAAAACCACGTACTTCATTACCTTATATTATACATCAAGCAGATTTATTAGCTGCTAGAGTTGAGTTTGAAAAAGAATGGTTACCAAAAATTAAAAGTAACTTGGATAAGCCAAAGACTAATTTTACATTGGAGGAGAACAAAAAATCAACTACCTCAACTAAAAACAGAGCTTTAGGAGATGTAAAAAGTCAAGGTTTAAAAAATTTATTAGATAATTTATGATTTATATAATAATTGCTCTTTCAATAGGGGTTGTAATCTTAGGATATACAACCTTTAATTTGTTAAGAAAAAATGAAGCACAAGAAGATATTCTTGCTTCATATATGACTTACTTAAACAAAATATCAGAAATTATAGATGTATCTGATAAAAAATTAAAAGAGGTTGACGAAAAAGGGTTATTTGAAGCCGATGACGAAATTGGTTGGTTTTTTGAACAAATAAAAATGATTCAAAAGGTGCTAAACCAATTTAATGTTAAAGACTTATAATGCCTAGAAAGAAAAAATCAAACCACTACTTTACTCAAGAAACAGAAGATGCTATTGTAGCATATAATGCTGCTGAAACGTTTGATGAGAAAAATAAAATTTATCATGAGCGTATTCATTATGCTTTTTATAAATTAACAGAAAATATTATTCATACTTTTAAATTTTATTACACAGAAGTAGATAATATTGAAGATTTACAATTTGAAGTTATTTCATTTTTGTTAAGTAAAATTCATTTATTTAATCCTGCTAAAGGGGCTAAAGCATATTCTTATTTTGGAACTATTGCTAAACGTTATTTAATACTTTCAAATCAAAAAAACTATAAAAAAAGAATTGAAACCGCACCTGTCTCAGTAGTTGAAGAAGATGAAAATCATTCTTATGAATTAGAAGAAGGAGCTAATATTGAAAAATTATCATTTTATATAGATGAATATACAGAGTATTGTACTCAAAATATATTTGATTTATTCCCTAAAGGTGATGATGCTCAAGTAGCAGATGCTATTCTAGAATTATTTCGTAAAAGAGAAGATATAAATGTTTTTAATAAAAAAGCACTTTACATTTATATTCGTGAACAAATTGATGTTAAAACACCTAAAATTACTAAAATAGCTAATCAACTATATGATATTTTTAGGGAAGAATATGTATTTTATTTAGATAATGGATATACAAGGTTTTGATTTTAATATTTATAATCAAAACTTATGAGCGGATTAGATTCTAAAGTATTCAAAAAGAAAAAATTCTCTGATATTTTAGAGGAAATTTATGATAATCAAAAGAAAAAAGAAGCACAAATTTCTGCTTTAATTGGAGAATTAAAACCCCTTATTAATGATATAGGTGATGCTACTTTAATAGTTCCTTTAATTAAGGAATATATGGAAATTGGTGTCAAAAATGATGAACAACTAATTAAAATGGCCACAATTGTTCAACGTGCTTTACAAGTACAAGCCCAAACAGGTGGTAATGAATTAGCATTCTCAGAAGAAGAAAAAGCACAATTGTTTGATTTAGCTAAAAATGTAGCTGAGAAAAAATGAGTATTGAAGGTTCTGAAAATATAACCAATCAGTTTAAAGCCCAAGGTAGTAATAAAAAAGGCTACCCTGGTTCTTTTATTTTCACAGCCCGTGTTAATAACGTTATATTAAATGAAGATGATAATGGTTGGGCGGACAATGGAGAATATGCTAGTATTGGTTATATAAACTTTAGTGACCCTACTATTAATAATGCTACCGCTACTAACTTAGCAAAACCATTATTTCCAAACCAAAAATATTATCCTGTTTTAAATGAAATGGTTTACATTATTGGTATACCATCTCTTGGGGTAAATGAAGATCCAACATTGGTAGAATTTTATTATTTTCAAGCAGTAAATGTTTGGAATAGTAATCACCATAATGCTTTACCTGATGAAATCTTTACTTACCAACAACCAGAATCTCAACAACAAGACTATCCAACAGTTGGATTAGGTGCTGTTAGAAGAGTAAGTGATGAGAGTACAGAAATAAATCTTGGTAAAACATTTTTTGAAAGACCAAATATTAGAACACTCCAACCTTATGAAGGTGATTATATTTTAGAAGGCAGATGGG
>Ga0102957_1000395_pt1 | contig 13014 bp, 15 predicted proteins | sample SalPon2_A_H2O_MG_2_FD_84517 | JGI IMG/M metagenome (GOLD analysis project Ga0102957, IMG submission 84517) | Salt pond water microbial communities from South San Francisco under conditions of wetland restoration - Salt Pond MetaG SF2_A_H2O_MG | ecosystem: Environmental > Aquatic > Non-marine... | reverse complement strand
CAAGCGGAGACGCGGTCCAGACTTCCGAGCAGGTAAGAAATACTCTAAATATACCGATGGCCGCATCGGAGTACGCAAACTTGCGTCTCGCGCACAATGGACGATTGAGCGATTTGATGTGGACAAGACAACAGGAGATGTCCTGGGTGTCCGCCAAGAGCAAAACTACGGAATTAAGAGCCTTTTCATACCGTCTAACAAGATACTACACTACAAGACGACGAACACGAACAACGACCCATCTGGACGCTCTATCCTACGGAATGCATATTCTTCTTACCAGTATCTTAAGAACCTTCAGAACATCGAAGCGATAGCAGTAGAGCGTGAGTTACATGGTGTCCCAGTTGGTCGTATTGCCGCAGAGTACTTAAGTCCAGATGCCACAACAGATCAAGCCTCCGTCCGAGCACAGATGGAAAAGATTCTACGCGACCTTAAGTTTAATGAACAAGGTTATGCGCTTCTTCCTTCTGATGTCTATCGTGATGCTGATGGGAAGCCTACTAATCAACGTATCGTGGACATCGAACTTATCGCATCAAATGGCTCTCGAAACATTGATATTAACCCCATTATCAATCGTTATCAGCATGATATTGCTCGTAGTGTTATGGCTGAGTTTCTAATGCTAGGAGCAGGGGCTAATGGCTCTTATGCACTGTCTAAGTCTAAAACTGACTTATTCCTACGATCTATGGAGTCTTATATTAACTCTATCTTTGACGTGTTGAATACACAATTGGTCAGACCACTGTGGCATCTTAACGGTCTTAACTTTGACCATATGCCAAAAGTCAGAGCAGGTGATGTAGCTCCACACGATCTACGTGAACTAGGTGCATACTTGAGAAACCTAAACGGCGCAGACATTAGCCTAGCAGATCAGACAAGCATTGTTAATGCCCTTCTAAGAAATGCTGAGCTACCTGCACTAGACGAAGGGGTTTATGCAGAGAGCCGAGGGTTCGCACAAGAAAAAGAAAGAGCTTTGGCTGACTATTACGATGGACCTGACGATAACGTAATAATACCTAAAGCTCCAGAAGAAGGTTAATCCTATGGCTAGTTTAGCAGACAGAGTATTCGACAACGGCCTTACAGTGCTTGATACCGAAGCAAATCGTATTGATATTACCTCACAAGAGGTTACGACATACACAGAAGCGACCAGTACCTACACTTTAGGCAATTCTACGTCACTTGCTATTGGCGCACCTGCTGATCGCTCTGGTGGTGGTCGTGAAGTTACAGTTTCAGCTATTTCAGACGGATCAGTAAGCTCAACAGGCACTGCAACCCATTATGCTGTTGTTGATACCGCAAACTCTCGTTTACTCGCTACAGGCTCTCTTAGTGCATCACAATCAGTAACTTCTGGTAACACCTTCTCTCTAGGTTCGTTTACTATCGGTATCCCTGATCCTGCATAGGTAAACAATGACGCAATTTAAGTACCCTTTACGTACTAAAGTGACAACCACCTCAACTGGCACTGGGAGTGTTACTCTTGGCAGTGCTGTTGATGGATACCAGAGTTTTTCTGATGCGCTTTCTGATGATTGCTTTGTAAAGTATACTATAGAGGATGCTAACGGCAACTGGGAAGTAGGCACTGCGTATGTTACTGTTTCTACCAACACATTAAATCGTTTCAGCGACACTCACGTAGATAAAAGTAGTTCTGGCAGTAGTCGTATTGATCTTAGTGGTGATGCGGTGGTTTACGCCACAACCTCGCACGAAGAAGTTGCTAGTCGGCAGTTACTGACAAATGGCACTGTGAGCGATCAATCTTCCCTTTCTTACGGTTGGCGAGCAGGAACGAGTGGGAGTCTTAGTAGTAACGCACGTTCTACTTTCAGTAAGTATGAACTTTTACTAGATCGCCTTACTCCTGTTTCGGATGCTAAACTTTACTTGAGAATAAGATACGGAAGCTCATATTACAGCAACTCCACATCTAGCAGCTCGATTTATCAAGGGCAGTATATAGAAACTAGTGGTTCAACAGATTATGCTCAGGCCACAACGGCAAGCGTTCACCACTTGAGTAGATACACAAATGTTGGTGGTGGCACTTATGAAAGTGGCTGGTCTGGAAAAATAACATTTATGGTAGACAGAGATGAGTATGGCGTTACTCAGTACCAGCAAATTAGTTCCCTTGGTGGCTACATAAGTTCTTCTGGCTACCCAATAACTCACCACGCATTCACTGAGTATGGATCATCAACAGTTGATATTCAAGGTTTCTATTTATACGCCAGCACAGGCAACTTAGATACTGGCAAGTGGAGCTTGTACGGTGTGAGGGACTAACATGTCTGAAGAAGTAGAAGAAACAGAAGCCGAAGCCAAGTACATTGATCCTGCTGAACTGGAAAGAATAGAGGCGATGGACGTACGTTGGGAAAGAGATCGCTTACTTAAAGAAACTGATTGGTGGGCTGGCTCAGATCACACAATGTCACAAGAGCAATCTGACTATAGAGTGGCTCTAAGAAATGTTCCACAGCAAGAAGGCTTTCCGTTTGAGATAACTTGGCCTACTAAACCTTAAGGAGTTAAATCATGGTAGGCTTCAGCCCACTAGGTTCTTCTCCTCTAGGTGATGATGGTGCAGAAAGCGTAGAAAACTACGATTTAACTGCCAATAACATTACCTCTGGAACACCAGAAGCTAATAACGCCACTTTAACTCAAGGCCACTCTCTAACCCCGAACTCAGTAGAAGCTCAAGCACCCTCTGTTTCCACTGCTGCCCTTACTCAAGATCATTCTCTTGTTGGCAATGTAGTAGAAACCCAAGCACCCTCTGTTTCTACTGTAGCTCTTACCCAAGACCATAGCCTCACAGCCTCTAATTTAGCTACAGGAACGCCAGAAGCTAATCAGGCTACCCTGACTCAAGATCATGGTCTTACCGCATCAGCAGTCCTCACAGGCTCTCCTACGGTATCTGATGCAGACATAACTGAAGATGAAGTCTTAAGTACTGGCTCTTTAGTTTTAGGTAGCCCCTCTCTTGGTTCTCCATCTCTCTCACAGGATCACAGTCTTACTGCCAACAATATCACTACTGGCAGACCCAGAATACAGAATGCCAGCGACCCAGAAGCGGTAGTAGCTCAAGAAGTACAGGAAATAGAACAAATGATCGGTGGTTGGACAAGAAGAGCATACGAGGTTCCTGACGGAAGACTTGTCCAAGGTGAGCGTGAAATTCAACAGACTTATGGAGATAAAGTCTCGATTGACCGTAAGGCTAAGTCTCTAATCAAGTTTGGTCGTTCTGCTCAGTTAGGTACAACAAGTTTAGAAACAGTTTGGACAGTGGGTGGTGATGAAGTATACGTTACAGACAACACTATTTCCCACGTATCCTCTTCTTCTGGCTCTGACACACAAGAGGTTACTATTGAAGGTCACACGATAAGTGATGGAGAGTTTACCTTCGTTGTACAAACCGCAACGCTAAGTGGTCAAACCAAAGTTGCCTTAGACACAAGCCTCGCTCGTGTATCTCGTATATACAACAGTGACAGTACAGAACTTGTTGGTCGTGTTGTTGTATACGAAGACACAACTATCTCAGGCGGTGTTCCTACAGACGAAACTAAGATACATATTGATATTCCTGCAGGGTTCCAACAGTCATTCAAAGCTGCAACCACATTCAGTAAGAATGACTATTATATAATCACTGGTTTCTATGGTGCAGTGAGTGTTAAGCAAGCAGGTGCCGTAGACTTTTACTTAGAGATAAGAAACGCAGGTAAGGTTTTCCGTCAAGCTGGTTGCTTTACAGCGTCTTCTACAGGTGGACCATCTGATGTGTCTATAGACCCACCATTGATTGTACCTAAGAATGGTGACATCCGTATACGCTGCGAAACAGAAACGAATAATGTTGTAGCCTTTGGCATATTCAAAGGTTATCTAGCGAAAGTACTCTAATGCCTTATTCCAGTAATGCAGAACTTCCTAAAGCGGTACGTCAAACTGTACCAGAGGATAAGCATACTCAATTCCGCCGAGTGTTCAACTCAGTCTACGAAGACACAAAGAGTGAACAACGTGCCTTTCAGTCAGCTTGGTCTGCAGTAAAGAAACGTCAGATGGACGATGACATATTTACTACCCCGGCAGAAGCTCGTAGCCGTTCTTTCATGCTAGGGTTTGATGGAGACATCCACACTCATGAGGTAGGTGCTGTTGTGTACTACATGCCAGGTAAAACTCATGATGACTATCTTAACTATCATAAAGAGCTTGCAGGTATTCAAGAGATTCCTCAGGAACAAGAAGAAGAAAAAGAAGAAGACCTTCTAGCTCGTATCCTAAATGCAGTTATCCAAGAAGTCACTAAGGTAGAGACTAGCTCCCTTGCTGCCAAGGTTAAAGAGCATAATGAGAAGCATGGAGACAAAGGTAAAGTTACCACTTCCATGCTACGTCAAGTATATAACAGAGGTGTAGGCGCATATAAGACGAACCCAACTTCGGTACGTCCTACTGTCTCATCTCCAGAACAATGGGCAATGGCTCGTGTCAACAATTTCCTACGTACTATTAGAACAGGCCGCTTCCGTAGTGGTAAGCATGATACTGATCTCTTACCTTCTAAACATCCTCTCAGCACACGAAAATCACAAGTATGGGATGGAAGCGATCTACCAACGCAGGAACAGGTTGATAAAGCCGATAAGCCACTGAATAAGCCCTTCAGACTTCCTGCAGGATCAAGCAAGAAGTTTGGAGTTTATGTAAAAGACGGAGATCGCACAGTTAAGGTCACTTTTGGAGACCCTAACATGGAGATTCGTCGTGATGATCCCAAGGCTCGTTCTAATTTCCGCAGTCGTCACTCTTGCGATACAGCAACAGACAAGACTTCTGCTCGTTATTGGTCATGCCGTATGTGGGAAAAGGGTACTACAGTGACTGATTTAACAAAAGACATCGAAGGGCAAATCCTAAAGACTGATGATGAACAACGCATCGTCTATGGATGGGCCTCTGTCATCACTGAGAAAGGTGAACGTGTTGTTGACCGTCAGGGTGACGTAATCGAAGCCGAGACACTCGTTAAGGCCGTGAATGACTTCATGGAGAACGTTCGTGTCGGTAAAACCATGCACACAGGCGAACAGACAGGGATGGTTATCCACTCTCTGCCGATCACCAAAGAAATCGGTGATAGCCTAGGCATACAGAGTGACCGTGAAGGCTGGGTCGTAGCTTACAAAGTTTATGATGACAGTGTTTGGAATATGGTCAAGTCTGGTGAACTTGCGGCCTTCAGCATTGGCGGTCGTGCGATTAAGGAGAAGATACATGAACCTTCTTAAGCAATTAGAGCTTGATGAGCTATCTTTGGTGGATCGCCCAGCTAATGCGCAAGCCAAGGTTGCTCTATTTAAGCGAGATACAGAGGAATCTGATATGACTAATGAAGTCGAAAAAATGTCCGATGACCTAAAGGCAAAACTAAAGCCTTACATGGACAAAGGAATGAATGAAGAAGAGGCTATGAAGGCTTACGAAATGGACATGAAGAAGTCCGATGAAGAGCCTGTAGACCTAAGCTTGGATGTCCTAGAAGCAGAAGTGGAAACACTGAAAGCTCAGAACGAGGACCTTCGTAAAGCTCTTATCGAGAACGGCTTTGTGATCAAAGCTGACGCAATCGAAAAGAAAGAAGAAGTAGAGACTATTGAAGTGAACGGTGAGATGGTTGTTAAGTCAGACATCCCTGCTCCTGTCTTGAAAGCTCTTGAAGAAGCTGCAGTAGAGAAGCGTCAGGTTGAACTACGCAAAGCTGCTGAAGCTGAACTACCCCACTTTGACATAGAAGTTGCTATGGCTCTTCTAGATGTCATCAAAGGGGAAGAAAAAGTCCTAGAAGCACTTAAGGGCGCAGATGCTGCCTTTGCTGCTGCAATGGACGAAGTGGGAGAGAAAGTAGTCGATGCCGACATGCTAGACCCACAATCTAAATTGGACAAGATGGTAGAGGCACATGTCGCAGAGCATGGAGTCAACAAATACGCTGCTTTTGATGCCATCAGTAAAACAGCAGAGGGTAAAGCCCTCATTGCCAAAACTTATGAAAAGGGTGAGTAATCATGGCTGTACAAGAATCGCGTGATACACGCACATTTATTGCTGGTGAAGACCTGTCATCTTCTCAGTTCAAATTCGTAACACTGGAATCAGATGGTCAAGTAGACCTAGCTGACTCCGCAGGTGAAAACTGCATGGGTGTAGTTATCAATGACCCTGCTTCAGGTGGAGAAGCAACCGTAGTTGTCTCAGGTAAAACTGTAGTAACTGCTGGTGGAACAATCGCTGCAGGTGCAGCTATTGCAACAGACGCATCAGGCGATGCTGTTACTGCTGCTTCTACTAACATCATCATGGGCTATGCTTTGGAAGCTGGTGTTGACGGTCAAGTCATCGCCGTAGAGCTAATCCAAGGTGGTAACGCTGCTGCATAACCTGTAAATAGGAAGGAATAACAACAATGCCTATGTTAACCGCATCGCAGGTACATATTGATCAGCCGCTTACAAACCTGACAGTAGCGTACCTACAAGACCAAAACAACTTTATCGCAGATAAGGTCTTTCCAAACGTAGCAGTCGATAAAAAGACTAACAAGTACTACATCTATGATCGTGAGAACTTCTTCCGCAACGAAGTAACTGCTCGCGCTCCACGTACTCGTTCACAACGTATCGGCATGAGCCTATCAACCGCAACATACACTGCGGAAGTACGTTCATTGTCAACAGACTTTGACTTCGAGACACTAGCCAACGCTGACACAGCACTAGACATTCGTCGTGGTGCATCAGAAATGCTAACACACAATCTATTGATTGACCGTGAGAGCCGTTGGATGACAACATTCTTTGGTACAGGTATCTGGACTACAGAATATACTGGTGTTGCTAACGCAGACAACGATACTGCAGCAGAAGTCACACAGTGGGATGACTACACAAACTCAACACCAATCGTAGACGTAACTACTGCTCGTCGTGCGATGCAGAAAGCTTCTGGTGGCTTCAAGCCAAACAAAATGGTTGTTACTCGTGATGTTCACGACACACTAGTCAACCACCCAGACGTTCTAGCACGTATCAACGGTGGCGCAACAGTTACTAACACTGCTTTGGTAACACAAGCTAAACTAGCTGAAATCTTTGAGGTTGCAGAGTACTACATCGTTGACGCGATTGAAAACTCTTCAGCAGAAGGTGTAGCAGAGTCACTAGACTTCGTAGCAACTAAGAAAGCTGCGTTGTACTATGCTCCAAACTCAGCAGGCTTGATGGTTCCATCAGCAGGTTACAACTTCACATGGAACGAACTAGATAACGCATCTGGTTACGGTATTGACATTCGCTCATATACTGGTGACTTCCTACGTGTTGAAGGTGTTGCAGAACTTCTAGAGGCAAACATGGCTTACGACCAAAAGGTTGTAGGTGCCGATCTAGGTGTATTCTTCAACACAGTCTTGTCATAAGGAGTAGGTGCATGACCCGACCACCTTTCCAATACGACAAGCCGATCTTCGTTCGCAATCCTCGTGGTTTGCTAATGAATGGTAAGCGTTATGAAAAGGGCGATCTCGTTCCGTGGAAGGAGCGGGGTCTACCCCTAGCCAACATCGAGCGTCTTTATAACGAACATCACCTTCATCATAACGAAGACATGGAAGAGGCGGTGAAACCTCCAGTCGGAGATGGGTTGGACGAGATGACTGTAGAACAGCTACACATCTTAGTTAAGACTATCAATGACAAGGTTAAAGCTAAAACCGAGAGCACTGTAGAGTTCGACAAGAAGAAATGTCGTTCATCTAAGATCAAAGATAAGCAAGCTGGACTGATCCGCTCATGGCGGAGAAACTACGGACACTTAGAGGCTGAATAATGGCTTGGACATATGACGAAACTAATCTGGACTCCACTACGGCTGCAGGTCGATTAAATGTAGTTCGACTTCTCATTGGTGATACTGACACTAACGATCAGCTCATCAAGAATGAAGAGATTACTTTCGCTCTAGCCCAAGCTAATGATAATGTCTACTTTGCTGCCTCGTGGTCAGCTAGAACTATCTCTGCGCAGTTTGCTCGTAGGGTTACAACAAAACTAGATGGGGCCTTAAGTGCTAATTACAGCGATCTCGCTAAACAGTACAAGGCCCTATCTGACGACCTTCGTGAGCAAGGTCAAAAGTATTCAATGACTTCTGCCAGCCTTAAAGCTGGTGGCATCTCTAATGCTGCTATTGATGCAGCTCAAGCTCTCACTGATCGTCCTTCTGCTGCTTTCTCTAAAGGGCAGTTCGATAATCCACCTAATGACAGTCAGTACATTCGGGATTATGACTAATGGGTTTCAGAGCATACGACCTCTTAAAACTCGTAGAGGAGCATGGGGAAACTCTTACTCTGCGTAAGAAGACCTATGGTGCTTACAACCCTGCTACGAGCGCAGTGGGTAGTACTGCTACTGATGACTACTCTATGACTGCTTACTTCTACAATTATGAACTAGGGGTTTCTGACCTTAACAACATAGAGCGTGGTATGCGTAAGTGCTTAATTTCCGCTCTAGGTTTAGCTATAAGTCCTGATACAGAAGATGAGATCATAGGTAACGGAGACAGGGTTAACATTACTAACGTAGTTACTCTATATTCCGCTGGCCAGGCTATCTGTTATATTTGTGACGTGAGAGAATAATGCAGGTTACAGTTCGTAAAGCGCAGATAGAAAAAAAGTCTAAGAGACTTGAAGATGCCGCAAGAAGACGTATATATGATGCATTGGACGAAGCTATTGACTATCTTAGTTTCAATGTTCCAGTAGACACTGGAGCCTACGCCAACTCCATGCACTTAAATGTTAGAGGAGACTCATCTGGACAAGGAGAGACCTCTAGAAGAAAACAAAGACAACAAGCTGCAGACCCAGTACTCAATGAGATGGAGACACGTCTAAGAGCAGGTCTAGAGGTTATAGACCCTTTAGATGGTGCAACTATTGTCAATAATGCTCCCCACGCCAGATATGTAGAAAACAGGTTTGGCATCTTTGATCAACTTCGGAACTTCTTGAGATGAGCACTATCTATCAACATATACGCCGTGCTTTAGAAACCAAGTTGTCCAACGAGGGGATCGCTGACATAGCCTATGAAAACGTAGCCTATAGTCCTACTACTGGTACTAGCTTTTTACAACCAGTTTTTATCCCGACAATCCGTAGACCTTCCGTAATGGGAACAAGCCCTCAACAAAGAAATCAGGGTTTATTTAGGGTTCTTTGTCACGCTGCAGAAGGTACTGGGCCTAACGCTGCTGATAGCCTTGCTAACAGCGTTATTGATGCCTTTGAAGCAGCTACAGATGTTAGCTACGATACAGGCTCAGAAACTATCTTGGTGTCTATAGACTATGCTGAAAGATCAGCAGGTTTGCTAGATGCCCCTTGGTACATCGTCCCAGTCAACATTGGCTGGTATATCTATAATTAGGAGAAAATAAATGGCCTTCGCACAGGGTTCACGTTCCACACTTTCGTTCTTGGAAGAGAGCACCTTCGGCACAACGCCAGCAGGTAACTTCCAGAACCTTCCGTTCACTACACAGTCTTTGAACCTATCTAAAGATCGTGTTGCTGGTACAGATATTCAATCAGACCGTATGCCACGAGTTGACCGTCATGGTAACCGTGTTGTAGGTGGTGACATCGTAGCTGACCTTCGTCATGCTGAGTTCGATACACTTATGCAAGCTGCATTGATGTCAGACAACGACTTCGCTACAGGCTTTACTGCAGGTGACGGTTCTACAACTGTTACTAACGCAGCTATCGCAGGTACAACACCAACATTCTTCTCACTAGAAGATTACGCTGCAGACATCGACCAAGCTCGCTTGTTCACTGGTTGTACTGTAAACACAATGTCAGTCTCTATGGCTCCAAACCAGATGGTTGCATCTACTTTTGGGATCGTAGGTAAAGATATGTCAATCTCTGCCACACAGAAGACACAAGATGCTTCTGCTGGTAACTCACCATTTGATGCTTACTCAGGTGACATCAAACTAGGTAACAAAGGTACTCTAGGTTCAGCCTTGACTTTGATTACTGCACTAGACTTCACAGTGACAAACAACTTTGCGCCAACATTGGTTATTGGTGAGAGTACAGCGTCTGCACTAGAGTTTGGTATGATCTCAGTTGAGGGTACAGTCTCTGCGTACTTTGAAGACGATACATTCGTAAATCGCTTCTTGAACGAGACTGAATCTTCTCTAGAGGTATCTGTTGGTGATGGTTCAAACACACTAACATTCCTATTCCCACGCATCAAGATTAACTCTGCTGATGTGGGTGTAGATGGTCCAACTTCACGTATCGTGAACATGTCATTCGTTGCTCTACGTGACGACAGTGATCTATCGGCATCTACAACAGACACAAACACAATCCTGAAAGTTCTTAAGTCAGGTGCGTAAGTAATCCCTAGCTAGGGCGAGGGGAGTGGTTGTCGGGTGCTGCTCCCCTCATTTAACTAACCCGACTGTTAACTCGAAAAGGAAACTCGATATGGATCTTATGAATCTAAAACCTACTTCTGATATAGTAGAAGTTACTCTTAAACATCCTACCACTCTTGACCCTTTATTGAATGATGATGGCTCAGAGATGACTATCACTCTATACGCATCTCATGCAAAAGAGTATAAGAAGGTAGTACACGATCAACAGGATCGTCGCATCAAGATGATGCAAAAGAAAGCCAAGACTCAGATCACGGCGCAGGACATTGAGCGTGACTCCATTGATCTACTAGCTAAAGTTACGTCAGACTGGAATATCACTTACGGTGGGGAACAACCAAAACCTACCCCTGCTAAGGTCAGAGAAGTCTACACTGATGTGTTCTGGATTCGTGAACAGATCGAGGAGGCTTTCGCTGATAGCTTGGATTTTACGACAGCCTGATCGAAGACCTTTTAGAGTATGCCGAACATAGTTTTACTCTAAATGCTACAGACAAAGATGGCGTGTCGCTTAAAGACCACCTAACTAAAATAGAGGAGCAGACTGGAGTTACACCAAAGGAATTACAAGGACAACCTTTTCCACTGATGGTGCAACATATCTGGTCTGCTTTTGTTACTTTAAGCGAGTCGCGGTCAGCAGGTTTTAGTGGGCCTAATCCACTGTCGTACACAGATATAAAAGCTTGGATGGACCTGACCAACGAGCACCTATCCCCCCGAGACATTGAGGCGATAAAGAAGCTGGACACAGCTTACCTAAGGAAGCAGTATGACTGACATCTTACTAGACATAGGCGTTAAAGGCGTAGATCAGCTAAAAGCTGCCGCCGACGAACTTGTCAGAAACGGCAGGGTCTCTAAAGAGCTTGCTAAAGATTATAATACCTTAGGTGCAAACACTCTTAAAGTTGTTAAGATAAAGAACGAGCTTCTTGCTACTGAAAGACGGTTAAATAAGGCCTATGGTGCAGGTCGTATTAATTTAACTGAGTATAGTGCAGCTATCGAAGAGGCTAACAGAAAAGCCAAAGAGAAGATACTTGTAGATGAGCGTCAAGTTAAACTGGCTAAGCAAAGACAGGCGGCATTAGATAAAGAAAACAATAGGATTTCACAGCTTACTGCTACTTATCGTAAAGACATCTTAGCTAAAAAAGCTTATCTACAAGCACAGCGTGATATTAGGGAAGCTGGCAGACGTAATATCATCACGCAACAGCAGATGCAAGATGAGCTTCGCAGAACTGCCACCGAGTTTGCAGAGTTTAACAGAGGCCTAGCTACTGGGGGTAATCAGTTCGCTAAGTTCAATGTAGAAGCCTATAAAGCTAACCAGCGTGTTAAGCGTTTTGCTTCTGTAGGAATGCAGCAAGCAGGTTATCAGGTTGGTGACTTTATTGTTCAGGTTCAATCTGGGACAGATGCCCTAGTCGCCTTTGGTCAACAAGGTTCCCAGCTTGCAGGTATCTTTGGCCCTGTTGGTGCTATTGTAGGTGCATTGATTGCAGCAGGTACATCTATTGCTATGGTGTTTAAGCAGATGAAAGAGGCTGCTGAGGGTACTGTAGAAAATATACAACAGGCGTTTAATAAGCTACCAGAGTTCTTTAAAACCCTAAGCTATTCTATATCTGATCCTTTTGATGATGCCTTTATAAGAATCGAAGAGCGTTATGGATCTCTTTTAAAAAACATAGCTGAGCAACAACTAAAAGCCATGAGAACCGCAGCTACAGGGTTAATAGACCCTGCGGCAGAATTAGTGTCCCCTGGACTTATGTCTAAGCTAAAAGTTACTTTTACTCCTTTTCTAACTAAAGAGGAAAGAGCTGAAAGATTTAAATCTCTTAGCCTTGAAGAAAAGGCAATACTAAAGATACAAGAGCGTCTTAGAGAGCAGGTAAATGTCGCAAAGAACCTTAATCAAGTTCTAGGGGCGGTACAAGATGCCCATGCTAACATCGCTGTAGTTAGTGAGAAAGCTGCAGATGCATTTGCTGCACAAGCAGAAGAAGCTGGTCTTGTAGCTCTTATACAAGAAAAACAGGATAACGAACGAGCGGAGAGACTGAAGAAGGAGAACGGTATCTTTCTTCTACAGAACAAGGTTCGCTTAAATATTATTGCTGACATATCTGCTGCAGAAAATAAGTTCTTAGAAGAGAGGGCTAAATTTAACAGCCGTACTGCTCAGAACGAAGCTGCTGCAGCAAACAAACTAAGAGTTGTTCAAGAGAAGGCCAACGCAGCGGCTCTTGCTTTCATTAAACGTAAACGCAACGAGAGTATCCTCGCTCTTGGAGAAGAGGCAGACCAGCTTATCTCAAATGCAAACCAAGCTCTTGATCTTGACGAGAAGGTTGCAGCAGAAAAACGTGCGAATGCTATAGAAACTGCAAACTTCAACTTCTCTCT
>Ga0102957_1000392_pt1 | contig 13040 bp, 9 predicted proteins | sample SalPon2_A_H2O_MG_2_FD_84517 | JGI IMG/M metagenome (GOLD analysis project Ga0102957, IMG submission 84517) | Salt pond water microbial communities from South San Francisco under conditions of wetland restoration - Salt Pond MetaG SF2_A_H2O_MG | ecosystem: Environmental > Aquatic > Non-marine... | reverse complement strand
TTCTTCAAACGAATAAGGAGTTCAGCTTTCATTAACTCAGCCACCTTATCATTGTGGTCATACATTTCCTTTGACCAGGGTTTTGTGATTTCGATTCCGTATTTGATTTCTTTTACTTTCATAACTTATCTCTCATTATTACATAGTAAAGATACGAAAATTATTTGGATATACCAAATTTTAATGTTAAGAAATTGTTAAGTTTTAGGCTTTAGAGAATTGCCTAAAATCGGTGATATAATCCTTTAAGGCAGGATAATCATCTGATTGGTAATTAATGGTTCTGATATTAGTATCAATTATACCACTTTCTTTTATGTTACCTTCTGAATCTAACACATCATTATCAGGACCTGATATTTTCCATTTGATTTGAAATTTTTCCCAAATTACTTTATCCAATCCATTTTCAGTACCCACTTTACCATAATTATCTTTGTTCAATTCTACTATTTGTAAATCGTTTCTTTTATGAGCAAAGTAACGTATCATATAACCATTGGAATAATCTTTATCTTTTGGTATTTCCGATTTTATAGGTGGTGTTATACTTGGGTTTACATAATCTGGCTTCAACGTATCATATTCGAAGTTTTTTGCAAAATCAATGTTTAATTGATTATCTTCAACTTTTTGTTTTAAATCTATAAATGGGATTAATATTCTTGATTTATCTTTTACATACTTTCCTAAAGAAAACACTTCACCAGTTGTATATCTATGATATTGGCCGATGTATTCTGTACCATCGGTATACATCCACTCCCCACCAGGCGTTTTTAGACCTTCTTTTATTTGGGCCTTTGTGTAATATATACGTTTTCTATTATCAGCCATTAATCACCAAGTTTCATTGCGGTTTTTATATCAGTTTCCCATCCACCATCTCCATCAAATGAATGTTCTACGCCAGTTACCAAAAATTTTACACCAGCGTTTTTATATCTCTCTGGTATTCTATCTACGGTACATGGCCCCAAAAAATTAATATTTTCAACACCATCTATTTTTATACCTAATTTTATTTGAATTGGAACACTTGCAAATGTACCCCCACTACCACCTTTTTTTGAAAGTTTGGATGCCATAGATAATGCAATAGCGTTTGCCTTTTCATCATCAATACCATCCTTACCAATACTATTTTTAGTTGGTTGTTCTGAGCCGTCGTTTTCGGTTTTGGATGCATCCACAGCTATATCAGGTATATCCGTATATACTTTTTTTAATGGGTCTAATTTAACATTACCAGTTTTTACATTACCAACGGTATACATTAAAAGTGTATCCATATCAAACTCAGTATCAATTGATACTGATTTTACAATAGAATCATCTCCCAATACATTAAACATAAATGGGCCAGGATTTGATGTAGCTTGTACTGTCTGCATATTAAATAGTAAATACTTACCATTTGGTTTATCTTTATCTTCTGGTATTAATTTTAAATCAACATTACCACCAGTTAAAAACTTTAAATCTCTACCTATATCTGCAATAACTTTAGATACAATTGGTGGTTGAAATTTATCATCAACTGTTGTTCCCATACTTTTAATTCGTTTAGTTATCTCAGAAATTGATATAAGAATATTTTTAATATCTACTGTTTTTCCACCTAATACAGATTTAAAGCTGTTTTCCGCACCATAATCTGACATATTACCAGGCAATATGTATTTTCTTGGGTCGGCTGAACCATACTCCGTTGTATTGTTATTTATCTTAATGTATTCTTCGGCCGCGTAATCAAACGATTCACTCGAATCAGTACCACTAAGTTTGTTACAATACTTAATAAAAGTTTCTAATGATATCATTGGAATTCTTATTGGGTCATCACCCATAAATGGCATTATCGATTCACTATCACCAGCATTCATTAATCCAGCCTGATAAAATGTATCACCGTTATATTCCTTTTCTTCTATCTTACCATTCTTTGCATCACCCTCAGTTATATTCTCATCAGGCTTTAATCCAAAGGCAGCTTTATACTTACATATAAGAGCCAGTGATATATCAGCTGGGTTTACTCCTTCTTCACCTAATGCTTCAATTTCCTTAGGGTCGGTAAGTTTTATTGTACCACCTAATCTAGCAGAACCTGCGAATGGGTCTCCAGTTAAACCCTTTACATTACAATCAAATGAACCATCTTGATTACTTGAAAATCCAAAGTTATATATTGTTATCGTTTCTTCCAATCCAGTTTCGTTAGCATCACCACTAGTCCACCCATATTTTACAATGGCCTGTTTTCCAGGTACAAAAAAGTTTTTTTCTACATTATTTAAATCAGATAATGTATACACTTTAAATTCAATTTCAAATTCTCTAATGTAAGAATTGTATATATCACCACCCGCATCCAAAGATACTTTTGCAGATGTTACATGAGGTATTCCACGCCTAACACCACTCTCTACTCTATAAAGGTCTAAATGACCTCCCGTTGGAACTACTCCAATCGTCATAGCGTTTGTTGGGATAAGAGCCAAAACTGATGATGAATCAGTTTCATCCTGAGGTGGTGCAGAGCTTAGAACTACATATGCATACTTTTTATAGTTCCAATATATATCTCTACCAGATATTTTTCCTTTTCTGGCATTTAGAGTCCCCTCAGCGGGCCCGAATGCAGGATTAAAATTAAAGTCTGCCATAACTAAATTCCGTTTATTTTTCTATATTCATCTAATATTGTAATATAATTACGGGGTATTCTAATTTGAGTTCCAATTGGTACTGATAAATCACCTTTACCTAAATTGTTTGCTCTTGCGATAATCCACCACAATCTACTATCTAAATAATATTTGTTTGCAAGATTATCTAATCTATCACCTTGAATACCTACTATATAAATATCATCTGAAGATTTTTCAATAATAGGGTATTCGATAGTTTTTTTATATCTTTTACCTTTTTCAGTTTTTAATATCGCTATATTTTCATATCTATTCATTACATATCCTTATTGTATTTGAGTCCAATCATATATAGCTGTACCAGCTGCTGTGTATTCAGGTCTAGTATCATCCAATACTTTAAATCCAATTGCAACATCGATTCCCATTGGAACTTCCCCCAACAGCCCATCTATATTAATATCCCAAGGTACATCATCTGATATTGTGTATGTTAGTGAATCAATGAATGATAATTTATCATTATACAGACTACCTAATTTGAATCTAACCAGTGTTCCATTGTAACCCTGAGAAACATATTCTGGCATTGTCATTGTAGATAACATTTGTAATTTTTTCCACATAGGAATCATATCATCTCTTGATGTTGCGTACGCTTGAAAGTTAAATGATACACTTCTTTCAAATGTACCATATTTGTAACCCTGGTCCGCTCTACCCGCATATTTTACAGAATCCCACGATGGTGAAAATGTATCAGTAAGACCTGTAATAGTACCTCTGAATTGACATCTATTACCACCACCTTCTTCGGTAACCCAAAAGTGTACTAAATCGTTCACATCGTTAGAACCAACTGGAGCAGAAGTTATAGGGTCTGCGGTGATTCCTTCAGAGTGGTTTGTTAAATCTCTTCCCGGCTCATAAGTTGCAAATCCAACTCTGGTATGAATATGTTTATTTGGATAATCGGTAAATTCATTATCAGCTCGTAGCCTTTCAGCACCACCATCAGTTAATAAACTTCTAAAATCAATAATTGAAGGATTACCAGCCTCTCTCGTTGGAATATTACCATACGCAATGGTTTCGTAATTTTTTATAACTTCTCCAGCAGTATAGTTCTTTTCTATTGGGTGTGATTCAGTATCTGTTTTTATTGTATTATTTAAAAACGAACCTGGTAGGTTGTTTGCGTTTAATCCTAATTCAGTATTATTTGGTTCAAATGCATCTCCTTTTTTTCCAGATGGATTTGGCCCGGCGGCGGTTGGGTTGTACTGCTTTTTTTGATTATAAGTCCTACCTAATTCACCTGGCTGTGCATCTGGTATTGTATTCTCTGTACTTTGGTTTGGTGCAAAATCACCTAAACCATATAATGAGTTTGGCCCGCCACTAAATGCGTTCTTTAACTTATCAAGTAATTTACTACCATCACCCTTATCTTTTACATCACCATTAGGTAGTTGTTCAAATTCTTTATTCCACTTATTAACCAACCTATTTGATTTAGGTCCGTTTGCTAGCTTCTTATCATCAGTATGTGCATTTCGTTTCTCATCTAATACTTCAGAATAAGTACCCTTAGTTAAATCAAATGGTGTAATACCATGTCTATTTGGGTGTAATCCCGCAAACCCACCAAGTGTAGTTGCCAATGTATTTATAGGTGTCCATATCTTAGTTTTTCTTTTACCAGTTATAGATTCTACATTCGCAGTAGATTGTTGTAATCCAAGTTGTTTGATTCCCCACAATAAACCTTGTACTGAAACCATCCATTTACCCAATCGTACTGCATCTACAACTGCTCTATCTAATGCGGTTACAATACCACCTCTAACTAAACCATCATCAATTGGGAATCCAAATCCCCACTTTTGTGGTTCACCCTTATCTATTTTCTTTCTCTGAATACCTCTAAGAATCAATGGATGCGCAAATGCTGCTGTACCTAAATTAAATGCATCATCTCTAAGATTAAATTTATGATACATTTCATCTAAGAACGATGGAGAACTTCTCATTTCTTGTAGTTGAGAGATTCCTAATCGTGTCAGCTCATTATCTATTAAGTATTTATTACTTTCAGAATATCTTTGTACATTTCCAGTTTCTTTATCAAACTTAAATTTACCATAACCCGGTCTATAAGATAATCCGTTATATAAACTTTTAGTATTACTATACTCTGATGATTTTTCATCAAAAACAGTTCCAGCAGAATCAACACCTGTGAATTGTGATGGTTTTTTAGAACTACCAATTGGGAACATATCTTTGGTAAATCCAGTTGCATCATCATCAACAATAAAGTTTGTTAAACCAAGTTTACCATATAATGATGTTGCTCCATCAAATTGTGTTTGTGATGGGTCAACTCCTATAAATTGTGATGATTTTTTAGGTCCACCAATTGGATACATATTTGAAGTAAACCCATTTGCGTGTAAGTCCTCAATGTAATTAACTTTACCTGGGTCTTTACCCTCATTCTCTTGTCTAAATATATATGGGAAATTTGTAGGGTCTTTACCCTCATTCTCCTGTCTGAGTATGTATGGAAATCTATCAGGTGTAGTTTCACCTTTGAACTTATCACCCAAACTCATAACAGTCGGATTGACTTCTCCTTTGAACTTATCACCTTGTTCTACTTCTGTTGGTGTTGTTTCACCTAAGAATTGGCCTGTACTATCTTTATCAGTAGGTTCAGTTTCTCCTTTGAACTTATCACCTTGTTGTACGATGTTAGGGTTGGTTTCACCTAAGAACTTAGCATCTAAATTCATTTTATTTGGTTCAGTCGCAAATGGAGATGAAATTTGCTCGTTACTAAATCTAACAAAGTTTGATGTATTATCAAATTTAGTAGCGTCTGTTTCTCCTTTGAACTTATCACCTTGCTGTACCACATTAGGGTCGGTTTCACCTAAGAACTTAGCATCTAAACTCATAACAGTAGGGTCTGTTTCACCTAAGAATTGGCCTGTACTATCTTTATCAGTAGGTGTTGTTTCACCTAAGAATCGTTCTTCCAAACTCATAGGAGTTGGAGTGGTTTCACCTAAAAATTGACCAGTATTATTCTCACTCTTAGGAGTTGTCTCTCCTAAGAACTTTTCAGAATTATCCATAGGAGTTGGATTTGTCTCTCCTAAGAACTTTTCAGAATTATCCATCTTATTAGGGTCGGTTTCACCTAAGAACCTTTCCTCTAAACTCATAGGAGTTGGATTTGTCTCTCCTAAGAACTTTTCCTCTAAACTCATTGGCTTAGTATCAGTTTCCCCTTTGAACTTATCACCTTGTTTTATTTCAGTAGGTTCAGTTTCCCCTTTAAATTTTTCTTCTAAATTCATTGGTTCAACTGATGTTTCACCTTTGAACTTATCACCTTGCTGTACCACATTAGGGTCAGTTTCACCTTTGAACTTATCACCTTGTTTTATTTTAGATGTATCAGTTGCATTAGGTATTTGTTTTGTATAGTATCCTTCCCAATTTGGTGATACGGGTGTACTATTATCTCTAGTTGGTGTTGTTTCACCTTTGAACTTTTCCGAATTATCCATTGGTGTTGGACTCGTTTCACCTTTGAACTTTTCGGTTTGATTTATTTCAGTAGGTGTTGTTTCACCTTTGAACTTTTCCGAATTATCCATTGGTGTTGGACTCGTTTCACCTAAGAACTTAGATTCTCTATTCATTGGCTCAACTGATGTTTCACCTTTGAACTTTTCAGAGTTATCTACTTTTTTAGGAGTTATTTCACCTTTAAATGGTTCTATTTTAGTTACAGGCTCTATCTTTGGAGAACCTGATGGTGTTTCTTTGTAATAACCATCATAATCAGGTGTAATTGGAGTTTGATTTGTTCTACTAACATCAACTCCCCTTTTATCAGTCGTTTTATTAGGTTTTGATGGGTTTGGTAATCCATTTGCAAGAGAATCTAATGGTGTTAAATTTTGATTTTTATTAACATCAACGCGGGCTTTACCCTCCAAAGGTTCTTTCTTTGGCATCCTAAATTTTGAAAGGTCTGATTTTAAATCTTTTAACGCCATTTATTATCTCCCATATGCATTATTACGAACACTTTCTTTTCGTAATTGAACTTTTGTTATCTCTGATACTACTTTGCCATCCACTTTAATAACTATTGGTTGTTGTTGAATATCCTGTCTCAATGCCTTTAATTCAGATACCACTTCTTTCATTGATGGGCCTGATGATTGTGAATTATCTTTAGCAGATTCACCTTCATCTCCACCAAATGCAGCAGATACTGTTGGAAGTAATATACCCAATGCTGCAAGTACAGGTAGGAACAATCCTATAAACCCTAACCCAGCTCCTAAACTAAACAATGATGTACTCAATAAGAAGAATGCTCCCGATAGTGCTACAAGTCCAGGTATTAGAGTTACCAACATACCCATCATTGGGATTGCAGTTAAAAATGCCATTAGATTTGGAATTAGCGATTCGAACGATGTTGATAAGAATTGTACAGATGCTGCCCATAATCCCGTTCCAAATGCGGCGAATAACATAGCAGGTACTAATGCGGCAGTTACTAATGTTCCAAATGCAAATATTGGTGTAAATACTACCATTGTGGTTGCCAATGCTATCATAGATGTTGTAAGTAACATAAATGATGCAGCCAAACCAATTATTGATGGTATTTGTTCCGCCATTGTTACTAAACTAGCCACAAATAATGGTAACATCATTACCATTGGTGGTAATGATTTTGCTAATATATCTAATGAAAATGCAAATATTATCATTGGAACTGCTATCATACTCATTCCTATTGCCAATGGTATGAGTGCTAATCCAAATAAAGCAAGTATTGGAGTTAATGCTACAAGCATTGGTGATATTATTGATAGTTTCATCATACTCTCAATAAAGATATCCGTTGATTCTCCCATTGCAGCCATACTTTTAGATGTAATATCTAAACCTGTACCTAATAACATCATAGCAGCACCAAATACCGCTATGATTGGTGTTGCGAGTAATAGTGAAAACGATAATGGTAGTAAAGAGAACCCAAATGCAAGTAATGCGGGGCCTATCAGAAGTAATGCTGGTAAAATTCCTACAAATCCTGAAAACGCATCTACTAATTGAGGTATTTGGTCTACTAACATAGGGATTTGTTCACCAACCCTATCAATACTACCTGTTATTAAAGATAATCCCACACCTAACGCCAGCATTGCTATACTAAATAACAATATGGCTGGAGTTGCGAGTATAAGTGCAAATGATAGTGGTAATAAAGATAATCCAAACGCAAGTAAACCTGCGGATGCAAGTAATAACATTGGAGCATACACTGCTAATTGAATCAAATTCTCCATTAGTATCGGTAATAACTCCGCAACTATTGGTAAGAATGTACCCACCATCGAAAGTCCTAATCCAAAAAGTAACATTGCAGGGCCAGCTATTAATAATGCTGCTGCGAATGGTAATAATGCAATTCCAAATGCAAGTAATATTGGTAAAATTCCTGCGAATAATGAAAGTGCGCCTATTAATTGAGGTACTTGCTCTACCAACATAGGGATTTGTTCACCAACCCTATCAATACTACCTGTTATTAAAGATAATCCTACTCCCAATGCTAACATTGCCACACTAAACAATAGTATGGCTGGTGTTGCAATTAAAAGTGCGAATGATAGTGGTAATAAAGATACTCCAAATGCAAGTAAACCCGCAGCTGCAACTAATAACATTGGAGCATATACTACTAACTGACCTATACTCGTCATTAGTAATGGTAACAATTCTGTAACTATCGGTAGAGCAACACTTACCATCGAAAGTCCTAATCCGAAAATAACTAATGCAGGTCCAGCTATTAATAATGCTGCTGCGAATGGTAATAATAGGACTCCAAATACACCTAATATTACACCTGCTGCTAATAATTGAGGCCCGGTTTCAACTACACTTGCTAGCGATTGAACAAAAGTTCCAATGTTTTCACCAAATAACCCTATACCGATTGCAATTTCTTGTATTGCTTTACCTAACACATACATTGCGGCGGCTACTATCAACATCGCAGCTGCACCCGCAAGTACTGGTCCAATCATACCAGCACTCATAATAACACCTAATAGAGCAACGGCTCCAACTAATGCTAGCATTGCTACCACAGCCTTTCCAAGCGCTCCCCATTCAACTGCTATAAATTCTTGTATTGCTTTTCCAAATACGAATACCGATGCTGCTACTAATAACATAGAAGCTGCTCCAAAAAGTACTTCTTTCGTACCAAACTTCGAAACAAAATCTGCAATTGGGTTAGAATCACTACCAGTTATAGCTTTCATTCCCTTTGATACAAGAGATAATGCTAACATTGCACCAGCAATTAATCCTATAATTTTTAAGAATTCCAATCCATACCCACCAAGTGATGCCATAAAACTACTGGATTCATCTGCGTTACCTGCTAAAGTTTCCGCCTCTGATGCCGCTTCCGCAGTTGCGTTTTTGTAGTTTAACATTTGTTCTTTACTAAGTCCCGTAGCTTCACCAATAATTCTTTGGATTTGTAAGTTATTTTGTAATTCAGGACCTAATTGGTCTACTAATCGTTTTTCTGCTTGAGCAATTGCTAATCTATCACCACTTGCTTGAGCTGCCCTTAAATCATTAAGATTGATATCCTTACCGGTCATCGCTCTTAATTTCATTTCATCTTTCAAAGATTTTTCAATATCTAAGGCCTCTGATGCTAAATCATTTAGATGGTCCATATCAGCACCCATCTTCTTTAACACCATACCTTCTTTGATACGTTCTTTGATTTGTTTTTTGGTAAGACCTGTTAGTTCTAATTGGTTAGATGCTAAGTATTTCATACCCTCTGCACCACTTACTCCAAGTTCTTCTGATAATTCTCTTGCATATTCGGTAAGTTCTGCGGTATCTTGCCCAGCATTTTTTAATGAACGTGATAAACTAACAGCCATACCACTATCCATCATTTCACTTAATTCAGCTACATTTGTAATCATTTCAGATGTCGCTAACTTAAAGTTACCTGTTTCTGAAACAATAGCCTTCATACCTGCTTCAAGTTTATCACCACCAAGTATCATACCCTCTAAAGAGAATTTAGCAGCAGATAATTCTGAATTTAATTTCATTGCCTGCCCAGCGGTAGTACCAAACTCACCTCTGAGTTCTTTTATTCTACCAACTGAATCGGTAATGTACCCAAGAACCTCTTTCATTATTGCAAACCCAATTGCTGCGGCACCACCAGCAAGTAGTGCATCTACTAATTGATTTGATACACCCAATGTATTACCCAAATCTTTAGCGAAGTCCTGGCCTATACCTTTTAATTCATCTGTAACATCTTTACGTTCTTTTTCTTTTTCTAAAATTTCTTTTAATCTATCAAGCTGGTCTATATAATGTTGATTTACTTCATCACCCCGTTCGATTTGCTCTTGCAACATCCCCTCAATGGCTTCGTTAATAGACGTAATTTGGGTGCCTAAATCCTTTTCGCCTTTCAACCTGTCAAGTAACTGGTCTCTTAAAGATATTCCTTCATTCGATAACGCTTTATGTGTTTTCGCCTGTTTTAATATCGCTTCATTAAGATTGTACTCTGCTTGAAGTTGCTCTTTTCTTTTATTTAAATCGTCTTTAGCCATTGAAGTCTTTTAGAATAGTTATTTATCAAATACACCAACTTTAGATGCTGCTCTGAAGGCTTTGCTTATGTTTTTAAGTTGTTGTTTTTCTTTTTTTGTTGGTGCTGAATCTATAACACCTTCTATTTCTTTTTCAATATCTTTTATTTTTTGTTTTAAAAGATTTCGTTTTTTACTGAATAAATCAAAGATACCATCAGATAGCCCGGCTTCTTTAAATATTTTTTTTAATTCAGATTCTTTGATACTTGCCATAGTAGTTACTCCATTGTTATATGTATAAATATAAGAAAACCCAACAAATACGTTGGGTTTCTTATTATCTTCTACCTTTTGCTTTTGCCTTTCTCATTTCTTTATCATGTGCCTCTTTTTCACTTTGTTTAAATTCTATGATTTTACTAATGTAAAATTTCCGAACCCAAATCGGCATATTGTAAACATCTGAGAAAGTGAACCCACCATTTCCGTGATAGATGAGGTCAAATATGTGAGAATGTAGATGCTTTCTATAATTTTGCGGAAGGCCAAAAAAACCCGACGTCCATCGGCAGTAGCATCTCTCTCCCTTCCCCGGTTTCCTCAGATATAAATTCATACGTCATATCAACATCTGGGATTACATTATTAATGTGAGCTCTGAGGGCCTGTGAGTCTAATGCAAACAATTCGTTATCCACAAAGTTGTTAATTACCTTTTGGTCTGCTTCACCATCTACTGATAGAATCATATTCTTCAAACGAGTTGTTAAATCTCTTGAAGTGTTATCTTTTAACTTACGATTCTTTTTCTTTTGTTCCTCAATAGAGTGTTTTACTTTACGTTCTTTACTTTCTGTCATTGCCATAAAAGTAATCTTACGACCTGAACGTGGTAATGTAAATTCAAACTCATTTTTGTGTAATTCAGTTTGAGTTGTACCATCGTACTCTTTGTTTTCAAATTGAGTCAAATCAATGGTATCTTTTTGTTTGTTGTTAGTAAATGGGTCGGTAATTTCTACTTCATAATCTTTTCCATAACCCAATACTCTGGCTGCAATCATAATTGCGTTCTTATCACCTGTTACCAAATCAACATATTTGATTGGCACCCCCTCTCCATTTCCAACGATAAGTGATTGGAATAATCGGTCTAATACCGTACCATCTTTGATATATGATTGTGTAGTAAGGATATCTTCCTCTTTAGCAGTCATATACTTCATTTCTACCTTACCCGATGCTAACGGATTATCTTCTGGATAAATTAATCCTTTAGATGGTAAATCTACGATTTCAGTAGGGAATTTGTAATCGGAAACTTGCTTTTGTTCGTATTGTTGTTTAGCAATTTCCACCATCTCTTCGTTTGAGATGTTTGATGAATAATCATCTTGTAAATTTTCTGTACTCATAACGTTACTCTTTTTTTTTAAAACTTGTATTTGTTGGTTAACCTATTAATAAATATGATAATAAAAATAATTAAACAAAAAAACCCCAACAAAAATGTTGGGGTTCTTAATTTTCAATTTGTATTACAACAATCCGAAATTAGTATTGTAGTATTGCGTAATCGTATGTAAGTGTTAAATCAACAGTTGCTAAATCTTCACCAGTGTAATCCATATCTGAGAATTTTGCTGTTTGGATATAAGCTCCTTTAAGTGTCCACTCTTCTACTTTATCACCAACAGGACCCAAACTGTTAAAAGTGATATCTTTTTTGTAGAAATCAGAGTAACCGTCTCTACCAGTTACTGATTCGTGGTGTAAACGTACCCACTCCATTGTAGCTTGTGCTGCAGATGGAACTACGGGGTCGTAAAGAGAAATTGTTAAATCACTCCACTCACTTCTACCTTTTACATATCTTCTTACGTTGATATGGTCGATAGTTACTTTACCATTTGTTATTTCAGGTCTATTGGCTGCTTTGATTAGATATGCAGGAATTCCTTCTACATACATAATAAAGCGGTTCGACATCTTCGGTTCGAATGATGTGAACATTACTTCAGTTGGGTCTAATAATTGTGCCATTTATGTTACTCCGTTATCTTTTCTTTATTATAAATATTGTTCTTTTAAAAAAAGATTGTGTTCCCCACCGAAATGGGGAACTTAATCTAATTTATCTATTCTGGAAATGCTGCCCCAGTTGGTAATACGTTGAAATCTAGAACAATAAACTCAGCAGTCTTAGCTGGTTGTAAGAAGATTTCTCCTACCATAATGTTTCTATCAATTACATCTGGAGTGTTATTAGTTTCATCCATAATCACTCTAAATGCGTATAACCCTTGTCTTTGTTGGATTGATTCCAAATAAGGATTAACGATTGATAAGAATCTGTTTCTCGTAGCTGCTGTGTTGTTTTCGAACACTAAGTAACGAGTAGAAGATGCGATGAACTTCTTCACTGCAATCAACAACCTTCTTACATTGATTCTATCCAATGCAGATGGTTTAGCTTGTAGTGTTTTCTGTCCGAATACTGTTACACCTTGACCAGGGAACGTTGCGATAGGATTCAGTCTACCTTCGTAAAGTGCATCTCTTTCTGCTCTTGTCAATCGTGTCTTAGCTTCGATTACTGAAGTTAATCCACCTCTATTCAATCCTGCAGGAGCGAACCACTCAGCGGCAACTTGGTCGTTAAATGCGATAACGCCAGGAAGTACAGCTGATG
>Ga0102957_1000373_pt1 | contig 13383 bp, 11 predicted proteins | sample SalPon2_A_H2O_MG_2_FD_84517 | JGI IMG/M metagenome (GOLD analysis project Ga0102957, IMG submission 84517) | Salt pond water microbial communities from South San Francisco under conditions of wetland restoration - Salt Pond MetaG SF2_A_H2O_MG | ecosystem: Environmental > Aquatic > Non-marine... | reverse complement strand
TTCATTTTTCACCTCGCTTGTAGATACAAGCTTCGTCAAATATTGCTATTTCGTCATCTGCAAATTGCTGTTTCTTCAGTGCCAAATCTTAGTCTCTGAGTTACTACGAGTTTCAGTAGTCACACGTTTGTGCAACATTGTGTGTAACTGTATGAAAAAAGACTAAGGAAATCAACGATTGATTTCTAAGTGTGAAAGTAATGTGTAAGTAAACAATTAAATTAAATCAATTACTTACACAAGAACAACTACTCCCACTCAATTGTACCAGGCGGTTTAGACGTTATATCATAAGTAACTCTATTAATACCATCCACATTATTAATAATTTTAGTCACTGTTTCACTAAGAAAGTCATGATCGAAAGGATAGTAATCAGCAGTCATACCATCAACAGAAGTAACTGCTCTTAAAGCACAGACATAGTCATAAGTCCTTGCATCTCCCATTACGCCAACAGTTTTTACAGGTAAAATAACTACAAATGCTTGCCAAATTTTTTTATATAATCCGTATTTTTTTATCTGATCAATATAAATCTGATCTGCGTTCCTGAGAATTTCTAATTTTTCTTTTGTTATTTCTCCTGGACATCTAATTGCCAAACCTGGCCCTGGAAAAGGATGTCTAGAAATAAACTTATCAGGTATTCCTAATTCTTGACCTAAAGCTCTGACTTCATCCTTAAATAATTCTTTTAGAGGTTCAATTAATTTCAAGTTCATTTTTTCTGGCAACCCACCTACATTATGATGGGATTTTATAGTTACAGATGGAGCTCCAGAAAAACTTACACTTTCTATTACATCAGGATACAGGGTACCCTGAGCTAAAAATTCAACTTTACCAATTTCACTAGCGTGTTTTTCAAAAACATCAATAAATAATTTACCAATAATTTTTCTTTTTTGTTCAGGTTCACTAATTTCTTTTAAATGAGATAAAAATAAATCTTCTTCATGAGCAGCTATAAGATTTAACTTAAAATTATTTTTATATAAATCTATAACCTCTTCACTTTCATTTTTTCTCATTAAACCATTGTTTACGTAAATACAAGTTAGTTGATCCCCTATTGCCTTATGAATTAAAATTGCTGTAACAGAACTATCTACACCTCCCGATAGTGCGCAAATAACTTTTCTGTTACCAACTTCTTTTTTGATTTTTGATACTGAGTTTTTAAGATATGATTTCATATTCCAATCAAATGAAAGTTCTGCAATTTCTAAAAAATTTTTAAATAGAATCATTCCATTTACAGTATGAACAACCTCTGGATGAAATTGAACTCCATAAAAATGTTTTTGCTTATTCCCAATTATTGCAAACGGAGCATTTTCTGATTCACCATAAACTTCAAAATTTTCAGGAAGGTTTGAGACATTGTCTCCGTGAGACATCCATACCTCTTCATCTAAATTGTCTTTAAATAAATTTTGTAAAAAATTAATCTCTTTATTTTTAAATTTTACAAATGATTTTCCAAACTCAGAAGTTCCATGTCCAGAACTAACGGTTCCACCCAAGATTTTCACCATAATTTGCTGACCGTAACATATTCCTAAAATTGGTATTCCCATTTCAAAAATATTTGAAGGTGGCCTTGGAGCATCTTTACCTAACACACTTGCTGGCCCACCAGATAAAATAATTGCCTTTGGATTAAGTTTTTTCATTAATAAATTGTTAATTTTATTAAATGGATGTATTTCGCAATATACTTTTAATTCTCTTAATCTTCTGGCGATTAATTGTGTAACCTGACTTCCAAAATCAATTATTATAACTATATCATTTTTCATTAATTATCTTTTCCTCTGAAACATAGATATATAAAAACCATCCGTTCTATGAATGGCTGGATTTAAAACTATACTATTTTTATCAGTTTCAAAAGGATATGGTATTTGGTTTTTTGATAAAATCGTATCATTCCACATATTAATCATATTAATTTCTGAAAAATCTAAATTATTTTCCTTTTTAAACTTTTCTATTTGATTCAATCCTTCCTCTGGTAAAAAAGAACAAACCATATAGGCTAATTTTCCACCAGGTTTTACCATCAAAGCCCCTTTAACTAAAAGTTCATATTGGATCTTTACTAGCTCATCTAATTTTTTTTTATCAAATTTAAATTTTGAATCTGGACTTCTTGACCATTTCCCAATTCCGCTACATGGAGCATCAATTAAAACTAGATCAAAAAAGTTTTCTAATCCTTTAACACTCCAGTTTTTGTTAACATGCCTTCTCTCAACGTTATGAACGCCTGCTCTTTTAAGACGAATACTAGCATTTTCTAATCTCTTCTTATTTATATCAAAGGATACAATTCTTCCTTTATTCTCCATTAAATCAGCTAGGATTAATGATTTTCCACCAGCACCAGAGCATATTTCTGCAATTTGTATTCCTGGTTTTGCGTCAGTTAGAATTGAAGCTACTTGAGATGCTTCACCTTGAATTTCTAAATAACCATTTTTATAAAGCTCATGACCTTCTATTGGATATCTTTTTGAAAACCTTATCCCTAATGGAGAATATTTAGAGTGCTGATGATCAATCCCAAGATCTTTTAATTTCGTGCTTAATTTATCTCTTGATATATTTTTTAACCTATTAACTCTAACATCAAAAAAAGCTTCTTTGTTAATTGATAATGCAACATCTTGCCAATTATCAGGAAAACTTCCTTTAATACTATTTAATAAGAATTCTTGAAGCTCATATTTAATATGATCTTGCATATTAGGATGATAAAAATTTCTGTAAAGTTTTTCATCTAAAAAATCTAAACTTATTTGCTTGAAATCTTTATGATCTTGAGACATCAAAATAAGTAAATTTTTAATTTTAATAATATTATTTTTATAGTTATCATTTAAAAAAAATAGTTCTAAAATTAACTGATTAATATTTAAAGGTCTTAATCCCAGATTTTTAATATGCCACTTAATTTTATATTGATGTCTTATTATATTCCAAAATATATTAGAAATAAATTTTCTATCTTTAGAACCAATAAATTTATTTGATCTAAAAAAGCTATTAACAATTTTACTAGCTGTTTTTGAAGAATTATCTAATTTATTTAAAAGTTCTAAAACACTGTATATTCTTTCTTTATCTCTCATTAAGATGGACGGTAGTTTGGAGCTTCTCTTGTAATCGTAACATCATGCACGTGACTTTCTTTAAGACCAGCGTTACTAATTCTTTTAAAAACACAGTTTTTTTGCATTTCAGTTATATTTTTATTGCCAGTATATCCCATAGCAGATTTTAAACCGCCTACCAATTGGTGGATTACGTTTGCGGAAGGTCCTTTATAAGGGACTTGTCCTTCAATTCCCTCAGGCACAAGTTTTAATGTTTCTATTTCTGCTTGAAAGTACCTGTCTGCTGAACCTCTAGCCATTGCCCCCAAAGAGCCCATTCCTCTATAAGACTTGTAAGACCTCCCCTGAAACAAAAATACTTCTCCTGGAGTTTCGTCTGTTCCAGCCAGCAAAGATCCAACCATTACGGCAAATGCACCACCAGCAATAGCTTTAGCAATATCTCCTGAATATTTAATACCACCATCTGCAATTATAGGAATAGATTGTTTTTTAGCTACTTCTGAACATTCTGTAATTGCAGTTAGTTGAGGAACTCCGACTCCTGCAATCATTCTAGTTGTACAAATTGATCCAGGACCAATTCCAACTTTTATGCCATCCGCACCAGAGTCGATTAAGGCCTGAGTGGCGTCTCCTGTAGCCACGTTTCCTCCAATTAAATCAACTTTTTTTTCTAACTTTGATATTGCCTTTACAGTATCTAAAACCATTTGACTATGACCATGAGCAGTGTCCACAATCAAAACATCAACACCTGCATCAATTAATGCCTCTGCTCTTGCGATACCATCATGACCAACTCCTGTTGCAGCGGCCACTCTAAGTCTTCCTTGAGTATCTTTACAGGCTTCTGGATGGTTTTGAGCCTTTTCCATATCTTTTACTGTGATTAAACCGACGCAAAAACCTTCATCATCTACAACAACAAGTTTTTCAATACGATGCTTATGCAAAAGTCGTCTTGCTTCTTCAGCTCCTACATTTTCTTTAACCGTTATAACATTTCTGGTCATAAGAGCTGAAATTGGTTGATTAAGGTCGTTTGCAAACCTAACATCTCTATTAGTTAGGATACCCACAAGTTTACTTTTTAGGCCTTCAACAACGGGTATTCCACTAATTTTGTTTTTTTTCATTACTTTAAATGCTTCACCTAAGGTTTGATTAGGCTTTATAGTCACAGGGTTAACAACCATACCTGCTTCGAATTTTTTTACTTTTTGCACTTCAGAGGCCTGGTCTTTTATACTAAAATTTTTATGTAAAACCCCCATACCACCGAGTTGAGCCATGTTTATTGCCAACCGATGCTCAGTGACAGTATCCATCGCTGCAGAAAGGAGGGGAATATTCAAACTTATATTCTTAGTAATAAAGGTTTTGACATCCGCATCGGCTGGTCCAAATTTACTATGGGCTGGCTGTAATAATACATCATCAAAGGTATAAGCTTCTTCTATAATCATTTTTAACCTTGGAATTTAGATATTATAAATATATAACATTCTATATAAACTTTTGAAAATAAATTACAAAGATAAAATATTGCAATTACTCTATATTGAAACCAGTGGCAATAACATACCCCTCTACAGATTCTTTTCTACTAGCATCAGGCTTAATATGATTAACCCTTGAAAAATGTTTCTTCATCAAAGACAAGGAATCTATTTCAGTTCCTCCTTTGAAACATTTAGCTAAAAACACACCATTTTTATTTAAGTTTTCTATAGCAAAATCTAAGGCTACTTCTAATAAATATGTAGTCCTAATATGATCTGTCTGTCTATGACCTGTTGTGTTGGCAGCCATATCAGATAAAACAATATCAGGCTTACAACCTAGAATTTTTATTAATTCATCTCCTATATTTGCGTCAGTAATATCCCCTAATATAGACACACAGCCAGCAATATCATCAGTTGGTAGTAAATCCACACCAACTACTTTTTCTCTTCCAACAAGAGAATTTACTTTTTGAGAAGCAATTTGAAGCCAACCACCTGGTGCACACCCTAAATCTACAACAGAACGCCCAGGAATTAAAAATTTATACTTTTCATCAATTTGTAGCAGTTTAAATGCTGCTCTAGATTTGTAACCCCTTTTTTGTGTTTCTAGAACATAAGGATCATTAAGTTGTCGCCCAATCCACCTAGTGCTAGATGACTTTCTTTTCTTATCTTTTTTTATTTTTTGTGATAATCCCCTAGCACTTCCAAATGAACCAGGATTGTTTTGATCAGTCATTATTAATATTATTTGTTGATTTAAAAAAACAGCTTGCAGCACCTGTATGACATGCAGGTCCAGTTTGTTCGATCAATGCGAGCATGGTATCGTTATCACAATCTAATCTAAGTTCAAGTAGCTTCTGAAAATGCCCACTTGTTTCTCCCTTTTGCCAGAGCTTTTGTCTTGATCTTGAAAAGTAGTACATATTATTTGTATTAATTGTTTTTTTTACAGCTTCTTCATTCATCCAAGCCATCATTAATACAGTGCCAGTATTTACACATTGTGCAATGACAGGAACTAATCCATCTTTATTAAATTTAATGTCTGAAGGATAAAAATTTTCAGAACTTAAAATTGTATAATCATTTTTGACCATTGTATTATCTTCTCTTAAAGTTTTTAAAAAAATTTGAACAATCATTACTTATACCCATCATAGATGGAACTATGACAAGTACAAGAAAAGCGGTAACACCAAGACCAAAAACTATTGTTGCAGCCATTGGAATGAGAAACTGCGCTTGGAGTGATGTTTCAAACATAAGGGCTGATAATCCACCAATTGTTGTAAGAGATGTTAGTAAAACTGGCCTAAACCTATCAACAACTCCATTAATTATAGCTTCATTTATTATTTTATCATCATTATATTCTCTATCATTTTGATTACGTAAGTCTTCTAGCCTTCTTTCAATAGTTGAAACTAATATGATTGAATTATTTACTACTATTCCTGCTAAGGCCAAAAGGGCGAACATAGATAATATAGACATTGTTAAACCCAACAAATAATGACCAAGAACAGCACCAATAAAAGCAAACGGTATCATAATCATGATAGAAAATGGTCTTGACCATGATTTAAATACCCAAGCTAATATAAAATAGATAAGTAATAAACCAATTATTGAACCCGTTCCCATATCGGCAAATGTTTCTTTTTGTTCCAAATCTTTACCATCAAATCTATAAGATACATTATATTTTTTAGCGATTTCAGGCAGTCCATTTCCCATTAAAAAATTTCTTGCTTGGGCAGTATTCATCATTTCAGTAAATAAGTCTCCAGATATAGTAACTTCACGAAAACCATCTGTTCTATTTATTGATGCAAAAGGAAGTGTTTCATTAATTATTGCTATTTCTTGAAGCCTGAAGCTTTCTCCAAGTGGAGAAATTATCCTCAACTCATTTATCATGTCTGTATTTTGTTCATCTTCGGATAATTTTAATCTAACTTTTACCTCTTCATCCCCCTTTGGAAATTCTGATATAATAGTCCCATTAATTGCTGATCTTACCTGTTCGCCAATATTAGTTATAGAAAATCCTAAAGACTGTCCTTTTTCATTTAAACTTAGACTTTTTTCTTGAATGCCAAACTCTAGATTATCACTGAGTGATGATACACCAGGGATATTTCGGGCAATATTTATTAACTCATTAGATGCTAATTTAAGAGTTTTCAAGTCATCCCCTTGAAACCTTACATCAAGATCTCTTCCAGGAGGCCCTCCACTTGGAGCTCTAATAGTAAGGTTATCTAAACCTGGTTCGTTTATGATATTTTTTTTCCATTCCTTTATAAAATCATTTGTTCTTATTTCTCTTTTATCAGCTGTTTTTAATTCAACAACCATAGATCCAAGCAAATCACTTCCAGAAGAGCTGGGCGATGAATCATTAGAAAAAGAGGTCCTTGATCCAATTGTAGACATGTTAAATTGAATAAGATTGGGAGATAATGCAAATTGGCTGGATGTTTTATCCAATGCTATCTTAATATTATCTAACATTTTGTTTGTTTGGGATTTAGTAGTACCAGAATGCATTTTAAAATTAGCTATTACTATATCAGCCTCTGGAGTAGGAAAAAAGCTAAATAAAACTCTACCTCCTGACATCATTCCTATTGAAATTATAAACATTCCGATTGCTGTCATGAAGGTGATATATCTATAGTTAAAAGTGGAGATAACAAATTTTCTAAATATACCCTCTTGAAAAGAGTTAAATTTTTTATCAAACCATAACCTAAACCTACTTTCTTCTTGATTTGATCTATCATAATGAGCCAGATGAGCGGGCAAAACCAAAAAACATTCAATTAAACTTGCCACTAATACTGCACATACCACCCAAGGAATAGCTGCAATAATTTCTCCTATTACACCTTTAATCATAAATAGAGGTATAAAAGCTGCAACTGTAGTTAGCATCGCTGATATAACAGGCATTGACATTCTGGTTGCAGCCACAACTGGTGCTTTACTGGAATCCAACCTCCTTTTAGTTTTCAAATATGACGAGTGTTCTCCAACTACTATTGCGTCATCTACAACTATACCTAATGCCATTATTAAACCAAATAATGAAATCATATTGATAGACTGACCTGATGCTAACATAACACCAAAGGTCGCTAAAAAAGCAATCGGAATACCAAAAGCAACCCAGATTGCAGTGTTACGTGACAAAAACAAAAATAATACTGCAAGAACAATACAAAGACCACTAAGACCATTCTTGACTAACAATGATATTCTTTCTTGTATTAAATTAGCAGCAGTATTGTAAGTCTGGATTTCAATCTGATTGCCTATTAATTCTTGTGAATTAGAAATAACTTTATTTACATTTTCTGAAACTTTGAGGGCATCACTTGTTTTGCTTCTTCTAACCCATATCTCTACAGCAGGTTTCCCATCAACAAACTTTAAAACACTACTTTTTTCAATACTTGATTTTATATTTGCTATATCACCAAGTAAAATTCTTGCACCAGAAACTGAGTTTTTTAGCTCTAATTTTTTGAATGCTTCTACTAATCTTTTTTCACCTACTGTCCTTACTCTCAATGAGCCATCAGCAAAACTACCTCCGGAGACATCTTGTGTTTCAGATTTTATAAGGTTTGAGATTTCATTTAATGACAGTTTTAGTTTAGCCACCTCTAATTGAGAAATTTCAATCAGAATTTCTTCTTGAGGCAAACCTAATATATCAACTTTATCTACACCAGAGTTTAGAAGTTCTTCTTTTAGTATTTTAGATTTTATCCTTAACTCTGATAAAGGTAAATCACTTGTTAAAACAATTCTAGTTACAGTGTCAAAAAATTCACCTACAACTATTTTAGGTTTATTCGCCTTTTCTGGAAAATTAATTCTTGATACAGCTGTTTCAACATCCGTTCTTCCTTTTTGCATATCATGCCCATAATTAAACTCAACTTGAGTACGTGCAATACCCTCAACAGATTTAGATGTAACTTTTTTAACGCCAGATATTGGTCGCAATTCCGGCTCAAGTAATTGAACTATATTTTTATCTATTTCTTCTGCAGTTGCTCCTGGCCAATCTAACGAAACGGCTACAATCTCAACGTCAAAGTCAGGAAAAAATTGTTTGTTTAATCTACCTATTGATAGCAAACCAACAATAATCATTAATATCATAATGATATTTGCTGCTGTCCTATGCTGTACAAAAAATTTTAAGAAACCAGACTCATTAAATTTTAACAAAATTATATCCTAAATTATTTAAAGCATGCATTTAATTAGTGATTGTAATTTTTTGATTATTAAGATTATTTGGTATTTTAGTAATTATAATTTGATCTTTTTCTGATAAATCACCATCAATAATAACATACCCAGAACCTTTATGTTTCAAACTTATTTTTCTTTCTTTGGCAATACCATTTTCTACAACGTAGACTTTATTTCCATATAATGCTGTTTCTGGAAGTCTAAATACGTTTACAAATTCATTTAATGGATAAATAACTCTTACAAAAGTTCCAAGGGGGATAATGTTTTTTTGATAATCTATCTTACCAAAAATTTTACCACCGCCCTCTTCTTCTATGATTTTACCTCCAGTTCGTAAAATTTTTCCTTTGATTGTTTTAAGAGAAGTGTCACTTGCTTCCCAAATAACTTCAATATTTTTTCCTATTAAATTTTGAGCATTTGAATAAACTTTAGAAGGAACAGCAAATTCGACCTCTAGATCATCAACTGAAAATATCTTAGCAACCCTATCGTTATTCGAAAGAAATTGGCCCTCATTAATTTTAATATCATATAAAATTCCATTAAATTTAGATCTCAATACAGTGTAAGAAAAATCTTCTTCTGCCTTCTCTAATAAAATTTTTGATCTCATATAATCTGATTGATTTTTTGATAAAAGAATTAATTCATTATCATACTCATTTTGAGAAATAACTTTTCTAGACAGCATTGATTTAAATCTTTTCACTTGTCTCTGCCGTATTCCTAGTTGTGTTAATAACTCTTTTGTTTCAGATTTAAGTTTTTCTATTTCCAATAAATATCGCTTCTGATCTAACTTTGCCAAAACTTGACCAGTTTTTACATATGATCCATTCTGAAAAGCCTCAGAAATATAGTTTATTCTCCCTGGAATTCCAAAACGCAGATCTCCCTGTCTAGTAGATATTATTTTTCCAAATGCATCTGATTTTGGAACATAACTTTTTCTTTGCGTATTGATTACTTTTACATAAAAAGTCTTTTCCTGAACTTCAACTTGTTTAGCTTCAGGTTTTGTAGATACTAAATATTTGTAAATAAAGAGACTTGATCCCAAAACTATAAAAAACATTAAAGTCTTAAAACTAAAAATTTTTGATAACATATAAAATCCTTAAAAACTCTTTTAATTCTTAGTAATTTATCTAGGTTTTTGATTAAAGTAGAGAGTTTTAATTAGTATAAACCAAGTTTAATCAGTTCAGAACGAATTTGTTCTGGAAATTCTTCATCTTCATTATTATTCACATTTAAGTCTTGGGGTATATCATCTTCAAGATAATATCTCCATCCTTGAAACGGTTTCATTTTTGTTGGAATAACTTTAATTAAATTTTTATCTAACTCTATCTCGCAACCCTTACTTCCATCCTCACGAACAACTTGTTTAATATCTGTGATTTTTTGCCTAACCAAAACATATCTTTTGATTATCCAAAAAATAGATCCTGACTTAATTAGTTCTGAACTTTTTTTAGGCATATTCCTAGTTGAATGAATTATTTTACCATAAGTTTCATGGATCATACTTTGTCTTATTCTGAGTCTATCGACTGTTTCAATTCCAACTGCTATTTTTTTTAAATGATAATACAAACCTTTACCTTTTTATAAAATCACTAACGCTGACAAACCTAAAAATGTAAAAAAACCAATCACATCTGTTGCTGTTGTTAGGAAAACAGAACTAGATATTGCTGGATCAATATTCATTTTTTCTAAAGTTAATGGAATTAGTGTGCCTAAAAGGCCAGCAAATAAAAGATTAGCTATCATTGCTAACCCCATTATTAGTGCAATTTGCTCATCACCAAACCACACATATGCTAATATCATTGAAAGTATAGCAAATAATAGACCATTAAGTAATCCTAACCAAGTTTCTTTTAATACGAACTTTTGTAAATTAGTATAGTTAAGTTGCCTAGTAGCCAAAGCTCTAACAGCAACAGTTACTGTTTGAGTTCCTGCGTTACCTCCCATTGATGCAACTATGGGCATTAAAACTGCCAAAGCTACTAATTTTTCTATTTCTTCCTGAAACAAACCTATCACTGTAGAGGCTAAGATTGCGGTAAACATATTTAAGATTAACCAAGAAAAACGACCTTTAGCAGTCTCAAAAAATGATGCTGTTATCGAGAGGTTACTAACACCTGTTAATCCTTGGAGGTCTTCTTCTGCTTCTTCGTTAATAACGTCAACAATGTCATCTACAATAATAACCCCTAACAAACGTCCAACTTTATCAGTTACTGGCATATTAACTAAACCATATTGTTGAAATAAAAGAGAGACTTCTTCTTGATCAGTATCGACGTTTACACTTCTAGGGCTAGTTTCCATTAAATTGCTTAACCTAACAGGTCTTTTAGCCGATAATAAACGAGATAAAGAAATCACCCCTAACAATCTATGAGCAGGGTCGACAATATAAACAGAATAGAAGTTTTCTTCATTTTCTTGAGATTGATTACGCATATGATCTATTGTCTGGCCGACTGTCCAATTCCCTGGAAAAGCAAGAAATTCTCTTTGCATTAACCTTCCTGCAGAAGATTCAGGAAAGGATAGTGCCTCTTCTACTAGAATTCTATCAGCCTTTGGAAGTTGTTTTATAATAACGTTTCTATCAGCTTCTTCTAATTCCTGAAGAATTTCGACAGCATCATCTGAATGTAATTCAGGTATAGCTTTTGCTAGAGCTTTAGGGCCAATAAAATCAATAACTTTTTCTTGTATGTTAAGATCTAGATAGACCAATACTTCTGGATCTAGTGATTTTCCAAGAAGACTTAGAAAATCACTAATTTGTTCATCAGAAAGTCTTTCCAACATATCAGCCTGATCAGCCGGATGAAGTGGTTCTATAAGTTTTTTTAGACTCTGCGAATTTTTTTTATTTATGGCGTTTAATATAGTATTTTCAACAGCCGGAGTAAGGCCATAGAGACTTTTGAAGTTGGAATCATCTGTATTAGTAATATCTTCGTTCAAGTTTATTTTTTCTTTACTATGATCCATAACAACCTAATTAATAAAAATTATGCCATATAAATTTTCCTAAAATTTATGTTTTATTTTATTTTTCAGAATCTACTTCATCAAATACTTCTCTTATAAGCCTTAGAGACTCAAGACCTGCTGGTGCACCACAATAAATTGTTATTTGTAAAACTGCATCACGAATTTGTAATCTAGTTAAACCATTATTTAAAGCACCTCTAACATGCAATTTAAATTCATGAGATCTATTTAATGCAGCAATCATTCCTAAATTTATAAGTGACCTATCTCTATCTGATAAGTTTTCCTTATTCCAAACTTCACCCCATGCATACTCTGTCACTAATTTTTGCATATCGGCACCTAATTCATCGGCTGAAGCTAGCGCCTTATCTACATACGTATCACCTAAAACTTTTCGCCTTTTTGCTATACCTTTTTTAAACATTTCACTTTCCATATCAATACTCCTTATAATAATTGTTTACTAATTAAGTTAACACCACAACAAAATAGCGCAAAATGACTTATATGATAAAACATTTTGTCTGAAAGTGTTCTATTCAAAAACTTACCTAGAAAAATACCAATTGGTAATATTGGCAAAACCAGCAAGCTCAACAAAATACTTGTAGGACTAAAAACGCCTAAGTCAAAGAAAAAAGGGAGTTTAGCAAGGTTTATTATCAAAAAATAAAAACTCATAGTGCCTACAAATAATTGCCTCTCAAGTCCCATAGGTAAGAGATAAATTTGAGCAGGGATACCTCCAGTTAATGCAACAAAACTTGAAAAACCAGAAAAACCACACCAACCCATTGCTCTTAAAAATGAGGATTTCATATATGTTTTTGTTTTATCAGCGATTACATTCTTCCAAATTAAATTTTTAAAGTATCTAATTGAAGTTATTAAGGCCAACAAACCTATAAGAATTAGAATATAATTATCATCTAGATACCCAAAACATAGCCAACCCAAAATTTGGCCTGTTAATCCTCCTAAAACCATAACTTTTAAAATTTTAATCACAGGAAACTTTCTCCAAGTATACGCTACGAATAAATCTGTTATTAAATATAGAGGTAATAAAACAGCAATTGCTAATTTTGGGGGAAAAACAAAAACCATGACCGGTAAGCCAAGTGATCCTAATGCACCTCCAAACCCAGATTTTGAAATTGCAACCAAAATCACTGCTAATATAGTTACAAAAATTAAGATTTCTGGTCGGTTGATTTGCTCTAAACCATTCAGCGCCTGCTCTAACAAATAATAAAGTCCTTAAAAAAAATAAAAAAATTTAGTTATTATATTAAAATAATTCATAAATCTGATTTTTATGTTTATAAGATAAGAATGACTATTAGACCAATATTAAATCAAACTAAATCATCTCAAGTTTTAGAAGGAGCAGGCGTAAGATTAGATAGAGCTTTTGGCTTTGG